>Ga0208963_1000053_pt1 | contig 40107 bp, 36 predicted proteins | sample AOAMet2_C43A7_35_2_FD_188079 | JGI IMG/M metagenome (GOLD analysis project Ga0208963, IMG submission 188079) | Ammonia-oxidizing marine microbial communities from Monterey Bay, California, USA - C0912_C43A7_35 (SPAdes) | ecosystem: Environmental > Aquatic > Marine > Intertidal zone | place... | reverse complement strand
CGCAAAAGTTGTCATGAGTGCCTACAATCAGCTTAATAATATTTATTGTAGCTCTCATAAAGACTTGTTGATCAATATTTTAAAACAGGAATGGGGATTTGATGGTTATGTTGTTAGTGACTGGGGCGCAGCCTTAGAGACAATTAAAAATGCTAATGGCGGGTTGGATCTTGAGATGCCAGGTCCTGCAAAAAGCTGGGGTAAATTGCTTCAAGATGAAGTAAACAACAATTCAGTTTTAATAGAAGAGATTAATGACAAAGTAAAACGAATTCTTCATGTCGCAGCTTTTACAAAAAGATTCGATAATCCTGAAATTAAATCAGAGAATAGTAATGATAATGAAGCACAACGCATCTTGCTTAGAGAGGCAGCTCAAGAGGGTATGGTACTTTTAAAAAATGAAGAGCTTTTGCCGCTTAAAAATAATTTACGATCCTTGGGTGTTATTGGGCCTAATGCAAAAAATGCTCAAATTATTGGTGGAGGTAGTGCCCATCTCCAATCTTATTATGAGTCGCACCCACTTGAGGCATTGGAAAGCAAGATAGGAGATTCAGTTGATATTAAGTACTCCAAAGGCTGTCATACACATAAATATCTTCCAATATTTAATGCAGATCTAATTGAGGCTGGTTCCGATAAAAAAAATAAATTTCTAGTTGAATACTTTAATACTGCTAATGATGAAAAAAAACTTATATCTCAAGAGTATGAACTAAGAAATAAGTTTTGGGCTCTTGAGGGATTTGCTAAAGACATAATAGCTAAAGAAGAGAGACCTGATATTTTTGTAAAATTCTCTTGTACATATTCACCAGATATTACTGGTATGCATGAATTCGAAATCTTTGCCATCGGAAAAAGTAAACTTTTAATAGATGGTGAGGAAATCATAGATAACTGGAGCAATACTGAACCAGGTGATGCATTTTTTGCACTTGGCACAGCTTCCAGGAGAGGAATGGCTAAATTGGAAGATGCTAAAAAGTATCAGATAGAAATACAATATAAGTTTGAAGGCAACTTCCCTGCTATATACATTGGATGTAAGGCTCCAGATAAAGTGGACTTATTTAATGAAGCTCTCCAAGTAGCAAAAGAAGTTGATCAGGTAATTATGGTCGTAGGGACTAATTCAGACTGGGAGACCGAGGGTAATGACAGAAATGACTTTAACCTCCCTTCTCAACAAAATGAATTAATTGATGCTGTTATTGGTGTTAACCCAAATACTATTCTTGTTCTGAATACCGGATCACCAATTAAAATGCCTTGGATTCATAAAGTTAAAAGTGTTATTCAAGCTTGGTATCCAGGTCAGGAGTTTGGAAATGCTCTCGCTAATATTATTACTGGAGATGTAAGCCCCTCAGGCAAATTACCTTCAACTTTTCCTATCAATATTGAAGATACCCCTGCTTTTTCTTCATACCCAGGACAAGATTTACAAATGAATTATGATGAGAAGCTTCTGGTTGGTTATAAATGGTATGAAAAGAAAGATATTAAAACACAATACCCTTTTGGTCATGGGCTGTCCTATACAAAATTTGAATACTTTAATCTCGTAATTGATGAGCTTAAAGATAATTTAATTTCATGTAAATTTACTATAAAAAATACTGGAGATGTTTCAGGTGCTGAAATTTCACAATGCTATGTGGAGCATACTGTTGAGGCTCCATCTGAGCCTTTAAAAAAACTTCAAGGGTTTGATAAAATCTTTCTAACCCCTCAAGAAGAAAAAGAAGTAGAAATTATATTAAATGCTAGAAGTTTTAGTGAATGGAGTCTTGATAAAAAAGAATGGGAAGTTAAACAAGGATCTTACAATATTCATATTGGAGCTTCTTCAAAAGATATTCGTCTGTCCAATCAGATTAATTTATAAATAGCTCGTTCATTTCTTCTTTAGATAAATTTAATTGGATAGCTGTAATAGAACTATCAGTTTCCATAACAGTCCTTGGTCCAATGAGTGGAAATATTAAAGGAGATTTTTGAATTACATAAGCGAGAGCAACTTGAATTGGTTGTACATTTCTCGATTTGGCAATTTCAAAACATTTTTCTCTTCTTTTAAGGTTTTTTTCATCATGCCATACCCTTATCTCCTCTTCTAAAGAAGGGTTTGAAAAATGCTCATTGGAAGTAATTTCTTTTTTCTTTATAAAAAATCCTCTTGCTTGGCTTGACCACGGAAAAAGCATAATTTTGTTGTCTGTGAGGTAATTCAAGTAATTATCATTAGTGCCAACACATCCAGGCCAGACGGGATCAATCATATCGGCGAGACTGAAATTATTACTTAAAACACTAAATGCTGCTTTGTTGTTAGATGCAGAGTAGTTACGCGCCTCTGAAAAACGATCGAGCTCCCAATTTGAAGCCCCTAAAGATCCTATTAAACCTTCAGACCTGACTTCATTTAGTGCATCCATAAACTCTGCTACAGGTATATCTGGATTATCCCTATGTAGGCAAAAGATATCTATTTTATTAATTTGTAAACGTTCTAAGGATTCTATGATCTGTGGCCTTATAAATTCAGGAGAGCATTCAGGAGTATGGGCGCCCTTTCCAAGCACTATAATTTCATCTTCAACTTTTCTTGACTTAATCCAATCCCCTAAATATTTATCACCTTTTCCATTATTGTAAATATATGCCGTATCAAAAATTCTTCCGCCTGATCCATAGAAGTGATCAAACATTGTAAATGCATGTAAGGCAGAAGTCTGATTATCACAACCTAATGCCAATCTAGAACCTAATTTATTAACTCCAATAAGCGGCGTTTCTTGTAATTTTGATTTTTGGATTAAGTAAAATCTTGATTTTGAAACTGGGGAATCTTCAAGCTGGCTGAAGGGACAGGCAATGTTTAATGATTTTCTCCATTTATCTAGCCAAAGCATATTGCTTTGCGAATCTAAGTGAGAAATATACTGAGACTCTAATTGATTATTTAATATACATTCAGACGCATGATCAATTTCTCTAGTAAATAATCCCACCTCATCCTTAAAAGGAATTTCTTTATATAATTTTCCATCTTTATATATCTCTATTGATGAGTTTCCATCTTGGAATTGGCCACAATGCCATGGCTGACTAGCAACTAAATCAATGCTGCCATCAGAAATTTTTAAATCGTTAGAGTAATCTTCATCAATAGCGCATTTAATATTCGCCTCTATATTATCTGAGAAAACTAAGTGCGCTTCCGATTGAAGGTCAACACCGGTAGAATCAAGCCTTCCTTTAGCTTCAATGCTCTCCGGGTCAGCAAAAGGCAACCCATTAAGTTTTCCAGCGATCAGTTTCGCCATTGATAATGGGTAGCAACCAACATCAAGAATAGCTCCGCCCCCTAAATGTTGATTTCTTAATCTATGTGATTCTGGCAAGTCAGCAGAGAAGCCGAAAGAACTAGTTATTGTTATTTTATTTTTTGTATTATCAAAAATGGAGAGATTATCAAGAATATTGAATGTTTGTGGATGCACCCTATACATGTAAGCCTCCATTAAAAAAACCTCCTTTTCTTTAGCTAAATTTAATAAGACCATACTTTCAAGATGATTTATTGTTATTGGTTTCTCACAAAGAATGTGTTTCTTATTCTTGATTGCTAATAATGAATATTCATAATGAGTGCTGTGAGGGGTCGCTATGTAAACAGCATCAATTTCTTCTGAGGCAATTAAATTATCTATATCTCTATATGACTTAATGTCGAATTTAGATGAAAAACTATTAAGTTTTTCATTACTCCTTCCAAAAACCCCAATCAATTCTGAGTATTGGCAGTATTTTATAGAATGTGCAAAAGCAGTAGCTATACTTCCAGTCCCAATAATACCCCAGCGAATTTTAGACATCTGATGCTCTCCTATTTTCAATATCTTTGATTAATTTTTCATGGAAATTTTTATCTATAGGATAAAAATAAAGCAAAGCAAAGCTTATACATACTCCTATGAGAGGAATAATTGACATTAAATTTTTGAGTGCTTTTAATGTTTCTTCTGATTGTTCCTGGTTAGGCTCAAAACCAATACCTGTTAAGGCTATGCCCAATATAAATACAGCAATTCCAATTGCTCCTTTCTGGGCAAATGTCATAAATCCATAAAGAGAGGATTCAGTTCTAATACCAGACTTCCACTCACCATATTCAATAGTATCAGGAAGCATTGACCAAAAAAGTACTCCAGTTGCGCCATTACCGAAACCAATAAAAACTAAAATATACAGCAATGTGTTTAGATCGCTTATTGGGTAGTAGTAAAAGATAGAAAAACCAATTAATAAAGCAATCATTGCTAGAAGCCAAGTATTTTTCTTTCCTATTTTTAATGCTGCATATGCCCAAAAAGGCACTGCTAATAAGGTTGCTCCATTAAGGATTCCTAGTATCAAACCTTGGTACTCATGTAACCCTAAGGCATATTTTGTAAAATATATAAGATTGTTATTGAACATTAAATATGTCGAAATCAATATTATGATTGCTGAGAATACAATCCAAAAAGGATAATTTTTTGATACAGATCTTGTCACTTCCAAGAAAGTAGGCAGTTCTTTTTTGCTTGCCTTAAACCTCCTTTCCTCTACGAAATAAACTGTGATCTTTAAAATAAAGATAGCTATTAGACCTGAAACTATACCAAGATATATAAACCCCAGAGATTCTTCGCCTCCACCAAAATATAAAATAATTGGGAAGCCTAGTGCAGAAATTGAAAAGGTTCCAAGGGCTGCCGAAAGCATTCTGGAGCTCGTAAGTATTGTTCTCTCATCGCTATCATCTGTGATTCTTGCTGTTAAAGATGAGTATGGAACACTCACAACTGTAAAACAGGTTCTATGAATTATATTCACTAGTAGTAAAAATATAATTAACGATGTTCCTTCAAATGGAGGGACCCATAATAAAAGAACAAATGATAATGCTAAAGGTATAGAGCCATAATGGATGTAAGGTCGATAACTTCCCATCTTAGATCTAGTTCGTTCTGCCAAAAACCCCATAAATGGATCTGTAAAAGCATCCCACATGATACCTAAGCCATATATAAGGCCTGCTGCATAAGGCGAGATGCCAACAATATCAGTATAAAAATAAAGCAGATAGAGGCTAACACCACTCCAGTACAAACATATTGCATAGTCGCCTATTCCATAAGCAGCTCGAATCGTATTACTAACAGTGCCTGTCATACATTTAATTTTTTTGATAATTTATTTACTTAATGTATAGGAAAAAGGAATGTATTGCATACAAAAATATGTGAAACTATTTAAATGAATTATAGAGAAGGAATTGCTAAAAAAGATGGTGTAGAAATCATGTATCGTGATTATGGAGCAGAGACCTCGAAGCCTATTCTTATGGTTCATGGATTAGGTGCACAACTTGTTCATTGGGCTCCTCACCTCATAGATTTTTTAGTTAGTAATAATTACAGACCTATTACATTTGATAACAGAGATTCAGGTCTATCAACAAGATTTAAAGAAAAACCATCACTGCTTATGGGCTATGTTCGTTATTTCTTAAGGCTACCCATCAAAACTGAATACAACCTTAATGATATGGCGAAGGATGGCATTAATTTACTAGATCATCTTTGTATTGATAAAGCACATATACTCGGCACTTCAATGGGAGGGATGATAAGTCAAATTATCTGTGCCAAATATCCTCAAAGAGTTTCCTCATTTACTTTAATTGCATCAACAGCATCGGTTCCTGGACCTCTCAATGGTGCTTCCAAAGAAGTAAGGGCCATGATGTTAGAAAGGTCACAACTAGTAGACCCTTCAATGGAAGAAGTTTATCAAAGAGAGCTTAAATGGGTTGGATTAATAGGAATGGAAAATAGAAAAGTGGATACTCCTGAGTTCAGAGAAGAAACTATTAATAATTACAACCGAGTAAAAGATATAAAAGATGGTTTTGGATATGCAAGACAGCTTTTTGCAATACTTTCTTCAAAAAATAGACTAAGAAAAATAAGATCTATAAAAGCCAAAACCCTTATTATTCATGGTGAAAAAGATCCTGTTTTAAATGTTAAAAATTCATACATTATGAATAGCCTTATTCCTAAAAGTGAATTAATTGTTATCTCAAATATGCGTCACTTAATTGAAGAGGAAATTTTAGAACAGTTTAAAGTTAAGTTATTGGAGCACTTAGGAGAAGATGTGGCTTAATTTTTTATAATTAAGTCAGTAACATATCTGCCAATTGAAAGGCATGATGTAATTCCGGGACTTTCAATCCCCTGAATATTGACTAGCCCGGAAACTCCATGATCTTTTGCATGAAGAATAGAAAAATCTTTCATCTGTTCATTTATATTTTGAATTTTAGGCCGAATGCCAACATAGTCTGGATGAAGTTTATCTGGGTTTAAGTCAGGCCAATATTTTTGAATAGATCTTATGAAATATTCTTTAAGTGATTCATCAAATGTGAAATCTATATTATCAACCCAGCTTAAACTTGGACCAAATCTTATTTGCCCAGACACATCAAAACCTACATGAAGGCCAGAGGTAAATTCATCAGAAATTGGATAAACCAACGAAGTGAATGGATGTTCTCCAGTATATTTATAGTAATGACCTTTTGCGTATCTAATGGATAAAATGTGTTTTTTAGCTAAAGCTTCAATGCTTTCTGACACCGTTTCAGAGGATATCCCAGCCGAGTTAATTAAATTTTTAGATTTGATATTAAATGTATTACCGTCATTACATTTAACTTCAAAAATACCTTCTTTTTTTGTTGCTCCAATAAATTCAGTATTTAAAGAAATTACACCGCCATGATGCTGAATATCTCCTTCCAAAGATGTTATTAGCTCAGGAACATCAATAATGCCTGTTTGTGGTGAAAAAATAGCGCCCTCTGTTTTTAATTTAGGATAGATCGAATTAATTTTTTGTTTTGAACAAAATTTTAATTCAACTCCATTTAGAATTCCTTGATCATATATATCTTTTAGTCTTTTAAGCTCAGATGGTTGTGATGCAATAATATACTTACCTATTTTTCTATGACTTATATTTTTTAATTCAGCATATTCGTATAATAATTTATTGCCTTCAACACAAAACTTTGTTTTTAAAGAGGATTGAGGGTAATACATCCCAGCATGAATAACACCAGAATTTCTAGATGAAATACCATCTCCTGATCTTGGCTCCCTTTCAATCAAAGCAACGGACATGCCCTTCTCACTTGAAAATTTAGCAATAGATAGCCCAATTACTCCAGCTCCGATGATTACTAAATCAAAAATAGTTCAACTCCATTAAAAAAAATATTTTTATTTTTGAAAAAACCTGCCCTCTACTATAGTTGCTATGACATTTATTTTATCTATTTTAAGCGGGTCAATTGAAAGAGGATTATCAGAAAGAACGGTAAGATTTGCATATTTGCCTGGGCTGATAGAGCCATAATCATTCTCAATCCCTAATACATAAGCAGAATTTAAAGTTACTCCTTTAAGAGCTGTAAGAGCTGAAATTCTTTGATTTGGGCCTGCAACTTCATCCGCATAATTAATTCTATTAATTGCTGCATGCATTAAAACCAATGGGGATGCTGGTGCCATAGGCATGTCGGAATGAAGTGATAGTATTATTTTGGCTCTATCAACATCCCCAAGTCTAACCATTTGTTGAGATCGCTCATATCCAACCCCCTCTCTACTATAGAGATCAGAAAGCACTGATACATAATATGGGTTTGCACTAACTATTACTCCTAGTTTTTTCATTCTATCTATTTGATCAAATGCGGAATAACCAAAATGAACCACAGTAGTTCTGTGGTCTTCTCGAGGATTTCGTTTCATATTCTCATCTAAAACATCCAATAGCCTATCAAGACCGGAATCCCCATTTTGATGTACATGAATTTGATAACCAGCATCCCAATAAAGCTTAAAGGCCTCTCTAAAAACATCATTTTCCATTAACCATGCGCCCTGATGTCCATCAAGATAACCGTCTCGAAGAACCATATTTTGAGAATACATGGCACCATCAGTAAAAAGTTTAATATGCTTTGGGAGAAACCCTACTTTTCCCTCACCCCAAGACAAATGATCTTCAGTAGTTTTTAAAAGATTAGATATGTCAGTGTGTTCCAACATATAAAGGGCACTTGGAATAAAGAGAGATTTAAAAGGAGTGTCTTCATCACCAAAAACATAATTTTTAACTTTCTGTATGCTGGGGTTATACATAGATCCAGGATTTGCAATTAGCGTGATGCCATTTTCTTGAAAATAATTTTCAGTGATTTGTAAACCAGCTATTAACCTTTGAGGTGCAGCAAGATATTTCATAACCTTAGGCATCACAGCAATTAAACCTCGCTCTGAGAAATGCCCTTCTTCTAAACTAGCAAACTTTTTCTCCTCTTTACTTAAATGATTAAGATCATCTTCGGTAATATTAAATAAGCTTAATGCCTTAGAGTTCATAATAAATTCATGGAAAGATCTATGTATTATTAATATAGGCCTATCCTTGGATATAAGATCTAAATCCTGTCTTGTTAATTCGCCATGAAAATAATGATGAAAGCCCCAACTCACAAGCGGCTCCGCATCATCCTCAATATTTCTTTCAGTTTTTAATAAGCGCTCAAGATAATCCTTTCTATTTCTAACACCATCACTTTTTTTATGGGGAACACTCCAGTCATCAATGGCAACAATTTCAGAATTCATTGTTATTGCAGCCAGTAGTGGATGGACATGATGCTCTATAAAACCTGGAACAATAACACTATCTTTATATGATTGATCTACTGGGATATTGGGAAACTTTTTAATTAAATCCTCTTTTGAGCCTACTGAATGAAATTTATTACCTTTTATGTAAACAGCATTTGCATCTTGATATACATCATCAAGAGTGACTAACTCTTTAGCTATTAGGATTCGATCGTTTGAACTTAAGGAAAAAACATTAAATGAAATTAATGCAATAACAAAAATAAAATTTTTCATACGTCAATTCTGCCACATGAATTGATGGAAGCGAAATGGTCTATTTAGCTCGACTCCATAAGAGTTAAGCTATTTTTACATTCATAAATAACTGAATCTTTTTTTCTTTTTGGATAGCCTTTTTTTGCATCAGATTTATTGACATAGTTTACACAATCATCAATATTTGAAAATGGAGGTTGAGGGTTATTTTCATTTGATGATCTCTCACAACCAACAACTACTAATAAAAGAGATATTATTAAAATTTTATACATAATTTTTTATATTAATTCCTAATAACCTATAAATAAACGAATAAAAATTACTGGTAACGATAAAGAAAGAAATAATATAAAGAGAAATTTCCATTTAGTCATATGAGTTTAAATATATGAGATTAATTAAATTTATCTTACCTTAGATTCTTGATAACTAATACTTAGCCAGTCTCCGGGCTATAAATAACTTTTGGGCTATGTATTAATGGTAAAAGTAAAATATTGATTACTGAATAAATAATTACACTCATAGCAATATCCGTAAGAGATATTTGAAAATAAGCATAGGCTCCAATGGATAGACATAATCCCAATCTAACAATCTCAAGTATTGTCCCTTTCTTTCCATCAAATAACATGGATGTACAAAACATGGTGAATGTCATCATGCTTATAGTTACCCATAGTTGAGAGTAGTTTAAGTAGTTACCTTGAATAAAAACAAGAAAAATATAAGTTATAAATAAATATTGAAATAAGGCGTAGGCTTTATATTTTGGACTAATGGCAGGATCGTACTTCTTAAAAGTTTCTGCATTAAAATTATCTTTTTTTGCATCTGAAGGAAAACTAGCAGGGGTCCAGCTTGTTCTTGCAAAAGGTGCGTAGAGCTTATCTTTCCAAGAAGTTGATAACCACATTTCTTTTACTATTTTTACATACACATGAAGATTCGCCCAAACAGGATTAAAAGTATTTAATGTGCTTCTAATACCATAAATACAAGCTTCATTTTCATCCTCAATCTTATGAGTTCCAAACATTCTGTCCCAAATAATAAAGACTCCACCATAGTTCTTGTCGATGTACTGCTCGTTTTGTGCATGGTGCACTCTATGATTAGAAGCAGTTACAAAATAATTTTCATACCATCCAAGCTTTGGAATATGCTCACTATGAACCCAAAATTGATAAATAAGATTTAACGAGGCAACACTCACAAAAACATATGAGGGAATGCCTATTAAAAACATAGGAATATAAAAAACCCAACTTACAAATGCACCAGTACCTGTTTGTCTTAAAGCAGTACTGAGATTGTAATCTTCACTTTGGTGATGAGCTGCGTGAGATGCCCAAAAAATTTGCCTTTCATGGCTAATGCGATGGAACCAATAGTAAAAGAAATCATAGATAATAAAAGCGAATATCCATGTAAAAGTAGACGTTGGGTCTAATCTCCATAATGCAAAGTGGGTCTCTGCCATGTAAAAAACATACCCTGCAGCACCAATAATAATAAACTTATTGGCTGTTCGAAGTGTTCCCATGAATAAATTACTTATTGCATCATTAAGTCTATAAGTATTTTTCTTTATTGCTATTCCATAGGCTAGTTCCACTAACAAGGCTAGCAGGAAAAAGGGAACAGCAAGAGTTATGTAATCCATAATTAATTTTATATCATTTTAAATAAATCATGGAAGGGTTTAGTCCTCCCATGATTCTAATTACAGTTCTAGTCTTTAAAAAAATTCATCGAAAAGCCAGTACAGGCCTTTAACTAAAATTCTTTTTAATCAGCAAAGTCTAATCCCTTGGCTGACTGAACTTCTCTTTTATTTGGATTGACGGACTCTCTAAATGGTACATCTACAATCTCTCCATCAACCGGAACTCCAGGTGACACTGAAAATTCATCTGGAAGTCTAACTAGCAATTTAGTTCCTATATCTGATGATGCCCATGGTACCCATGCAAGAGCTATATTTGTGCCTAATTCTGGAGACCACCAAGGAGAAGTAACATAACCCATATCATTTCCATCGGTATCTGCTATTAACCAAAAATCAGGAGCATAGTCTGTGATTTCTTTTCCACCTAGAGTAATTCCAACCATTCTCATTTTAAATGGTGGAGTTCCTTCATCAATCATGGCGCGTTGTTTTTCAAGTGCCTCTTTACCAATATAATCTGCAGATTTATTACGAGGTACTTGGTAGGCCAAGTTAACCTGAAAAGGTGAGGTTTCATGATCTAAGTCTTGTCCCCAAGATAAAATACCGGCAGCAATTCTTCGATGGTGGGCTGGAGCAATTACCATTAAACCAAATTCCTCACCTCCCTCAAGAACTGCATTCCATACTTTTTCAGCATTTTGATGGGCATCACGAACATAAATTTCGTAACCTTTTTCTCCAGTGAATCCAGTTTGGCTAATTACTACATCTGCTCCACCGATCTGAGTTTCCATGATTCCATAATAGGGAACATCTCTAAGTTCTTCACCAGCTAATTTAGCCATAAGATTTTCAGAAAGAGGCCCTTGGATTTGAACAGGACATACATCAATCTCATCAATAACCACGTCATACTTTTTAGTGACATTTACACCTTGCAGCCAAAGTAATAAATCACTATCTGAAATAGAAAACCAAAATTCATCCTCTGTTAATCTTAATAAAACAGGATCGTTAAGAACCCCTCCTTTATCGTTACACAAAATTGCATATTTACCATTTCCTGGTTCAATCTTCGTTGCATCACGAGTAATAACGTAATCAGTAAAAGCTTCTGCATCAGGCCCTTTTACTCTTATCTGTCTTTCAACAGCAACATTCCACATAGTTACTCGATTCACTAATGCCTCATACTCGACCATAGCACCACCATCTTCAGGTTTTACATAGCCTCTTGGGTGATAAATACGATTGTAAACAGTTGCTCTCCAGCAACCAGCTTCATGAGAAAGATGCCAAAAAGGTGACTTCCTAACTCGAGTTGAAATCAACATCTGAACAGGCGTTCGACCGCTCTGTCTAAGGTTATAAGGTACTACGCGATCGCTTTGATCAACACTAGGGTGATTTGGATTGGTCATATTAAGTTCCCCCCGAAATTTAAAGTTATGACTACTTAATGTATATAATTTACATAAGCGTTTTTAATAAATTTACGCCTTTTTTTTAATTTTGTAAATCAAAATTTATGGGGTTAAAAAAATGTTTTAGAAAGTATCTATCCGAGTAAAAAACTGAGGTTAAAAATTAGTTATTTAATGGCTATCTAAATAATCTTTTACTGCAATTTTGTCAGCTTTCATGTCTGATCTAAAGGCATTAAAAAGTTTCTGTTTATGATTAGGCATTAGTCCCTTAGACATATTTTTAATCTGCTGATAAAACCATGCCATTGCACCAAATGCATTAATTACCTTAATTATAGTAAACGGACTAGAAGGAGAAAGGATTGAAGGTCCTAGTGAAAGAGTTTTTTCCAAACTAGGTAATTCGTTTAGCTCACCTGCTATCATTTTTTTGACACAGTAAGGATCTGCACATAAAGGTCTTCCTATACCAACTATTTGGCAAATATTACTTTTTAAAGCATCTTCGATACCATCCTTAGTTCTAAATCCTCCTGTAACCATTAATGGCAAAGAAACTGCCTTTCTGATGTCCTGTGCATATTCAAGAAAGTAGGCCTCCCTGGCAATAGTGCTTTCTTTTCTTTTTTCATTTCTTTTGGGGTTAATACTTAAGTCATCAACACCTATTAATTTAGGTTGTTCGTATGTGCCTCCTGAAATTTCTATAATATCCACACCTTCATTTTCAAGCATCTGTGCAACTTGAATAGATTCACTAGCTGAAAACCCACCTTTTTGAAAATCTGCAGAATTTAGTTTTACTGAAATAGGGAAATCTGTTCCCACCTCTTCTCTGCATCTCTTAATAATTTCTAAATGAATTCTAGCTCTATTTTGAATATTTCCACCCCATGCATCAGTTCTATTATTGATATCAGGTGATAAAAACTCTGATAAAAGATAACCATGTGCAGAGTGAAATTGAACGCCAGTAAAGCCTGTTTCTCTAGCAATTTTTGCAGTGAAAACAAACCTTTCTATAACATCTAAAATATCCTCTTCAGTCATAGGGGTTGGGATGCCGTAATTCTTTCCAGGAATTTTTAAACCAATATCTGAGGGCGCTAAAGGTGAGGAATTTATTTCACCAGGAGTTTGTCTGCCAGCATGTGAGATTTGCATCCATAGCTGAGTATTATTTTTTGTTCCAGCTGCAGACCATGCCTTTAAATCATCTAATTGTTCTTTATAGTTATTTGAATCTATAACTACATTTGCTGGCCCTTCTAAATTTCGACGATCAATTTGAACATTGCCGGTTAATAAGATGCCAATATCACCATCTGCCCATCTCTCATATAAATTGACATGTCCTTGATGCGCTAGATTGTTACCTTTAGCAATTCGTTCAGTCATCGCTGCTTTGCAAATACGATTTTTAATTACTTGCCCACATGGCAATACAAAAGATTCGTTAATTAGATTTGACATTGATTACTCCCTAAAGATAAGGAGTATAGCTTAACAGAAGAAGATGGTGGGCCCGGTAGGACTCGAACCTACGACCAATGGATTATGAGTCCACTGCTCTAACCAACTGAGCTACAGGCCCTTAATAAATTCTATTGAATTAAGAGCGAACAATTATATAAGAATATATGATTTAGGGAAGCTTTAATATGTTGATCTCAGTCATATAAGTTATTATTAAAAGATGATTAACCTGAATAATATCGAGCACTTTGCTCAAGGCGGTAATAGGCGATGCTTTATTCATCCTTTAAAAAAAGATAGATGTCTTAAGGTTTCTTTTAAAGGCCAATCAGAAAAAGTAAAAAAAAATGCAGCTTGGTATAAAAAACTTAGATCAGCAGAAAGCTTTGATGATAATCTTAGAGAGCAATCTGCTTATCAACAAAGATCTCTTAAGAATAATAATCCAAATAAATGGAAGCATTTAGCTAGATGGTATGGAATGGTTGAAACATCTATAGGGCCAGCATCAGAAACAGAATTAGTCCTAGATAATAATCAAAATATAGCAATCACACTTGAAAAATATTTGTTTACATTTGGCATGACAGATGAAATAAAGAAGGCTCTGGATGATTTTGAATCTTGGCTTAGATCTAGTTTAGTTTTAACAAAAAATATCATTCCACATAATATAGTTGTGGGCTATGAAGGCAATTTAATCGTTCTAAAAATTATTGATGGCCTAGGTTCATCATCATTTGTTCCGCTTCCTGAGATAAGTGATTTCTTTGCAAAAAGGTATATAGAAAGACGAATCCAATTGATGTGGTCAAGAATCAATTGGGATTTATCAGGCAGAAAAGGTAGTTGGAAGTAAGTTTACTCGTCTAAAAAGCTTTTTAAATGACTTGATCTGCTAGGGTGTCTAAGTTTTCTTAAAGCCTTTGCTTCAATCTGTCTTATTCTTTCTCTAGTAACATCAAACTGCTTCCCTACTTCTTCAAGAGTATGGTCAGTATTCATGCCAATACCAAATCTCATTCTTAATACTTTGGCTTCTCTTGCTGTAAGAGACCCCAAGACATCATCCGTTGCAAAATGCAGGCTGTCTTCTGTTGCATTTTCAAGCGGAGACTCTATAACAGTGTCTTCAATGAAATCACCTAAGCTGGAATCTTCATCATCACCGATAGGTGTTTCAGTTGAAATTGGCTCTTTTGCAATCTTAAGAACTTTTCTTACTTTGTCTTCAGGCATATCAAGTTCTTTACTTAACTCTTCTGGTGTTGGCTCTCTTCCCATATCCTGCATCATCTGGCGAGACACTCTGTTTAATTTGTTAATAGTCTCAATCATATGAACTGGTATTCTTATTGTTCTAGCCTGATCAGCAATAGATCTCGTTATGGCCTGTCTGATCCACCAAGTTGCGTAAGTAGAGAATTTATAACCTCTTCTGTACTCAAACTTATCTACAGCCTTCATAAGACCTATATTTCCCTCTTGGATTAAGTCCAAGAATTGAAGACCTCTGTTGGTATATTTTTTAGCAATAGATATAACCAACCTTAAGTTAGCCTCAACCATGTCTTTTTTAGCACGTCTCATTTTGGTTTCACCCATAGACATATTTCTATTAATCTCTTTAATTTCTTTAACACTAAGACCGACTCTAGTTTCAAGCTCGATAATGTCTTTCTGTGCAATAACCACATCTTGTTTAACTTTTTCTAAAAGATCTTTTTTGTATTTTTTCTCTTTCATTAAAGAATCAACCCATCTAACTTTTGTTAAGTTGTCTGTATACATAGCTAAGAAATCTTTTCTAGGCATACGAGCATTTCTTACCAACTGCTCTTGAATAAATTTTTCTTTATCTCTAATCATTGCCAGTCCTTCTCTAGCAATAGATGCAATGTCATCAAACATTCTTGGACTAAATTTTAGGAATTGGAAAATTTCTCCAACTTTCTTAAATTCGGCATTTGCTTCTTTAGAATGACGCCCTTTTGATTCAATAACCTTTAATGTTTTGTTGTAATGTCTTTTAAGATTAGTCATCCTTCTTTGGACTTCTACCATATCCGGACCTGATGGAGTCTCATCGTCTGACTCTTCTGCAGCAGCTGCTTCATCTTTCGCTCTTTGACTTCCTGGTCCTGCAGATGGAACCACTTCCATTTCTTCAAGGAACCCAGTTAAAAAATCATTAGTTTTCTTTTCGCCATCTTTTACCATTTGATGATAATCGATTACGAACTCCACAGTTTTGGGGTAAACAACACTTGCGGCAAGAAGGTCTCTCATGCCTTCTTCAATTCTTTTAGCAATTTCTATTTCACCTTCACGAGTTAGAAGATCAACTGTTCCCATCTCACGCATATACATTCTTACAGGATCTGTAGTTCTTCCAGTCTCATTTTCTACAGCAGCAAGAGCTTCTGCAGCTTGCTCAAGAGCAATATCATCAGACTCTTCTGAATTTGCCAATAATAAGTCATCAGCATCAGGTGCAGTTTCGTGAACTTGGAGACCTAAATCATTGATCATTCCAATGATTTCATCGACCTGATCTGGATCAGAAATATCCTCAGGAAGGTGATCATTAACATCTGCATAGGTTAAATAGCCCTGCTCTCTTCCTTTCTCGATGAGTTCAGCTATTTTTGAACCTTTTTTACTTAATTTATCCACGAATTCTTGTACTCCAAATATGTTTACTCTATGTAGTGATTAAATCTATAAATTCAATCTATTTAGAGCTTAAATTTTTTAATAAAATCTGGTCTTCTTCTGTCATGGAAGCTTTTTTGAGAATATGTTGTTGTAATTCCCTTTTTTCTGCAGATGTTATTTCTTGCATATTATACTTTTCTTTTAAGATTTCCTCTCTATCTTTTTCAGTTTTTGATATTAGGCTAATACAATCCTCAATCATTGATTTTGCATCATCAACTGAAAGCTTAATTTCTGATACTAGAGCTTCGCCAAATAAGTTCTTTATTTTTTCATTTTCTATTTTTTCAAATAGTATGGATGGAACTGCTTCTGGATTATCTTTATAGAAATTTCTCACATCGTTTAAAAATAAAAATCTAGAATCTTTTCTTATCAAATCAAATACTCTGTCTTTAGCTAACTTGGGGTGCTGGATAAGAGCTGTAAAGACTCCAAGTACAGATTTTCTTATAACCGAATTGGGGGTCTTTTTTACCTCTTCTTTTTGTAAAGATTTATTGGGTTGATATCTGTCCTCTCCAGATAGCAGCTTACTAAAATCTAAATCGCATATATTACTTATCTCACTCGTATATGCTTCTTTAAGTGTTGGATTGGCTATTTTGTTTACTAAGGGTTTTGCAAACTGAGCAACCATAGACCTTCCTTCAATAGAAGATAAGTCATCATGGTCTTTAATAGATTGTAAAAAATAATCTGAAAATGATGTTGCTTCAGACGCCAGTTTAACAAAAGCATCTTTGCCATTTTCTTTGATATAGCTATCTGGGTCATCTCCAGGTTTTAAAAATATAAAACTCATTCTGATATCTTCTCTAAGAAGAGGAAGAGCATTTTCTACAGCTCTCCATGAAGCTTTTTGCCCAGCCTCATCTCCATCAAACACTATGTAAATAACGTTGGTATAACTAAGAATTTTTCTGAGTTGCTCTTGAGTGAATGCTGTCCCAGAAGAAGCTACTGCATTTTTTATGCCATGCTGATGCAATCCAATAACATCCATATAACCTTCAACCAAAAATAAGGATTGCGGTCTTTTTTCAATCAATCTTGCCTCATAAAGCCCATATAATTCATATTTCTTCTTATATGTTTTAGTCTCTGGTGAGTTCAAGTATTTAGCTTGGTCTTTTTTATCTTGCAGAAGCCTTCCACCAAAGGCTATATGCTCACCTTTAATATTTCTAATTGGAAACATAAGCCTGTCTCTGAAACGATCATACATTTCTCCATTGTCATTTGATCCAAATAACCCGGAATCCTCAAGGTCAGATTTTTCATACTTTGGAGAAAGTATTGAATGAAGAGATGGGTTTCTTTCTACGGAATATCCTAGTTCAAAAAATTTAGCAGTCTCACCGCTAATACCTCTTGCTTTTAAATATTCAATAGTCGCTTTTCCTAAAGGCGACTTTAGTTGTTCTATGAAAATCTCTACGGCTCGAGAGTTAATATTTAGAGCATCGGAAACATCTACCGGCTTTTCTTGCTGAGGAACTTCCATACCCACATAAGATGCCAGTAATTCAATAGCTTCCATGAAATCAAGGCCGTCATGTTTTCTCAAAAAGTGAATTGCGTTACCAGACTCCTTGCAACCAAAACAATGATAGGTGCCTGTATCCTCATAGATCTTGAAAGACCCAGTTCTTTCCTCTCCAGAGCCATGAAATGGACACTTTGCCCAATAAGCTCCGCCTCTTCTTTCTAGTTGAAGCCTTCTTCCTATAATATCTACTATATTGACAGAAGTTATCAGTCGATCAATAAAGCTTGAGGGTATGGACATAATTATTTATTAAACCAGTGATCTATTAAAATCTTAGCTGCATGTGCATCAATGAGATCAGTCTTAAGATCTGCAAGGTTTTGTCTTGCCTCAAAACTAGTTAGCCTCTCATCAACATATTCACATGGAACCTTTGTTACCTTTCCTAATTTCTTAAAAAAGATATCTACTTTTTCCATGATATCACTATCAGTGCCATCCATATTAAGAGGTTTACCAACCAGAAGTAAATCTGGCTTCCATTCATTAATAATAGAAGAAATTTTTACCCAATTCACTGCATTATTTTTATTAAAAATTATTTCTAGTGGGGATGACGTTTTTGTTTCTGTTTGTCCAACAGCAATGCCTATTTTTTTTGTTCCAAAATCAAAAGATACTATTTGCATTATTCTGTTGAAAAGTTCCAATCTCTAACTATTTCTAAAACACTATATTCATTAATCATTTTTGCATCGAAGGGAGCAAAAGGAGCGGCTTCATTTAAAATATTAAGAGCTAATTCGTCAACAGATTGATTTCCTGATGATATAAGAATCTCTGATTTTATTAAATTCCCAAATGAATCTATTGTTGCCATAACCTGCACCTTACTTTTGTTATAGATGGCACCCTCTTGTCCTATAATTTTATCTCCTATCGTCTCAATATTTCTTTGCCAAAGATTTAAATACATGGCCTCCTCGTTACTTACAACTGAATTAGCCTCAAGTTTTTTTATTTTATGAGGCTGATATGAACTTTTCTGAGTTTGCATTTGCTTATTTTTAAAACCATCACTATCTATGGCTAGTATTTCTTGATCAAAACTTTCATTGCCAATTATATCTTGCGAAGAGTTTGCCAACTTTACATTAATAATTGGGGAATCTTGTAACAAGGGTATTTTATAAAAAGTTGTAAATGTTATTCCAAATATCAAAAAGACATGGAAAGTTAGAGATAAAATAAAGGATTTGTTAAGGGTTAAAGACCTTCTGCTAACTCTTTGCTTCAAGGAGATTGACGTCATAAAAGTTCTAAATATTCTTTAATTGGGTTTTTGCCTGATTGTTTAAATATCTCCCTTGCGCAGGTAGGACTTGTGATATTAATCTCAGTTAAATACTTACCAATCATATCTATACCAGCAAAGTTAATTCCTTTAGTAATTAAATATTTTCCTATTTTTTCAGCTGTTTTTTGCTGAACTTCGGTTATATCTTTTACAACACCCATTCCTCCTGCAGCCAAGTTACCTTTAAAACTTTCACCTTGTGGAATTCGAGCTAAGGTTTTTGGAAAGGGCTTTCCATTTATAATTAAAATTCTAAAGTCGCCTTTATAAATATCTTCAAGAAACTCTTGTGCAATGATCTGGGTATTTTCGTTATCGGTCATATCAAGCAAAATATCTAGATTTTCATCTTCAAAATTATCCATTTTATAGATTGATTCCCCACCCATTCCATCTAAAGGTTTAACTACTATGGTGTCATGTTTGAGTTGAAATTCTATTACCTTTTTTATGTTGGAAGTTACCAAGGTCTGAGGAATAAACTCTTTAAAATGTATAGCAAATATCTTTTCGTTGAACTCTTTTATAGAATTTGGTTTATTAAAAACTGTTGCTCCATGAGTTTCAGCCAAACCTAACAAATGGAGTGAGTTTATATAATCCTTGTCGACAGGAGGATCTTTTCTCATAAAAGTAAAATCAAAATCAGCAACCTTTATGGATTCTTTTTTAATGCTTTCAACTTTATTAGATCCTATGGCTATGATATTTCTTGAATCAGCTAGCACCATACCCTCAGAAATATAAAGATCAGACATTTCGCACTGATAAACCTTGCAGCCCAAAGCGATAGACTCCTCCATCATGAAAATGGAAGTATCTTTTTCTTGTTTTAGACCTTTCAAAGGATCGGTTATAAATAATAATTTTTTGCTCATTCTTAAATGTTACCAAAATGATTTTGCAACAACGATGATATAACAATAGGAGCCGTTTCTGCTCTTAGAACATTATTTTTTAATAATCTAATTTCAATATCTTTTTTGCTTAAAATTTTAATCTCTTCTTTAGAAAATCCAGATTCTGGTCCAGTTATCATGCAAATATCTTCATCTGTTTTGATTTCTGCTAGATTAAATTGCTCTTTAGCATTTAAATCAAAGGCATATGATTTAACAGCATTATCTTTCACTAAATTAACTGCTAATTCTAAATTACTAAAATAATATAAAGCAGGAATAAAATTTGATCCGCATTGCTTACAAGCATTAATAATAACTTCGTTGCATTTATTGATAATTTTTTCTGAATCTTTTTTTGCAATACTTTGGTCTACAAGATCTGGTTTGTAAAAAATAAATTCATAAACCCCAACCTCTGTTAGCTTCTGCAACATAAAGTGCAAATTATCTTTTTTTATAAGAGGAAGGATTGCATTTATTTTTGGATGGGTGGGATTTAATTTTTTTACCTCAGATATTCTTTCTAAGACTATGCTCGATCTATTGATTTCAATTATTTTACAAATTGCGGATGAGCCCTTTCCGTCAAAGACATCTATCTCATTACCAAGCTTCAGTCTCAGCACTTTTGATATATGGGTTGATTGAGGTTGGTCTAAATCAAAAACATTACCTTGGTCCGATACTGAATTACAATATATTCTATGAATTCTCACATAAGCATTATAGCTATAGCTTCAATATAAATGTCACAGATAAACATAATATTAATTAGGCATGGGGAGGCCTCTGCCTCTTGGGGTGACGATCCCGATCCTGGATTAAGTCAATTAGGAGAGAATCAAGCTATAGAGTTGATTGATAATAATGAACTTCTCTTTTTGGAGAACTATCACTTTATCTCTAGTCCTAAGTCTCGTGCATTGATGACTGCGGCCCCGCTTGCCAAAAAATATAATAAAGATGTTGAAATAAATGCAGTATTTTCTGAAATTCCTTCTAATGGAATAGATCCAAAAGATAAAAAAGATTGGCTAACAAAAATTATAAAAATGGATTTAATTAATCTACCGAATGAGGTTAATAATTGGCGTTCAGAGCTTACAAAACAAATCCTATCAATTGAAAGGGATACGATAATATTTAGCCATTTTATGGTTATAAATGCTCTGATAGCTGAATTTACAAATAATCGAAATTTGTTATGTTTTTACCCTGACTACACTTCGATTACAAAAATAATTGTGAGCAATAATAAAGTTCAAGAGTTTCATATTGGCGGAGAGAGAAAAACTCCAATAAATCTCTAAAAACCTATTGAGCAATTTTTAAACAACTGTAAACTAAATATTCTTTCTAATTACAATTATATTTTGGGAAATAAAAAAAAATCTTTTGATAGCTATTCAAAAAGTCCTCTAAAAGAAGAGGTCAGAAAAGCCATGAAGAGGTATTTTAAGCAGTTGGATCAAAACAATATTCCAATTGATGTTTATCAGTTAGTCCTTAATGAAATCGAGCCACCTTTACTTTCATCAGTAATGAAGTTTTCAAATAATAATCAATCTAAAGCCTCAAGGGTTCTTGGAATCAATAGAACAACGTTGAGAACTAAATTAAAAAAATATGACATAAAATAATGAATGCAATAAAACCAAAAACAGCACTTATAAGCCTTTCAGATAAATCACACTTGAGTGAGTTGGTATCATTTTTAATCTCTCAAGGAGTGAAAATTTTATCGACTGGAGGAACTTTTAAAGCGATAAAAGAAATAACAACAGATGTTATTGAGGTCTCTGACTTCACCGGATTTGAAGAAATGATGGATGGGAGAGTTAAAACATTACATCCCAAAATACATGCAGGAATTCTTGCAAGAAGAGATCAAGATTTAGATGTTTTAAAAGAAAGAGGTTATGAGCCAATTGATTTAGTAATCGTAAACCTATATCCATTTAAAGAAACGATTGCAGAGGGATGTTCATTCGAAGAGGCTATAGAAAAAATAGATATAGGTGGGCCAACTATGATTAGATCTGCGGCTAAAAATTTTAAAGATGTTGCTGTAGTTTCAAATCCAAATGATTATTCACGATTAATTCAAGAGTGGAAGGATGAAGATGGAATTTCATATGAATTTAGAAAAGAGTTATCTCAAAAAGTTTTTCATCTTATGGCTGATTACAATCTATCTATCTCTAATTATCTAAAAGAAGATACGGATAATCTTTTGCCTAATTACAATTTTGAAAAAAGTGAACCCTTAAGATATGGAGAAAATCCTCACCAAACAGCAAATTTATTAACTTTTTCAAATCTTAAATTTAAAAACATAGCCAATGCGGATATTCTTCAAGGCAAAGAGCTTTCATATAACAATATAGTTGATGCGGATGCTGCATGGGAATGCGTTAGAGCCTTTGATGACCCTGCGTGTGTAATTGTGAAACATGCTAATCCTTGTGGGGTGGCAGAGTCAAATACTATATTTGGTGCTTATGATTTGGCTTTTAAAACAGATCCAACATCTGCTTTTGGAGGAATTATTGCTCTCAATAGAACATTGGATACCAAGACAGCTGAAGAGATTAATAGCCGTCAATTTGTTGAGGTGATCATAGCCACTGACTATGAAGAAGGTGCTTTGGTTGAATTTGCTAAAAAGAAAAACGTTAGAGTTTTAAAAGTTGACTTGGAACAAGATAATCCCTATCCAGGTGTTATTAAAAAAGTCTCTGGTGGAATTTTGGTTCAAAGCGATGATACTTATGCAGTTCCAAGGGAAGACTTAAAATGCGTTACTAAGAGACAGCCAACACCTGAAGAGCTGAATGACCTTATGTTTGCTTGGAGGGTTGCTAAATTCGTTAAAAGTAATGCAATAGTTTATGTTCACAATAGACAAACAATAGGCATTGGTGCAGGACAAATGAGTAGAGTGATAAGTGCCGATATAGCTAATTTAAAAGCAAAAGAGGAAGGCCTTAAAGTTAAAGGTGCTGTTATGGCATCGGATGCATTTTTTCCCTTTAGAGATGGGATTGATAAGGCCGCTTCCAGTGGGATAGCTGCAATTATTCAGCCAGGTGGATCAATCAGGGATGATGAGGTTATAGCTGCTGCAGATGAGAACAATATTGCAATGGTTTTTACTAGCACGAGGCACTTTAGACACTAATGCAAGTACTTGTAATTGGCTCAGGCGGCAGAGAGCATGCTCTTGCATGGAAATCAGCTCAAGACGAATCAGTTACTAATGTATTTGTGGCTCCTGGTAATGCAGGAACAGCTCTTGAATCTAAAATTACAAATCTATCTTTAGATACCAACGACTTTTCTAAGGTTGAAAGTTTTTGCAAAGAGGAACATATAGGTTTGGTTATTATTGGTCCTGAACAACCTCTTGTTGATGGTATGTCCGACTACCTTCAAAGCAAAGGAATAAAAACCTTTGGCCCCTCTAAGGCAGCAGCTCAGTTAGAAGGCTCTAAAACTTTTTCAAAAGATTTTTTTGTTAAATATGGAATACCTACAGCGGCTTATGCAGCGTTTGACTCATATGATGCATCAATTAATTATCTAGATAATATTGAGTACCCTACTGTAGTGAAAGCTGACGGGCTAGCAGCTGGCAAGGGAGTTCTTATTTGTCAAAATAAAAATGAAGCTGTATCAGCGCTCGACAGCATCTTTAAAGATCAAGCATTTGGCGAAGCAGGTAGTAGTGTTGTTATTGAAGAATTTTTAGAGGGTGAAGAAGCTAGTTTTATTGCAGTGGTAAGTAAAGATAAAATTATTCCACTAGCTACAAGCCAAGACCATAAGGCAGTTGGTGAAGGTGATGTTGGATTAAATACTGGTGGGATGGGCGCCTACTCTCCAGCTCCAATAGTTGATGATCATATCCATAAAAAAATTATTGATGAAGTTATGAAACCAACAATGGAAGGCCTCATATCAGAAGGGTCACCCTATCTCGGTTTCTTATATGCTGGGTTAATGATTAAGAATGGTGAGCTTAAAGTTTTGGAATTTAATTGTAGGTTCGGGGATCCTGAAACTCAACCAATATTATTAAGACTTAAATCAAGCCTTGTTGATCTATGTCTAGCAGCAATACATGAACAATTAGAGTCAATTCATGTCGAATGGACAGAGCAACACTCATGTGGTGTTGTTATTGCTTCTGAGGGATACCCTGAGAAATATATATCTAATAAAGAAGTTCAAATTCATCCAGAAGATGATCATGATACAAAATTATTTCACGCAGGAACTAAATTAGTTGACCATAACGTAATGACATCAGGCGGCAGAGTTTTTTGCGCAACTGCTCTTGGAACTAACTTGAAGGAAGCTCAATCTAAGGCTTATAATCTCGTTAATAAAGTATCGTTTGAGGGTGCTTTTTATAGAAAAGATATAGGATTTAAAGGAATAAAATGAGTTTTCTGAATAATATTGTTAATGAGTTTGATATTGCACTAAAAACGCTTTCAAATAAAAAATCTGGAACTGATAGACCTTACCCGTCTGCAATGAACTCAGAGGAGCTCACTCAAAAAGAAAAAAAGCTATCTATTCAAATGATGAGAGTTAATCTTGCTGGAGAGGTTGCGGCCCAAGCTTTATACAGGGGGCAAGCACTTGTATGTAAAGATCCCGAGGTTAAAGAACACTTAATTGAAGCTGGGCAAGAAGAGACTGATCATCTTGTTTGGTGTAAAAAAAGACTTGATGAGCTCGGGGGTAGAGGTTCTATATTTAACCCTGTTTGGTATGCCGGCTCTTTTGGTATAGGTGCTGTATTTGGAACTTTTGGTGAAAAAGTAAGTTTAGGCTTTGTAGAAGAAACAGAAAAACAAGTTGTAGCTCATATTGATAAGCATCTTAATAAGATTTCACCAAAAGATATCCAAACAATTGAAATTCTTAAGACAATGAGAGAGGACGAGGATATTCATGCGCAGCAAGCTGTAGATAATGGTGGAGAGGAATTGCAAATTCCAGCAAAAAAGATAATGAAATATACAGCTAAAGTTATGACATCAACCAGTACTCATATCTAAAAAAAGCATTCATGAAAAATCTCTATCTCATTGCGAGCCTTTTAGCCTCACCAATCATCTTTTCACAATCTATAGTAAATATAGAAAATTTAAGATATTCAGGAGAGCTTGGTGAATTTAAATCAGTGGGTATCTCTTTAAATGGATCTAGAGGGAATGAAGATAGAGATGACTATAAGCTAAATCTATCTTTCACAAAAAACAATGAGGATATTGAGTCCCTATTGACATTCAACCACGCAGAGAGAACTAAAGGAGATGCATTAGAAGATAAATCTTCATTTTTTCATGGCAGATTATTATTTAAATCAGATAATTTATTTGACTACGAAGTTTATCTTCAAAGTAGTAAAAACCCTTTCCAGTCCTATAAAAAAAGAGATCTATTTGGTATTGGTTTAAGATTTGATTTAAATGAAATGTCTAAAATTGGATTAAGCCTATTACATGAAAATGAACAAAGCCTTGAGGGAATTAATAAAAAAACAGGTAGAGTTAATTTATATCTATACAAAAAGATAAAATTAAAAAATAGTAACTTTTTTTCAGCATCATTATTTTATCAACCATCACTTAATGAATTTAGTTCAGATTATAAAGTTTCAGCTTTAATGGCTTTAAATATTCCTTTATCAGAAAAAATATTATTTGAGATTCAAGTCTCAAGCGCTCTTGATAATGACCCCCCAGATATATCAAAAAAATCAAACCATTCATTCACTACAAACTTCAGGTACGTTTTTTAAGTTACTTCATTTGCTGCCATCTGATTGGAACATTTTCTAATTGATACCTATTAGACTCTTCCTTTAATTTCACATACTCAGTATTAGAGCTATATACAGTAACGATTAAGGCATTTTCTTTATTTGCAGTTATTCTAAGCACTCTGCCCATTCTTTGAATTCTTTGTCTTTTAGATGAAGAGGCACTTAATATCATTGCCCCATCAGCCTCTGGCATATCAAAACCTTCATCCAGTGCAGTACAACTTACCAAGACATTTAGATTACCGTTTTTAAAATTGTTAAGATTTTCTTCTCTTGCTGCATTATCCAAATCCGTATTATAGATAGCTGATTTATATCCCTTGGTATTTATAATTGTATTGAATTCTTTTGCTTGCTTTTTATTCTCTGTAAAAACAATCCAGCTTTCTCTTTTGTGTTTTTGTAACAACTCAACTCCAAAAGGGATTCTATTTTTTGAATTTTTTACCATTCTTGCTCTATTAAAAATGAGCATCTTTAACGGGTAGTCATTCATATTATTACCGCCAATTGTTGCAGCCCTTCTCTGAATGCTTTTCGTAAACTTTTTGTATTTATCTTCTTCATCCTTTGTCATTGCAGCATAGGCATAAAGAAGTTTGAAATTTACTATTACCTCATCTTCTCTGGCATCAATATAGTCATAGTCAAAAATAATATCTCCAAGAATTTTTTTAATGATGATATAAAAATTGTCGTCGTAGTCTCTTTCTGGAGTTGCTGATAATCCCAGGGTTGCATGCCAATTATTTGTTAGCATCTCTCCTCTTTTCTCAGTTCCTATTTTATGACACTCATCAACTATCAAAAGTGTATTTTCAGGATCAACTTTATCTATAAGATTTTTAAGTGAATCTATCGTTGATATGCAGATCTTTGCTACATCTTCTATTTGCTCACCGCCACCATTCAGAGCTATTTCCTTAGAGCTGAAACTTAAAGATAAGCTTTCATACCATTGATCTAATAGAGCTATAGATGGGACAACAATTAATATTGAATTAATTTGATTTTCTTCTAAATACTTGGTTAGGCAGTGAATAGCAAAGACCGTCTTACCTCCTCCCGTTACAACTTTTATGATGCCTCTTTTTTTCTCCCACCACAAAGGAAAGGCATTTTCTTGCCAGTCTCTTAGTTTCAACTAAAAGCACCTTTCATTAAGCTCTCGCCGATTAAGAATACATGGATGTCTTCTTGTTTAAGAAGATCTATATCTTCTTGATTTTTAATTCCAGATTCAGCAATAAAAATATTATCGCCATTAAATATCTTTTTAAGGTTGATCGAATTATTTAAATCTACTTCAAAGGTTTTAAGATTTCTATTATTAACACCAATCATCGCATTGCTAAAGTGCTCAACTCTTTTAAGCTCTTCTTCATCATGAACCTCTATTAAATAATCTAGTTCTAGTTCTTCAGCCACATTTACAAAGTGGGTTATTTCTTCATCAGAAAGAACGCTAGCAATTAGCAGTATGCAATCAGCACCAATAAGTTTAGCTTCATATATTTGATATTCATCAATCATGAAATCTTTTCTAATAATAGGAAGTTTAGTTATAGCTTTTACGTCTATCAAAAATTGATTGTGCCCTTGAAAGAAGTCTTCTTCAGTAAGAATAGATAATGCTGAGGCTCCAAAAGCTTCGTATTCTTTAGCTTTTTTAATGGGGTCAAAATCTTCGGCAATAATTCCAGCACTGGGTGAGGCTTTTTTAATTTCTGCAATAATAGCCTGATCTTTATTAGCCAACCCTGCTTTAAAGGCTCCTTTGGAGAGATTTAATCCACCAAGTTGTGTCTTGATGTCGTTGAGAGACAGAGACTCTTTTTTTTGAATTAACTTTTCTCTGGTATTTTCAACTATTTCGTTAAGGATAGTCATTATAGATTCGAAACCCTCACATATGCGGCTAATTTGTCTGCCGCTTTACCGTTATTCATTAATGAAAATGCTAATTCCACCCCATCTGCAATTGAGTCCACTTTTCTTGCAATATAAAGTCCTGCTCCAGCGTTTAGAGCAATCATGTCTTGGACTGCAGATTGTTCTCCAGAAAATGCTTCCCTTACAAGTCTTAAACTGTCTTCTGGGGATTGTGCCGCAATCTCATCAAGCCCAGAAGCTGATAAACCAAAATCTTGAGGTGTTATTGAGTAGTTCTCAATCTTATAATTTTTTAATTCAGATATTTGAGTTGGGCCACTAACACTGATCTCATCCAAGCCATCATCCCCATGAACAACAAGAACATGTTCCATGTCTAAATTTTTTGCCACCGTTGAAAATGTTCCGAGTAATTTTTTATCATAGACGCCAATAACTTGTCTCTTTGCTCCGCAAGGATTGGTATGAGGTCCCAATAAATTAAATATTGTTTTCTGACCAATGCGCTGTCTTGCTGGCATTACGTATCTCATAGATTCGTGATGAAGAGGTGCAAATAAAAATACAAATCCAACTTGATCAAATACATGTAAAAGCTTTTCTCTGTCATGCGTGATATCTGCGCCTGCAGCTGTTAAAAAATCAGCACTACCAGATTTGCTTGAAATAGCCTTGTTGCCATGTTTTGTTATTGAAGCTCCGCCTGCAGCGGCAACAAAGGAAGATGCTGTAGAACAATTAAAAGTGTGTAAGCCAGTTCCACCAGTTCCGCATGTATCTATATGTGTGCCATCGCCTATATCAAATTTTAAAGATTTAGCTCTCATTACTGAAGCAGCGGCAGTTATTTCTGGTTCTTTTACACCCTTTTCATTTAGAGAAATGAGAAAGATTTCAATATCCTTATCTTCAACCTCTCCGGTCATAATACTTTCAACAGCATGTTGCATTTCTTCAGACTGGAGATCTTTTTTATCTTTTAATTTTTTAAGAATATCTTTAATCATAGGGCTAAAAAGTTTTCTATAAGCTTCATACCAAAATCAGTTTCAATAGACTCAGGATGAAATTGAACACCATAAATTGGTTTTTCTTTATGCTCGATTGCCATAATTATTTCAGGATTATCTTTTAGAACTCCTGTGATCTTTAATTCATCTGGCAAAGAGTCTTTTTCAATTATTAAACTATGATATCTCACTACAGAATAGGGACTATCAATACCTTTAAAAATATTTTCATTGTTGTGCTCAACTTCAGATAGTTTTCCATGAAATATTTCTGGTGCTTTAATAATATTTCCACCGAAAGCGGCACCAATTGCTTGATGGCCTAAACAAACTCCCAGTAAAGGTACAGTTGCATTTTTAATTAGCTCAATAGATATGCCAGCTTCTTTGGGGGTACAAGGTCCTGGAGAAATAACTATTTTTTCTGGATTGAGATCGTTGATTTGCTCGATTGTTATTTCATCATTTCTGACTACGAGAACTTCTTGTCCGCTTTCACCTATGTAATGGACCAAGTTATAGGTAAAGCTATCGTAATTATCTAAAACTAGTATCATGAAATCATCTCCATAGCATCTAAGAAGACTTTTGCTTTTTGCTTACACTCAAGCCATTCATTTTCTGGAATAGAATCAGCAACAATTCCAGCTCCGGCTCCAACATGAATAACGTTATCTTTAATAACAGCAGTTCTTATAGCTATTGCTGTATCGATATTACCGTTCCAGGAGATGTAGCCAATAGCCCCACCGTATATACCTCTTGAACTTGGCTCAAGCTCATTGATAATTTGCATTGCTCTTATTTTTGGAGCTCCAGACAAGGTACCGGCTGGTAATGAAGCTTTTAATGCATCAATAGCATCTAAGTCTTTAGATAAAGTGCCCGTAACATTAGATACGATATGCATGACATGAGAATACTTCTCAACAATCATCTTGTCTGTTACCTGAACGGTTCCCATTTCAGAGACTCTGCCAACATCATTTCTTCCAAGATCTATTAGCATTAAGTGTTCTGCAATTTCTTTAGGGTCAGTTAATAAATCTTTCTCGTTAGCTAAATCCTCTTCTGTATTCGACCCTCTTTTCCTTGTTCCTGCAATAGGTCTTAATGTTACCTTGTCTTCCTCTAATCGAACCAAGATTTCAGGAGAAGCCCCTACAATTTGGCACTCATCAAGATCTAAGTAATACATATATGGTGATGGATTTAATTGTCGTAGTGCTCTATATAAATCAAAAGGATCATTCTGAAAATCCTGGGAAAAGTCTTGAGCAAGAACGACCTGCATAACATCACCCTCTTCGATATAATTTTTTACAAGACCTACAGCCTTAATATAATCATCTTTTTCAAAATTAGAATTAAAGGCCATTTCTCCAGAAGGAGTTTTAAAAGTATCATCAAAAATTGTATCTTCACTATTTAATAGGCTGCCAATCTTTTCGATAGCATCTAGCGCCTCTTCATAAGAAGTCTTTGAGGGGTCAACATTAAAAATTATCTGGATTGACTGATCGGTATTATCATAAACGATTAGCTTCTCAGCTTTAACTAGAAAAATTTCAGGCATATGCTCATCAAACTTTGAATCTTTATTTACAAGATCTGCAATCCTCTTTTCTGCATACTTGGCACTTTCGTAAGCAAAAAAGCCTACATAACCACCATAAAATCTTGGCAAGTCTTTAATTTCAGGGGTTTTTAGACCACTTATTAATTCTTGGATTTCATCTAGTGGATTGTCTGAAATGAATGATGAAATCTGATCGCCTGTCTTGGTTTCAATAGTATTTCCAGTGACTTTGATGGTGTCCAAACAATCTAACCCTACAATAGAATATTGCGCCCAAGTTTCACCACCTTCAACAGATTCTAATAAAAAAGTGTTCGACTTATTTGATATCTGAGAGTAGATGGTAAGTGGAGTCACATCATCTAGATGAACATCTTTAGCAACAGGAATGATATTGAATCCTTGATCTGCGTATTGCTGAAATTGTTCTTTATTTATCATTTTGTAACGTTTTATCTATAGCTAAAATATCGCCGGCATTAATATTATTTTTTTTAAAGACTCCTTGGCTGACTTCTAATGCATATAAGGCTGGTTTTGCTGAACAGACAGATGCTTTGGATAACGGAGTCATATCAGAAATATTAATAATTTTACCTTCAGTATCTACATATGCAACGCTTAAAGGTACATAAGTATTTTTCATCCACATGCATTGAATCTTTTTTGAATCCCATTCAAAAAGCATCCCGTGATCTTGAGGAAGCATCCTTCGATACATGAGTCCTCTTTTTCTTTCTTGAGAATTATTAGCAACTTCTATTTTATTTAAAAAGCTTTCTAATGGAATAGGTTCAGACCCATGAATACTGGAGACAAAAACAATATATAAAAAGAATTTAAACGATCTTTGAACGAAGTGTTGAGATTGTCTGCTCATAATTATCCGTATTAAAGATTGCAGATCCTGCAACAAAAGTATCAGCACCGGCAGCAGAGGCAAGGCCTATAGTCTCGTTATTAATTCCGCCGTCTACCTCTAGGCGAATATCTTTTCCAGATTCATCAATCATTTTTCTAACCTTAGTTATTTTATCAAGTGAGCTATGAATAAAGGATTGTCCTCCGAAGCCCGGATTAACACTCATGATTAAAATTAAATCTAAATCCTCTATTACATTGTCAAGAACATGAAGAGGAGTTGCTGGATTAAACACCAATCCTGCTTTACAGCCCTGGTCTTTGATTGCATGAATTGATCTATGAATATGATTTGTTGCTTCTGGGTGAAAACTTACTAAATCAGCACCAGCCTTAATAAAGCTTTGAGCTAAGTCATCAACTGGGTCTATCATTAAATGGACATCGATAAATTCTTTAACTCCATAATCTCTTAATGACTTACAAACCATTGGTCCTATAGTTAAATTAGGTACATAGTGATTATCCATCACATCAAAATGAATCCAATCAGCTCCAGCATTTAAGACATTTACAACTTCTTCACCCAAAGTAGCAAAGTTTGAAGCCAATATTGATGGTGCAATAATGTAGTTTGTATCACTCATAATCTAATTTTCGTCTTTATATATCTTATTAGCAAGTTCTAGGCGCTCGAATGTCCCTGTATCTATCCAATTGCTGTGGGTTATTTCGGCTGTAACAGTTTTATTCTGAATAGGCTTGATCATTACTGATTTCCATATGTCAAAAGGCCCTTCTTGATTCCTAAAATTGCTAAAGATAGCCGGGTTGATAACGGATATTCCTGTCCAAGTAAAATCATTCTTGCCTTCTTTTATTATTAAGCTATCTCCGTCTAAAGAGAAATCTCCATCAGAATTATGATCAGGATTCTTGACTCCAATCAGATGAGCAGATTCAGTGTCTGAGCTAAGATTTTTAATATTTATATCATGGCAGATATCAGAATTTATTAGAACGAAAGGGTCTTTGCCAAGAATGCCCAAGGCTGCAGACACGCCACCACCTGTACCTAAGGGCTCAACCTCTTCAGAGAAAGAAATTTTAATACCAGGAAATGTATGACTTACATGTTCTTTAATCATTTGACCTAAATAGGAAATATTAATAACAAACTCATCAAAGCCAGAGTCTATAAGTGTCTCTATATTTCTTTGAATTAAAGATTTTCCGTTAACTTCTAATAAAGGTTTTGGAGTACCTTCTGTTAAAGGAAGCAATCTTCTTCCATAGCCTGCAGCAAGAATCATGACTTTCATATCTTATCCAGCCTCACTAAAAGATTTTGATGGACCTCTTCATTAAGATATTTTTTTAAAGCTGTAAAATTTTTATCGGGTATGAGTTCAATTAAATTATTTAAAATCTGAGGCAGGTCCTTAAGTCTAAAAGACCTATCAGTATCGATATAAATCTTACTTAATATTCCAAGTATCCTCATATTTCTTTGTATTGCGCCCCACCTGACCCACTCAAATATTTCTTCAGGACTCACATCAATTTCTATTAGGCTTGAATAGCTGGCTAGCGATTCCATTATTTGTTGATCTGGATATTTAACGTAATGATCTATTAACAACCCAGCAAGATCTATTCCAACAGGACCAGAACATAAATCTTGATAATCAACTACAGCAATCTCATTGTCTTCTAAAAGAATAAGATTTCTTCTTTCAAAATCAAAATGGCAATTCATCCATGGCTGATTTAGTAACTCTTCAATTGCTAGCGTTTTTAATATTTTAAAATCGTTATGGGAATCCATAGATAAAAAATCTTTTATAAAAAAATTTTCCATCATATTCATTTGCTCAAACAGACTATCTTGATTTAATTTTGGTATCTGAGGTACGTTTGCTGTCTGGATTTTAGTTAAAACACCTAAGGATTTTTGAAGTAACGAATTATATTTTTTATTTAATACATCTAAATCTATGAGGGATTGGTCTCCTAGGTCTTCCTGAATAGTAATTCCCAAACTACCATCATAAAAAATAATTTCTGGGCATCGAACATTCTGGTCAAAAAGAAATTTAGAGATATGTTGAAACTTAGAGTGGTTTCCTAAATTAGGATCAAGGTAACATAAAACAAATGTTTCTCCTGAATCTTCACTTATTCGGTAATACTCCCTGCCGCTTGCTTCAAGCTTTAGAGCATGGACTTTACTTACAATAAAACCACACTCTTTAGAGACTTGTATTACTTCAGAATCTATCAAATTAGCTGTTTTTTACCTCTTCAGGCAATGGCGTGTCGTCTGGTACAAAAAAGTCTGGCATTAGTTCAGCAAAAGGAACATTTGCATATTTTGTAAAATCTTTTACGCCGGCTGCATGAAGAACTAGATCATCTATGCAAAAGTTTCCAGTAAATAATTTAGAATCTTTTATCAAGATTTCATAGGCTGCATCAGCCATGATATCTACATTCCTTGATAGTCTCATAATTTCATCTCCGCCCAAATGATTCTGAACAGCAGCAGTTGCAATCGCAGTTCTTGGCCAAAGTGCATTTACTGCAATTCCTTTATCAGCAAATTCAGCAGCCATTCCAAGAACACACATGCTCATAGTGTATTTAGCCATGGTGTATGCAACGGTTCCTGAAAACCATTTAGAGCTCATATCTAGAGGTGGAGATAAATTTAAAATATGAGGATTGGAAGATTTCATTAAATGAGGAAGGCAATATTTACTTACCATGTAGGTTCCTCTTCCGTTGATTTGATGCATAAGATCATATCTTTTCATTTCAGTGTCTGTAACGTTGGTCAATTGAATGGCTGAGGCATTGTTAATACAAATATCTATTCCACCAAAATGCTCTACAGATTGATTAATAGCATCTCTAACATTATCCTCGTTCCTGATATCACATAAAACCGGTAAAGCGTCGCCACCAGCTTCTATAATCTCATCTGCTGCTGTATAGATAGTTCCTGGTAGTTTGGGATGAGGATCTGCAGTTTTTGCAGCTATAACTACTTTAGCACCATCTTGTGCTGCCTTCTTTGCCATAGCCAAACCAATACCCCTGCTTCCACCAGACATAAAAATAACTTTATCTTTTAAACTCATAGTATTTCCTTATTTTAAAATTTTTAAAACTTTTCCATGTAAGGTCTAAGATCTAACTCATGCGTCCAAGCGCTTCTGTGTTGAGAATGAACAAACCAATATGAATCTGCAATTTTTTCAGGAGATAGGATACCGTCTTTTTCTTTAAGAGCATATGCCTCTGGAAAATTCTCTTTAATAAATGCAGTGTCTATAGCCCCATCGATAATAAAATGAGCAACATGTATGCCCTGAGGGCCAAGCTCTCTTGCAATACTTTGACTAAGCGCCCTTAATGCAAACTTGGCACTAGCAAATGCTGAGAAACCCGATCCTCCTCTTAGCGACGCAGTAGCACCTGTAAAAAAGATACTTCCTGATTGCCTCTTTTTCATATACTTTGCAGCCTCTCTTCCAGAAAGAAATCCACCAAAGGCAGCCATTTCCCATACTTTTCTAAAAACTCTTGAGGTAGTTTCTTCAATTGGAAAAAATACATTTGCTCCTGGATTGAAAATAACAACATCTATTGGAGCAATATTTTCTTCAACTTCTTTAAATAAGCTAACAATTGAATCCTCATCACGAGCATCGACACCAAATCCTTTTGCCCATCCTCCAGAATTATTGATTTCATCTGCTAATGCGTTTATTTTTTCTTCACTTCCGGGTCTTCTTACTGGACATACTTTGTAACCATGGCTTGCAAATTTTCTAGTGAGTGCGGCTCCAGTTGCATCGCCAGCTCCTATAATTATTGCTGAATATTTTGAATAATCTTTCATATAAGTGTTTAATTGTTTACATAACTTTACAAAATTGTAGGTACAAATGAAAGTAGACTTTATTTTTGATATAGCAAGCCCGAATGCATATTTCTGTCATCAACTAATTCCTGGGTTCGAAGAAAGAACTGGGGTGAAATTTAATTATGTGCCTTGTTTGCTAGGAGGAATAATGAAGTTATCTGGTAACCAGCCTCCCTTCGTTGCTTTTGCTGATATTAAAAATAAAAATAACTATCAATTTATTGAAATTGAAAGGTTTATAAAACAGCATAAGCTTGATAAATATAAATTTAATTCGAATTTTCCGCAGAATACTGTCAATGTCCAAAGAGGGGCTCTTGCAGCTCAAGAATTAGGCATATTTGATCAGTATATTGAGGTAATGCTTTGCGCTATGTGGGAAGAAGGTAAGAATCTTTCAGACCTAGATGTCCTGCAAGAAACTCTTATAAATAATAAACTTGATGCTGAAGCTATTATCAAAATAGTAACTTCACAAGAATGTAAAGATAAGCTGATTAAAAATACAAGCGAAGCTGTTGATAAAGGAGCTTTTGGAGTTCCAACTTTCTTTATGGATGAGCAAATATTTTTTGGAAAAGACCACCTTTATCAGCTTGAAGAGTATATTAATTCTTATAAGAAATAGAACTTTTTATAAAATACTCTTTCAAAGCTAAGAGGTATAAAATAAATCTATGAAGAAATCTTCTTTTATAATCAATATCTGTGGGTTTATTTCTATATCATCTTTTGCATATGGTGAAATAAGTGAATTGGTTTTAATTCCAACATCCGAGTCAAATGTAAGTAGATGTATAGCCTATTCACCCTTAATGGGTGAAGTAAAGGAAGGTCAAGATCTTAAGGTGAATTCAGATCAATTTGAGTTTACTGATAATAAGAATCTTGTTCTTGATGGTAACGTTACTTTAGATTTTCCAGAAGGCTTATTAAAAGCACAGAATGCAAATCTGGATAGAGATAATGGAAAAATACAATTTTTTAATGGTGGTGAAATCTTCTTAAAAGACTTCTACTTTCGAGCAGAAAATGGTTTTTTTAATAAAAAAGATAGCGAATTATCTCTTTTTGATGGTCAGGCCTACCTTGATGAAAGAGGCCTTATTTTTAAATTTGAAAGCCTTGATGGGCAGTTAAATAGCATAATAAATTTAGCGAATACATCGATATCTTCATGCGCTAACCCGAACAAGGGATGGGTAATACAAGCTAAAGAAATTAGATTGAATGCGGAAACTAATCGAGGCTTAGCTAAATCAATAAAACTTCAAGTAATGGGCAAAACTGTTCTTGCATTGCCGCAACTGCCCTTTGCAACGTCAACTGAAAAGATGACAGGATTTCTTGAGCCCTCGTTATCTTTTTCATCGGATGGGGCTGATATAACACTCCCATATTACAAAGTGCTGTCTTCGTCTTCTGATATAACAATAGCCCCAAGGATGATTGCAAAGCGCGGACAAGGATTGGAATTAAATTTCCGGTCTCTGCATGGAGAAAATAGAAACCTACGAAACCTAGATCTCATTTATTTTAGTAAAGATGACGAATATGAAAAAGAAGGATATGGCAGTAATTCTCCAAGATGGGCCTTTAATATTTTCGATACATTCGAGCATGAATCAATAAAAATTGATTTAGATTGGTCGAAAGTGTCGGATAGTCTTTTTCTTAGAGATATCCCTGGAGACATAACTTCAATTGGTTATCAGAGAATACAAAACTTAAGTCAAAATTTTTCTTTATCAAAAACTTTTAAAAATGCATCTGTGCAAATAAAACATCAAGGCTATCAAACTCTGAACCCTATTCTAACCAATGGTTATGAACAATCTCCATCGATTGATTTTAACTATTCAAGAAGTTTTGGAAAAATTATTTTAAAAGAGCAGCTCAATATATCTTCATTTAAGGCTAGCTCTATTCATGGCTATTTTGGCAATCAGGATATGTCTGGTAAATACCCTAGACTTATCAATAATCCAGCTGAGGGTTCAAGAATTTATTCAGATCTTTCATTGCAAAATCATAGTTATATTAAAGGAATAAAGATCGTTGCAAATGTTGGAATCAGTTCTATTAAATATAATCTTTCTGGGAACTCTCAAGCAACTAATGATGTGAATGTGCCCAATGCATCTATTGACATTAGCTCTATTTTTATAAGGAACTCTCAAGACAATAACTACTTTATTGAGCCTAGACTATTTGTTGGTTACACAGCATATAAGGATCAATCAAATAACCCAATATTTGATGCAGACGAACTATCTATGAATAATGAATTATTTAATAATCTGCGTTTTTCTGGGATGGATAGAATTGGAGATCAAAAATTTTACACCCTCAGCTTAAAGTATAAAAAAATCATAATGGGCATGGAAAAGTTGTCAGTATCTGTTTCCAAGAAATATTTTTTAGATGATAGAAGGGTTTGGATGCGTCCAATGATGTCTGGTCATAGCATATTAGATGCCTCTATGAGCATGGAATCAACTAAAATGGATGGGATGCCAATGGATAGAGGGCCTACAACTGTCATGGGCAAGTGGATGCCTAATAGAAATACCATGCTAATGGCTTACGGAGGATATTTTAATAAAAATAAAAAAATGCCGTTAGGTGGATTAACCCTAAAGCATGATTTTAATGGTGGGTCGATTGGAATTGCTAAAAGATACAGGAGAATGTCGGGTGATTTTAATTTCCCTATGAGTTATTCAGAAATATTCGGTGATATCAGGCTAAGCTCCAAATTTAAATTTATTGCAAAACTAAAACATGATGATGAAATTAATAAAAATATTGAGAGTATCGTAGGTATAGAATATGAGAACTGTTGTTTTGCATTAAGAATGACTGGATCAGATAGAAATCTTTCAAAATATATTAATAAAGATATTTACTATCCCCATTTGGCAGAAGCATGGGATAATATTATTCAGATTGAAAACAAGGGACGAATAAATTTTGAGTTTGAACTCAAGGGCTTTAATTCCTCCACTAATAAAATAAATAGACTACTGAATAATTCACTTTTTAATTACTAAATCTAATATGAAAAAAATATTTTTACCCTCATTTGTTCTTTTGATTCCTTCATTATTTTCTGCAGTCGAAATACTGGATAGGGTTGCTGTTATTGTTGATGATGGTGTCATCATGGAATCTCAAATAAATAATGATTTTGAAGAGATGACAGCCAGGTATGACCAGCAAAATATTCCAAAGCCTCCTAAAGAAGAATTATTAGAACAAGTAGCAGAAAGGCTAATCATTGAAGAATTGCAGTTACAAATGGCAGATAGGGCTGGTGTGAGAATAAGTGACTCTGAGCTAAATCAAACAATGATAAGAGTTGCTGCTAACAATAAAATGGAGCTTCAAGAATTTATAACCTCTTTAGAAAATGAGGGTACTAAATATGAAGATCTTAGAGAACAGATTCGTAAAGAGATGATCATACAAAGAATTCAAAGAGGAAGAGTTCAATCAGAAATTGATATTACTGCTAAAGAATTTGAGGCGTTTTTGGCAACGGACGAGTCGTTAGTAGAATTGGAACCAGAATTATTAGTAAATCAGATACTAGTGAAAACCCAAAATGATGCGATCTCTGCGCTTAAAAGGGTTAGTGATGGAGAAAACTTCTCTGAACTTGCAAAAGAAATTTCATTAAGTGGGAATGCTTCAACTGGTGGAGTTATGCCATGGAGAAAAGCAGCTGATATGCCTCAATTATTCGCCGATGCTATAAATAGGAAAGATATAGGTTTTGTAACTGAGCCCTTAGAGAGTGGCGCAGGATTGCACATACTTAAGCTTCAAGATAAAAGAGGTACTTTTGTTCGATATGAAGATCAATGGCTATCCAGACATATTTTATTAATGCCTTCAGCTATAAGGACCGAAGAAGAAACAGAAGCTGAGCTTAATGCTATTAGACAAAGAGTTGTGGATGGTGAAAGTTTTGAATTGCTTGCTGAAGAATTTTCTGAAGATCCTGGATCTGCAAAGCTTGGTGGTGTTTTAGACTGGTTGGGTAAAGGCGTTCTGGCACCAGAATTTGAAGAAACCATGATTGATTCAGAAATTGGAGTTTTATCTAATGTATTTCAAACCCAGTTTGGTTTTCATTTTTTAGAGGTTATGGAAACAAGGAATCATGATCAAACAGCTGAGTTAATTGAAGATCAAGCTTATCAAGTTCTTTATTCTAGAAAGTATGATGAAGCGCTTGAGAACTCCTTAAGATCGATGCGAGCAGAAGCATTTGTTGAATTTAAAGACCTAGATTGAACAAAATTCTTTATTCCCCTGGAGAACCCTCGGGCATTGGGCCTGATTTAATTATTCAATTATGTAGCCTCCCCTTTTGGGAAAAAATCAAAATTCCTATTGTATGCATAGCTGATAAAAAGCTTATTGAGGATAGAGCATTACTGCTTAAGCAAAAAATAAAAGTATGTACTATTGATAATTTAGATAATATTAATTCAAACAAGATTGGAACTATTCAAGTTAAAGAGATCTCAAAATGTAGAAATACAAAACCTGGGAAGTTATATAAATCTAATGCAGCATATGTTCTTAAAAATCTCGATTTTGGTATTGACCAATCATTAAATTCCAAAACTGCTTTAGTTACAGGCCCTATTAGCAAAGAAAATATAATATCTCTTAAAAGTAATTTTTCAGGACATACTGAGTATATTCAGCAAAGAACAGGCAGCAAAGACGTCTTAATGCTTCTGGGTTCAAAAAAACTCAAGGTTGCTATTGCAACAACACATGTTCCTTTAAAAAAAGTGCCAAAGTTAATATCTGAAAGACTTATTATTAACAAAGTTACGATTTTACATAATGAGCTAGTATCGAAATTTAAAATTCAGGAGCCTAGAATAAAGCT
>Ga0208963_1000041_pt1 | contig 42360 bp, 43 predicted proteins | sample AOAMet2_C43A7_35_2_FD_188079 | JGI IMG/M metagenome (GOLD analysis project Ga0208963, IMG submission 188079) | Ammonia-oxidizing marine microbial communities from Monterey Bay, California, USA - C0912_C43A7_35 (SPAdes) | ecosystem: Environmental > Aquatic > Marine > Intertidal zone | place... | reverse complement strand
CCTGCGTATGCACGAAATCCTGCAGATGCATTAGCTGCGCTTGTTGTACCAACTAATAAATTACCGCTGCTATCAAATCTAGCCTTTTCACCAGAACCAACAGTACCATTTCTTCCAAATACTAATTCACCACCAGTATCGTTATAAATGTGCCAATAACTTGCAGTATCAGCTGGACTAAATATCATACCATAATCAGCACCACTACCGTATCCACCAACAAACATATTACCACCACGGACATCTAATTTGTGTATTGGATTTGTGGTTCCGATACCAACATTTCCTGCATCTGTAATAACCATTGGTCTTGTATTATCAGTTACGTTTCTAAAGAATAAATTATTATTAGTTACGCCTGATGCACCACCGCCAATAGCAAATACTTTACTTCCTTGCGTATTTTGAAATAAGATATGAGATGCGTCACCTGTTGCTGTACCGCCTTTGATGTGTAATTTGCCTGTTGGCGAAGTTGTTCCAATACCAATTCGACTATTGGTAGTATCTATATGAAGAATATCATTGTCTGCGACTGCGACAATGTCGTTGTTACCTTTTTTGATGTATACGGCACCATCAGCTGTGTTGACTGCTATTTCGCCAAGTGCTAAATCTGAGCTACCAGGTACATTACCTGCTACGCTCGAACGCTTTAATAAAACTGTTTGTGCCATATGTATGAATTCCTTTGTTGCCTATATAGGCGGAAAAGAGGAACTTTAATTAAAAAGTTCCGCCATCGATTGTTGATGTCCAAGAAGCTGCTCCAGACGTAGTCATAGTTAACAGAGCTCCTGCAGAGCTTGGTTTTGCTAATCTTGAATAACCAGCATTTGAAGCTTTACCTATAATTAAGTCTCCAATTGCAGTTTGTGTAATTCCTTTAATTCTAAGAGTGTCTCCACTTACTTCGATTGTTTTGTTATCATCATTTACATTAATTGTATTTCCAGACTTACTTAAAGCATCTCCTGCTATAATCTGTCCTGCACCTGAGAATTGTACAACAGGCATTGCTGTAGTACCAAAGTTAGAAGGTGTTCCATCATGAGTAAAGACAAATCCATTATCTCCTCCTACAGTACCTTCTTCAACAAATACGAATGTACCACCTGTTAGTTCTGCGGCTGCATTTGCATCAACTGATCTGGCTGGAGAAGTTCCAACTACATAGATACCATTTTCTCCTTGGGCTGTCTGATTCTTAACAAGAACTCTATCGCCATTTACAAGAGTTACTCCATCAAGAGTATCGTCTGCATTTAGTGCTGTTGCAATAGTAATGTTAGCTGTTGTAGCTACTCTTACTGAATCTTTAATATCAAGAGATTGTTTTACTGCATCAACGTATGCTTTTGTAGCTGCGTGTTGTGCCTGTGTTGGATCTGCAACATTTACTATATTAGCACTATTTGCATCGATTGCTCCTGAACCATTTGGATTCAGAGAGATGTTTCCATTTGTATTTGTACTTGATAACTCGTTACCGTTTAGTGTTAAATTATCTGCAACTAAACTTCCACCAGTAATTGCTCCTGAAGCTGTTACTGTAGATAACCCTGCTAAAGAAGATGCTGTAGCACCTAAATTTATTGAAGTGCTACCAATGGTAAGACTTGAATTATCTATTTGTGAATTTGAAATTGAAGCAATGCTTACTGCACCACTTGAAACTGTAAAGTCATTTGAATTGAATGATGCTACACCTTTGTTTGATGTTGTTGCATCTTCTCCACTTACTGTTGCTGTTCCGCTTGAGTATGATACATCAATACCTTCGCCACCTGCTACAATAACAGCACCTTTGTTAGTTGCTGAAGAGTCTTCTGAAGATATAGTAATAACTCCACTGGTAGCAACTGTATTGATACCTTCGCCTCCAGTAAATGTTAGAGTTCCACCTAAAGTTTTTGTTGTGTTACTTGTATCTGCTGCAAAAGTAATATTCTTTGCAGTAACTGCACCACTTGAAACTGTAAAGTTTGCGGATGCAAAAGATGCTAAACCTTTTACTGAAGAAGTAGCGTTTGCTACTGCGACCGTTACTGTGTCACTTCCTACAGTTGTACTTACTGCTCCTGTACCTGTGAAGCTTAATGTGTCACTTACTAAATTAACAGAATCAGTAGAAGAACTATCTCCTGCTATTCCTAATGTTGTTGATATAGTAGTAAAACTTACTGCTCCTGATCCATTTGTTATAAGTGCTTGACCATTTGAGCCATCTGCCGTAGGTAATGTATATCCTACTGTGCCGTCTAAACCTATTTCTAATTGCTTGTTAACTGTTATTAACTCTGCTGCATTAGTAGTGTCAAATGTTAAGTAGTTGTTTGATCCTTCTGAAATAGTAAAAGCAGTTGCACTACCATCTAATATAAGTAGTTCAGTTGCAGCTCCTGCGATAGAGATTGAGCCAGTAGCAGAGCTTAATGTTAAATTACCTGAAGTAGAAGAAACTGTATTACCGTTTATTTGTAAGTTATCTACTAAAAGATTATTAATTTTGCTATTTGCATCAGTAACAATTGCTGAGTTAGCTGTAAGTTCCCCTACAGAATGGTCGAGCATATTTACATAAGCTTGTCCACCTATTATATCAAAGGTAGAACCATCTCCAATAAAAAGTTTATTAGAGTTATAAGAGTAACCTAACTCACCTTTTACAAGATTATTCCCGGGGGTTGCTGTCGAGTCACTTCTTTTGATTTTAATTATTTGTGCCATTTTTTAGTCCTTAAAAACCACCTCCATCGAGGTTGTCCATTGTACCTGTTGCTGATGCAAGTGGTACGAATTCGAATGTGTTGGTAGAAGTTTCTCTATATACTTTAAGCTGATCATCATCAGTGTCGTACCATAAGTCTCCTTCACCCAAATTACTTCCTGTGGGAGCAGTATCGCCCCTATAAAATTGGTCTGCCAATACTTCTAATGCGTTAGTGAGGTTTCCTCCTGGAAAGATTCCTCCGTAAGATTGCACATTTACGTCATCCGTAGTGGTAGGTTGTTTTACTAATTGTAAACTTGTTTGTACAGATATGGGATTATCACTTTGGTTAAGTGTAATCGTATTGTTAGTCTCATTAACTGTTACATAAGTCGGTACTTCAGTTACTGTTATTGAAATAGACATTATCTGGTAACATTCGCAGTAATAGTCGCTGTACCTTGCATTAGCCTGGTGACTACTCCTGCGCTTGATTCTATTTCTAAATCATAAACGTATATTCCAGCGTCAACTGCCATGGTTTCTGTCGCAGTATTACTTACTGTTACTATACCATCGGTAGCTCCTGTTATTGCACAAGTAACTGCTAAAGCAACAGTGGTGGATTCGACAGAACTTCTAAGCTGCATCCTCGCACTATAGTTTGTTAAATTCATTGCTGTACCATTATCTTGCACAGTTAATTGACGACTAAAAGTCGCTCCCTGTTCAAATGTAAAATTATATGTTCCTGCTGACATTGAATTTGCTCCCTATGCACACTTTTACTACTTCCTAACTACTTAATAAGATTAATTATAAGTAGTACGTTAAAATACCTGTTTTCTGATTACGCCTGTAATGTCTTAATTATACCAAATTTTAACACCAGTTGTCAAGCATTAAATTTTGAAGGTAGATTACTTTTGCTTATCTTCAAGTTCTTTTACTTTTAATTCTAACTCTTTTACAGCTTCTATTAGTAATGCTGTGAGTTTTGGATAGTCAACTGCTTTGTAGCCGTCTTCTCTATCTTTTACTAACTCTGGTGCGACTTGTTCTACGTCTTGAGCGATAACTCCAATGTCATGCCCTTCATGTACATTTTGTTTATCATTCCAGTCAAACTCTACTCCTCGTATTTGTTTCACTTTAGCTAAAGCACTATCTATCACTACGACGTTGTCTTTTAGTCTTGCATCAGAACTGTGGTACGCAGTGACATCTCCAGTAGCTCGAATAGCTCCGGTTACATCAAGTATAGAACTTGAGTAAGTCATTCCTGAAGGTAGTCCACTTCCTCCTGAAACAGTACCCCACTCTAAAGTAGTTCCACTGCTTGGTACTTTGAGAACTTGACCTGCTGTGCCAATAGATGTTGGAAATGTGAAGGCTTCATTAAATGTAATTGCACCTGAACTATTAATTGTAAATCTTTTTTGCGTGTCAACATTAGATGTGCCAATAACAAACTTACTGGTAGCCGCATCATAACCTACAGTATATTTTACATTTCCTGCCTCAAAAAACTTTAATTCTGGGTCTGCTCCCGCAGCTGCATCTAGTACTAATCTTGCATCTGTAGTACTTGATTTTATATGTAATAAATCTAATGGATTCTGTGTGCCGATACCAAAGCATCCATTAGTATGAAATCTTCCTTTTTCTACGCCAGAAACATCAAACATAACATATGAACCACCTATTTCTGCAGGCATTTGTGTTGAGGTTGTTCTATTATAAGATAATAAGGAGCCTACTCCACCGATAACTCTGACTTCCATACCATGACCAGCAAATCCAGTCGTACCGTTACCAAAAGCAGCTATACTAGTATTTGATTTAATATTTCCGCCTGTTATTGTACTAACCGCATTAAGGGTACTGGCTACATCCATATTTCCAACACCATCTATAGTAACTAAATGATTACTACCCCAGTGACCTATCGTTATTACATTATTATTTGAAGCTGTTGAACTATATTTATATCCTATATAACCTGAATTTTTTGTTGAACTTTCTCTACCAAATACTAATATATTAGACTCATTTGCAGTCATATTAGGAGTCATCGCTTCTATTGTATGATTAAACGTACTTGAGCTTGAATTAATAATATCAAAAGTTGGTGTACCTGCTGTACCTGTTCCAGTTATAGCTAAAGCACCTGAAATTGTTCCACCTGTTAAAGGTAAATAAGAAGTAGAGTTAAATGCATTTGAACCAAATGTATATGTTTGATTGGTTGTACCGTTTACACTAAAAGTAAGAGTATTTCCTGATTTAGTAATTCCATCTAAAAAGTTATTACTACCCGTAGTATCGGTCCATGGAACATTAACATAAGCATTTGTTCCTGACATAAGAACTTTATAGTTTCTTGCTGTAGAGTTAGTAGTAAAATTAGTAGTAATACCGCCTTTTGTTCCTGAAGAAGCTGTAGGTAAAGAATAGTTATTAGCATTGGATGCTATATTATCTAACTTTGCACCATCTACAGAAACATCTCTTCCATCAAAAGTTGAATTTGTAGTTATTGCTCCAGTCATTGCTCCGCCAGTCAAAGACAGTTTACCATTTAAAGAAGTTGTTACTGCAGTATGAAAATCATTGTCATCGTCTAATGCTGCCGCTAACTCATTTAAAGTATTTAATGTTCCAGGTGCTCCGTCAATTAAGTTATTAATTTGTGTTGTAACAAAGTCATAAACGTGGTCACTCGTTGGAATTGTTGAAGCGCCATTTACTACTGCTCCTGTGTTTACAGCAATATCATTTGCATTTACTGTTATACCAGTTCCAGCCCCTACATTGAAGGTAATAGTTTCATTTACCGCTTGGTTTACAGTAAAATCTCCGCCATTTGTTAGACCGCTACCTGCTGCAAGAGTAATTGTATTATTATTTACATCATCAGATGTTTCGCTACCATCTCCTCCACTTACATTAAATGTAGAACCACTTGCTGCAGTAAGAGTTAGTACTCTCACAGCACTGTCATCCGTTACGTCTCCTACTGTTCCAGTACCATAACTTCCTGAGCCGCCTATTTCAATCCAATAGTAGTGAGCTCCTGCGCTAATTGTATGAGTAAATTCTAAAGTGAAATATCCATTAGTAGCAAAAGAAGCTGTGCCAGCGCCTACACTTCCTGAAGCACTAAAGGACTGAGACATTGAAGCATTAGAATGATTTGCTCTAATTAACTCTACTTCAGCAAAAGCAAAACCTGGTTCAGTTTCAACTTGTTGATCTAACCTATACTGTGTTGCTGATTGTGTTCCTGAACTATACTCACTAAAACTTAATGTTCCTCCTACTTGAGTTGCACCACTTCTACTATTTGAAGTATTATGTAGAACTTTTACTGTTACACTATTTGGAATTCTAGAATACGCTGTAGATATAGCTTGAGAACTGTTGCCACTATGATCTATACCTATTCCAGAAAAAAGTGCATATTTACCTGCACTTACAGTTATTGTCTGGCTTGATGATATTGTTATTTTTTGTGAGTCACTATCTGCATCCCCCGAACTTGTTTTAGATATAGAAGAAACAGAAGCTCCTGTAGCTTCCGCAATTTCAGTAAAGGCTTCACTTGTAAATCCTGTAGAAGCATCAAATAATTTTGTTCCGCCAGAAGTAAAGATGTTAAATCCTCTAAGGTCTCCTGTGCCATCATTTGACACTTTAAAAGGTGTATAAGTTGTATTAGAGTCTCCTCCAACTTCTAATACTGTTCCTGTTACTCCTGAACCTGGAGTACGTATTTGAAATCTATTAGTTCCAGTAGATACACCCATGGCAAGACCTTCTGAACTACCAATAAATACTTCTTCCGCGTATACTGCACCTGTTTGAGTTACTGAAAATTTAGCATCGGCGGGAGTCGCGTCCCCTGCATATATTCTATAAGTCGAGTTTGCTCCATCTAATATTGCAACATTATCTCCTGAACCAGCTGTGATTTTTCCTGCATATGTAATGTTATCACCAAATTTGATTTCTCCTGAATCGACTTTAAAGAAGTTACTATCATCAATAGGTACTATACCTGCCTGCAACTGTATTGTTCCTGAGTTTCCTATATTATCAAAAGATGCTCTTAAGTTTTTAAATTCAGTAGGGCTAAATACATCTGTTGTACCTGGTAGTCCAAATCCAATTGTGTCTTTAATATTACCAGTACTGTCTACTATTTGGTCATTTTTTATTTCAGTAGGTATGGCTGCTCCATCTATGAAATTTGCTCCTGAGTCAAAACTATATTCAAATTTTGATAAATCACTTGACATTTTAATGTCAAAGTCTCCCGGGTCTTTTCTACCAATTGAACCTACTCTCATTGCTGGGTCAAAAGTTATAGTTTGATTTCCATTATATGCGGTTGTTTCTTTAATTCTTACTTCAGATCTAAAGTACGGTCTACTTGGTCTTGATGCACTCCAGTTTGCAGGAGAAGAATATGCACTGGATGCTAATACTCCTGTTTCAAAATTATAACGTTTATTATTAGTTGTATTGCTTGGAGTAGTTGCACTACTTGAATTATAAATAAATGTTCGGGCTGATCTTGGGTCATTATTGCCATCATCCCCACCTGTAACTTTTGTTATTTGAACACTATCACTTAAACTATCATTTGAAACTGCTACGGTAATTGGATAAGTACCTGTAGGTGTCACTGTTACAGTAGCTGCTCCTGTGCCGTTACTTCCACTATAGCTAAACGAACTTTTTGTTCCATTTGTTACAGTTATATCTCCTGTTACTAAATTACTTGCTTGATTTTGTTGATTTACTGTTATAGTAGCAGTAGAAGGTGTAGGTGTTGTATCTGAAGAATTATCAAAACCAAAAGTTTGTATATTTGAGCTTACACTTAAGCTTGCTGCGGATGCTCCGGGAGCTCCAGTATCTCCTGTTATTTTTACAGGAGTAGACCAGCTATAAGTAGAACCTGAAGTATTATAACTCCAAGTACCTACACTCTCCCATACAGGGTTAGAGCCTGTTGGAATTGTAGCACTCCATCCAGTTGGCGGGTTAGTTGCTGCTACACCAGGAGTATCAGGTTGACTTGTACTTCTTTTGAATACTTTTGGATTTAAGTCAAAGAAAGGGTTGTATAATACTGGAGTAGGCCAAGTTACTGTATTAGAAGTACCTGTTCCGGAAATTGCAACTTCTGATTCGTAAGTTGATTGATACAGTGAAAAAGTTGGTATAGTAGTACTCCAACCTGAAGGAATACTTGTTAAAGTGGAATTATTAAAATTATAATTAGAAGTTCCGCTAATTGTAGGTACTGCTGCAGTATAAGATTGCTGTTTGTAAATTGCTACTAAAGCTACGCTGTTTCCATCGGCTCCATCATCTCCAATAAACTTAACATAAGTTAGTGAGCCAGGTATACTGGTAGGTTCAGAACCTGTCCATTCATAAAAGTTTACAAATGTTCTACTTCCTTGAGTAAAACTCGCACTACTTCCCGAGGCATCCGTTGCATATATAGGTTTGACGCCTTCTGAAGTTCCATCTCCCCCGATAAATTGTACATAGCCTGAATTAAATACACTATTTGTTATTGCAGGAGCTGTTCCTGTATATTCTACATACTTAACAAATGTTAAATTACCTTGTGTAAAACTTTTGTTTGTACCGTTTGCATCTGAAGCATACGCTACTTTGACACCTTGAGTAGTACCGTCGTCTCCTTTTGATATTGTAAGTGTTGTAGTTCCATCCCCATCTGTAATTGGTATAGTAGTATTTCCATTACTATCAGTGCCTGGAGTACCAATAGTTACCGAACTCCCATCATCTCCTGCTTTAGATTTTGCAATAGTATAAGTTTGATCAATAGTAAAACCTGTGCCTGTAGGAGATACAGAAGCAGGTATAGTTGCTCTTAGTACTGCAGTTCCTATGTCAGCACTCATACTTCCTATTGTGTATGCTCCTGTTCCTGCATTTATAGAAATATCAACCCCAGTTTCGCTCTGTACTGTATACGTACAATTGCTTGTTTTATCTGTAGAACCTACAAATACTTTGAATTGTCCTCCAGCATTTGTAAAACTTGCTCCACTTCCATTACTTGCAGTTGATACTACATGTGCAGAATTAGTTAAGAAAGCTGTAGTTGAGTCAGAACCTGATTTAATACCAAAAATAGTTACAGAGTCAGAGGCTTTTAAAGTACCACCACTTCCGTCTCTTAAGAAAACAGTAATTGTTGTTGTTGCTTCAGCAGCAGGTTCGTTTGAGTCTGGTAAATTAAATGTTGCTGAAACATTTCCAGAAGCAACAGAGGTGGCTGCTGTTTCACTACCGCCATTTATAGAGAAAGTATACGTGGGGGTTCCAGAAAAAGGAGTATTAGCTCCTGATATTCCTAATCCTATTGCTGTTACAGTAACAGATTGATTAGAAGGGTCTTCTGAGTCTGCATCATTCGCACTATATACAATCGTGTTAGTATCTGCAACTAAGCTTACTGCTGCTGCATCTTTACCTATGCTTCCTGATGAACCATCTCTTGTTATTGTAAGTGGTACAAGTTCCGTAAATACTTCTCCACTAACGTCTGTTGTTGTTATCTTTATAAACTTATTTGTTGTATTATTTAGTACAGTACTTGCATCTACTGTAGCCTGATAAGGACTACTCGTATCTGTTAGTGTAGTACTACCATTTGTAAATTTTACTACGCCTTGAGAAGTTTGGTCGGAGTTTACAATACTAAAAACTACTCCGCTTGAATTTGGTGTTAGATTTCTTAAAGTAGCTGTAAGTAATACATCCTGTGCTGATCCTGTTGGACTTAAGTCGCCTGAAGCATTAAACTTAACCTGCATACTGGAAACATCTATATCTAATTGTGCAGATAATGTTTTAGCCACTCCAGAAACACCTGCACTTGCATTATAGTCCCCTTCTAATATTGCTGTCTTGTTTGTGTTTGTTAGTTTTGAGTTTCTCTTGTGTCTTACCCAGTAGTAGAAAGTTCCTGCATCAGCAACAACATCATTAAAAGTTACTGCATCTGATATAGTTGCAAGTAGAGTTGCATTGGCTTGGCTGTCTGATGTATGTCTAAATATTTCTGTGTAGTCTGAAGCTGCAGAAAAATCAGTAGCATTGTTCCAACTAACTGTAATTACTCCAGGTTTATTATTAGTAGTAGATAAACTTGTGGGAGCTCCAGGCTTCTCTAAAGAAGGATTAGCTCCTGTTTGTGCTGCATGTGCTATAGAAGCTCTCTGTGGAGTAATTGCATATATTGAATCATCATATTCTCTGGCTTTTACACTCACAGTACAGTTGGCATTAAAAGTTAGATTCTCTACTCTAAATCTTTTGTTTGTAAAATTAAATGGAGAATAGCTTATAGAAATTACTTCTCCTGCTTTAAGTAGTAATCCTCGTTGACCTACGGTAAAACTTATTTCTTTACTAAATCTTGATTGTATTAATTCTTTTTCTACATTGATTCTTCCATTATAATAGTTGGTTATTCCAGTAAAAGGGAAACTACCTGTTTTAACAACATTTCTATCAGCTTTAAGGAAATCAGAGTTAAAGAAACTTATTGATCTACTTCCCCAATTATTTTGAGGGTCGGGTAAACTTGCTTTAATTGTATTTTTTGAAGTTCTTTGTGTGTTATCTACTAAAGAAATATTACCTATGATGTCTTCATTTTTAATATGTAAAGGATTGCTTTGTACACCGTCTGAAATACTTTCTACAGGTGCATCTACTTGAGTTTCTACATTCAATTCATATCTTCCATTTGAATATGTTAAAATACCATTAAAATGACTAAGTAGTGCATTTACATTAGCAAATATTGATTTAGAAGTATCTAAAGTAAAGTTTGTTTGGTGTCTTGTTACCCATTCCTGATCATGACTCTCCCATCCTAAGTATCTCCAGTATTTTATAAAATCAGAATCATATAAAGAATATTGAGGCAAAGTACCATTAACAGCAAGACTTAAAGATGAGGGTCCTGTCCCAGACTCTCTTGTTAGAGCTACAGAACTTAAATACTTAAATCCATTTGTAGTGCCTGAACTATGTGTAGGTGCTGTATTATTAAATCCTGCAGTAGTAACTTCGTATACCTTATCTTCATGTATAACAAAATCTCCAATTGTGTACAATACATAATTAAAATACTGTCTAAAGAACTTTCCTGATACTGCTGTGAACGTTACAGTGTTAGAAGATGAAGTATTTGCTAATACTTGTCCAGAAGCTACATGATTTGATTGAGTATCTACTAATTTATATACGTCTCCTTTTACACAAGATTGATTTCCTGTTAAAGTTAAAGTCACATCACTTCGTGTATCACATAATAGTGCTGAAGCTTTAAAAGATGGTAAGTCTAATTCTGTGTACCTGTTTAAATCTTTTCCATACCTTTTATTTGTAATGTAGTCTAATGTTTGTATTGCTGGATTGGTAGAAGCTCTTAAATCTTTTCCTTTACCATTTATAGTAAAAGTATTATTAGTTGTAACAACTTGAGTAAAAGGTGCGTCTAAAGATACATACTTATTTGTAGTATCAAAACTTGTTACTGTTCTTTGTTCTCCTGTCTCTACTATTGTTACAGTTTCTCCTACTATTCCATTTGCACTTGTAAGTGCATTTATAGAGCTATTAGAACTAAGGTCATATACTCTTGCACTTGCTACTTTGACTCCTGAAATTGTTGCATTAACAGTAAAAGTTCCTCGGAAAGTTATAGTATTTCCACTCCATGTTCCAAAAAGTATAGTGTTCTCATTTCCTTCTAATACAGTTCCAGTTAAATTTCCTATATTATATACGGTTTCAGTATTACTGCCAAAAACATTTTTTAAACTATTTGCATTTGTAGTAGTAAAAGTTGCGGATAACACTCCAGAACTATTAGTGGACATACTTGAAGGAGCTATGAATAAATCTGGAAAGCTTGCTGCAGTAGAGACTGTACCAGCATTGTGACTTAACATATGCCAATTATTACTTCCACTTTTTAATCGAACATATGGATATGTAGCAATGCCATCTGTACCGTAATTTAAATTAGGTATGCTATCTAATCGTATTCTTGTTTCTTGTACGCCATCTGAATTATAATAAGAATAATTGTGTACTACTCTGAATACTTTATCAGTACCTGTATCATCAAAAGGAGTAGCATCATCTTCTATAGTAATCCATGAGTTTGAAGCTCCTGTAAGAGAAACTTCTACATTACAAGTACTTCCATTTTTAAAATTCGTAGCAGCGTCAGAAGCTCCTAATACTTTATCCTGTACGAAAGTTCCATCATAGTTGTGGCACTCTAAAACTTTTCCTCTAATTACATATTCTACTTCTGGTATTGTTGTTTGGTCTGCTTCAATAGTAAATTTCATTACTGTGTATGCAGTATCTAATAATCTATGATTAGGACTCCAGTAAGGTTGTGACCCAGTATAATAATCATTCTGAATTTTAAATCCATTACTTTCTGCTATAGTAACTAAACTATCGTCTGCTGACTGGTCTGAAGAACCCTGATGAAAAGTAAAAAACATATCAAAAGGACTTGAAATACTTGCATACTCTGAAGTCTGTAGACCTTTACTACTTGCTGTAGATAGCAGTCCTGAAATGTTATTTTCATTTACTGAGTTATAGGCAAATCTTGAAGCATATGAATGTTGTTTGAATCCTATATAATCAACACTTGCTTCTCCTCCGAGTAAGTCAAAATCTGAAACATCAGTAGCTGTAGCCAAAGCACCTGTTAAAGCACTACCAGATAAAGTATCTCCTCTATCTGCTCTACCGTAGCATTGTAATTGTGTTTCTGCTCTCTCTGTACCATTTACAGAGTTTCTAACTTCAAAGTCTGACTCGTCTGTACATATAATAGGAGAGCCTTCAAAGTACATATTATATAGTCCTTGAACTTTTCCTTCTGCTAATGCATATGCAACGTAGACTTCTTTTGAATTATTATTTTTTGTATCAGCAAATACAGGTATTCCAGGTACTCTTTGTACTCCATAAACTACAGGTAAGTGTCTACCTTTTAAATGAACATTTAAATCAACTTGATGGTCTACATCATACTGTTCCTGTACCTCATAATATTTTCTCTCTCCTGTTAGTTTACCAATACCGCCTCTTTTCTTAGACTTCATTACTGTACGAGTTTCTGTTGTTTTATAATTTGCTATAGTATTAAGTGATGTTTCTGCATGTTGAAAACCTAAGTCTGTTGCATAAGAAGGTTTGATTGCACTTTCAATAGAAGGTTTACCGTTTGAGTCTAAAGATCTATGTACTTCATCTAATGTAAGTCTTCCGCCTACTTGTACGAAGTCTCCCCAATGACTTGTTAGTCCCCATTTTATTCTTGAACCAGTTGAAGCTTCTGATATAGAAGTACTTGCTATTATTCCCTTAAATACTTGTATTGCACCTTTTTCTACTCCTTCAGCATCAAAGAATATTTTATGTACAAAAACTTCTCTATTGGTAAATAAAGGATTTGAAGCATTAATACCTCTTTCAAGAGTTGCTCCAGATAATTCTTCATTCTCCAAAGTCATAGTTAGATTTTGAGCGCTAATAGTCTCTAAAGTACTATCATCAGTATCTGTTCCTGTTCTTGCTAAAGTTATAACTTGATTATTGCTTGAAAAAGCTGAAATAATAAAAATTCTTTGACTATCTCCATTAGAGTAGTTCTGTCCATTTGTTTTTACTATCTTTACTTTGTCACCTTCTCTGAAACCTGCTTCTACAAAGTCAACTTCTTCACTACCATCATATAATCCAGTAGTAGCTGCAGTTAACGTTGCTCCACTTTGGCTACCTTTAAAAGTATAAGAAAGTCCTAAATCTTCGCCTAAAAGTGTTAAAGACATATTAGTGGCTCTTGCTACAGTAGTCTCTGAATAATTACCTACTGACTGTAAACGATGCGCTCTGTAAATATTTCCATCATAGGATATATCTCTTGCTCCGTCTGTTAAGTAAACATATCTATTCGCACCTGTACGAAATTCTCCGTCTTTCGGATTAAAGGGTCTTTCAAACTTTACTAAATGAGCATATTCAAAAGGCTCATTGTTTATTAGTAGATTTTCAACATTAGTTGGTATATTTCTTTTTGGCATTATGGTTGTGCTTCCTCTAAGTTAAGTGCGAAAGAGTATAAGTTATTAGTTCCTAAACTATATTCTTGTATGTCTGCTGTTTGTACTACTCTTACTAAAGGTTCAGAGTATTGGATTGTTGAATTATTTGATACATCTTTTTCAAGTGGAGGAGTTATATAATACCTTCTCTCATCTGTTGCGATTGTATCTGTTGTTAGTCTGTTTGTATTATCTGCAACTCTTGTTATTTGGTAAATCTTTTTATGATTAGAATTGTTAGAATCAGTTATAGTAAACATATCACCAGGCCTTAGACCTCCTGTTACGCTACCAAATCCATCTACTTTTATATTTGTTGCTCCAGCACTTGCTGCTCCATCAACACTAATAGTGCCAGAAGTCGTTGTTCTACTGGATGAATATTGCGGTAATGCCACAAAAAATGGCTTTAGTCTACCACGCTTCTCTAATAAAAATGAGTATACGGGTTCAAACTGATCTCGAGTCATTGGATTGTATGTTATATTAATTTTCCAGTTATGCCCAACTATAGCTCGAGTTATCACTCTACCACTATTTGTTCTTGAGAACGATGTTGGCTGTTCGCTACTAAATTTAACTGTTTTAAAGCCTGGTCCTGCAAGTCCACTTGACGAATTATTTCCAGATTCAGTGATTTTATAATTTGGGTCGGGTAAGCGATTTGCGAAACTACTAAATGCCATTATGTTTTACTCCCATATGCCATTGGATCGATAGTAGGTAAAAATTCCTCACCGTTTTCATTGGCTGCTTCTCTTATCATTCTGATAAGATTTCCTCTTTGATTAATTAATAGGTCTTCTACACCCGTTGCATCTACTGCATTGATTGTGAAGTTAACGTTTGTTTCTCCTCCGCCTAAAGCAAAGTTTGGTGTAATATCTACAGGAGCGGAAGGACTTACTATTTCAGGTCCTCTTTCTCCTACTACAATACCTTCTCCGCCATTTGCGTAACCTTTACGTCCCATAGCTGCACCAGCCCCACCTAAGTTAGTGCCGTCTGTTCTTCCACCTCTTAAGTAGTTCAGTTCGCCGCCTGATGTTTGTTGTGCTGTATCTACCGCACTTCCTCTTTTGCCTATGCTTAAAGAAGTATTAGGTTTTGGTACGTCTCCTGCACTTCCTCCCTGATAAGATGTTCTTGAAATTACAGCAAGTTGTAAAGCTCCCATAGCTACTGCCATTGCTGCTAAAGGTGCACCTAGTACCGGGCCTAGGCCGATAGGAGGAGGAGCCATTGCTCCCATAGCTGAAGCTGCTGTATTTGCTATTGTAACTGCCATTTGAACTTTTTTGTTTTGTTCAAAAGCTTTTTTCTTCATGGCTTCTTTTTTCTTCTCGAGTGCTGCTATTCGTGCAAGAGATTCTGCTGATTTTCCATCTCTCCTTTTTTCTGCATCAATTTGTTCATCAAGAGCAGACACTTGTCTTTTTGAGTTTGCTTCCATGATTTGACCGATAGCGCCAATAGCTGCCCCTGCAAACTCTGCACGAGCTGCTGCATTTGCCATAGAGACTCCTTTAGCATCAAAACCTTCTGCACCTTCTGCTGCTTTTTCTTTGATAAAATCTAACTGCTCTCCCATATTAAGGAAACTATCTCTTAGTTGCATAGTACCACCTATAACACCCGCTACAAATTCTCCTTCTGGTCCTAATTTAGCTAACTGGCTTTGGTAATCTTTTACTGTTTCAATTATAGCAAGATAACCAAGATTTAAGTCTTGTAGTCGTTTTAGTTCTGCATTTTCTCCATCAGTTCTATCATCTTTGTTAATTTTTTCAAGTTCTTTTATTCTGGCTGATCTTGCTTCCTCTGCTGCTCCTATTTGGCTTATCCCTGAAGGTTTTGTCATGTCTGCAGCAGTAACTGATCCTACTAACTTATTAGCAAAATCTAATCCAGCAACTTTTTTCAATTCAGCTATATTATCTGTAATATAACCACTAGCATCTGTAATAGCCGTGGCTACTTCTATATATTCTTTGTCTGTTTCTTTTAGCCCCATTCTTGCCGATACAATCTTCCATTCTGCTTCTAATAGAGCTAATTCAGCTTGTTGTAGAGTACCTTCAGTATCTAAAATCTTTAGCTTCATCTCCATTTCTTCTTGAGCACTTTTTAAAGATTCTCTTGTAGCTTTATTTGTAGGGTCTCTACCTTCATTTTTAGCAAGTGAAAATTTAGTCTCTAAAGCCTGTCTCTTTTTTGTAGTTTCTAATAGAGTTTGTTCTGCTTTTACGGCGTTTAATAGAGTTTGTACTCTTGCTACTTCTTTTCTTTCCATCTCTGTCAGTATAATCAATTGCTCTTTGAATGTAGCATTTTGAAAAACTAATTCACTACTCATAAGAGCATTTGCGTCTAAAGAATCCAAAACTACACCATTTATTTTTATTTGTCCGTTTTCTATATCTTTATACAAGGTTCCAGCTTCTCTTTGTTGTAGTAACGACTTAGCTTCTGCTCTTAACGTATCAAACTGTAAACCATATCTTCTCCCTTGAGTTTTAAATGTCTCTTTCTCAAGTTCTAATCTTTTCTCTGCGGCAGATGTTTTTGATTCTTCTATTTTTTGTGCTACTACACCTGAAGTTTTTGTAAATCGTGCACTTTCTTTAATTAAAGTATTAAGAACTTTCTGTTCTGAAGTATTTAATTGCATTACACTTTGAATTCTTATAAGTTCTAATTTTACATCATTAAATGTCTTTCTGCCTTCTTCTACAGATTCATTCATTTTTTTAAGTTCTTCGGTACTAAATAGTTTGTTTATTAGATTATCCGCATCAGCAAAATCTTTAAAATAAGTTTCTACTTCAACTTCAGTAAGATTTTTTAAACTCGCTTGTATTTGTCTTACACTTGCTAATACTCCATCAACTGCTGTTTTTGGTATAGCTTGAGCTTGAAAATCTCTAACTGCCTGATTTGCTCCCTCTACTGCAGAAACAAAAGCTTCATATGCTTTAGCTTGAGAATCTAATAATTTTATTTGCATCTCAGATATTTCAAGACTATCTTCCATAGAGAAATTTAGTTCCGTTACTGCTATCTTCCCGTCGTTTACGAGCTTCTGGCTTCTTAGCCTGTTCCCCAACAGTAATTTTTCTTCCCTGCTAAGGCTTTTTAATATTTTTGAATTTGTGTCGTTTGCCTTACCAAATTGCTTAGTAGATGCAATACCTTCTTCTACGGATTTATTATAAGCCTTTCTAAGTGTATGATTACCGGACATTAGTTTATTAAAGTCATTTTCAGTAGCTGCTAACCCTCGGGTTCCGCTTTGAAGATCTGTTACTGCTTCTGTCTGATCTTCTGTTAAGTCTACAAATTGAGTATATATACCTATTAACTCTTTGTTTTCACTTGCAAAGGCGCCAAAAGCATTTGCTGTAGTTGCTGCTTCTATTGAGCTTTTTGCCATTTCTCTATTACTTTCTGACATCTTACTAATAAGTAATTGAATTGCAGTACTTGCACTACTTAGAGGATTACCTGGGCCGGGGGAAAATATATTTCCCTTTTTTCCAAGAAAAGCTCCTTCTTTTAAATCTTCCATAAACATTGCAGTTTTTGAAGCTGTTATCTGAAAGTTGTTCAAATTATTGTCTACTTCTTGTATTTGTTGTGCTGTTTCAATCTGAGATTTAGTAAAAGCTAGACTGGCTTTCATATTCTCTAAGAAGGTTAATTCTAAGTTTTTCATGGCTACAACTTGGTGTTCAAATCTTTCTACTAACTTTTCAGTTGAACTGTCTAAGTCTTTTACACTATCTTTTAGTTTTTTACTTTCTTCAGACATTAGTCCAAGCTTCTTAGCTCCAATTAAAAGAAGAGGAGATAATAAAGTAAAAGCCATCATTATAGGGCCCATCATCATCATTAACCTACTAAAACTTGCACCCAGTAAAGATACTCCGCCTTTAAGAGCAAAACTAGCTTTAGTAGTTCCTTTCATTTGTTGCTCTACTCCCTCTACTTCTACTTTTCCAGTTTTTAAAGTTTTGAAGTAATCACTAAATCCTTGTTTTAAGCCTTTAGTTTCTGCACTTGCTACTACAGAAGAAACTGCTGTATTACTCATAGCTTTATTTAAAGTTTTTTGATTTTGTATATCTGCTATTGTTCCAGGGGCGGCTGATATTGCTTGACTATTTATTAGGTTTTGTTCTTTTTCTAATCGAATTACTTCTTTGAGTTCGTTTCTTTCTTTCTTTATTGAAGCCAATTCTTTATCAATTAGTACAGCACTATCTTTCTTAACTTTTTTTCTTGATTTTGTTAAATCTACTCTTCTTTTTTCAATTAATGCTAATCTCTTATTAACATCTACTTCTCGTGTTAACTGTTTGTTAGGTAAAGCATCTTTTGCACTGGATTTAAACTTAGGGGATTTATCAAGCCTGTTAGCGTCTGTGGTTAATTTTTGTTTTTTTCTTGCGTTATCAAGTTCTGCTTGATTTTGTGCAAGTGCGAAATTTTTAGCAGCTTTTGTCTTATCCTGCTGAGCCTTAACAAATGTCTCTCTATCTTTTAAAGCTTGTACTGCACTCTTCTCTAAATTTTGAGTAAATTGTCCAACAGCAGGTATTGCTTGTCTAATTAATACCCCTGCAAAAACTACAAAGATTCCTGCTAATATATCTTTTGAATTTGATAGAAAATCTACGAAAGGTTTAAGTCCTGAATTTAAAAAGCTTGTTAAATCCTGAGCAATATCCCTAAGGGCTGCTGCTAACTTAGTAAAGGAGTCAGGCTCTATCTGCTCAGCGTATGTTTGAAACTTTCTTGTTCCCTGTTCTAATATCTCGTTTAAAAAAGCTTGACGTTTCTCTACTTGAGTTAATGAAGCAGTAGATTTACCTAAAGTTTGGGCATATTTCTGTGCTGCATCATCTACACGAACAAATAAACCTATCTCGTCTAATATCTCTGGCTCTAGTTTAATTGCTCCTCTAAAGATTCTATCTAAAGCATCTGGTAAGTCTCTGCCTAATGATAGTGCGGCTCCTTTTGCAACAAGAGTAAGGCCTTCAATCTCTTTCGTGTTTAGACCTGCACTTGCCGCCAATGATACCTGTCTAAAAGACTGTTCAAGAGCTATAGCTCCTCCTGAAGCTTCTACTAATTTTTTTGATAATCTTTCAATATTTGTACCGCCTGTAGTACTTAGGATTTCCATAGATGCAGTAAGCTGGTCTATTTGAGCAGAACGTTGTAGTACACCAAAAGCTGCAGTAAGTGCAAAAACATTAGCAGCTAATAAAGCATAAGCTCTTACCAGTCCACCACCGCCACCACCATCAACACTTTGTTGCATTTTTGAGAAATTTTTAGTTTGGTTTGAGGAAATCTGACCAGCCCCTTTTGCAACTCTATTATATCTATCTGTTGCTTTGGTATTTCTGGTTGTAGCTGTTGCTGATTTATTAGTACTTTTAGCTAATTTATCCGTCTCTTTTTGAATTACAGATATTTTCTTCCCTCTTTGAAGGATTTGGAATTCAATTAGTACTTTATTATTTGACATTATTTATGTTTTATCTTATCGTACGCAGCTTTAAGTCTTTTTTGCGATTTTTCGATAGCTCGGCTATCCAGCCATAATATTATCTGATATACATAATCTATTTGAAACTTTTTTACTCCATATAATTTAAGTAAAAATTCAAGATTAGTAAAATCTTTTCCCACATACCCTATCTCTGGGTACATCCTATCTCCCATGCTATTAAATATATTTAAGCAAGAAGATACTATATCTGGAAAATCCTCCCAGTCTGGAGGACACTTTTCCCAGTTTATTTCTTCGCCAGTTTGCTCACACATCATGAGATACTGGTCTTTTGTCATTCCTATATCTGAATTATTTAGATACAGCTCCAGTTGTTTTAGTACTTTCTGCTGATTCTTTGCTACGAAAGTTTTCTAAATCAAAGACTACCTCGTTGAGCCAGTTATCAAACTCTGAAGAGTTCTCAACAAGTACATGTGCATTTTCTAAAGAAAAATCCATTTCTGTATCTGCATTTTGCCCTTTAAGATCAACAAGTATTAAATCTTCCAAATATGCAAGTTTTAATCCTCTCCAACCTTTTACTGTTGCTTCTGTAAACTCTTTTACAAATTTTTCATCATCTAATGACTCTTCAAATGCTCTTGTTTTTCTATTAAACTTATTTGTGGTGCATTTCTTTCTTATTTTTGTTAATTCTTTTCTCGATAGATTTGCAAGTTCTACTTCAAACCCTTTTAATCCTGGGAACTCAGCCCAAGTTGTTTTACTGTCTACCAGTAATGATTTTAAATCCATTTATTTTCTCCTAATATGTTATAATGGTTCCTAAATTTGCAGGGCTATTAACTAATCTAAAGTCTATAGTCTGCGTGTATATTTCAGCAACATTGGATCGTTTTGTAAACATGCATCCTGCTAAGTTTGCGTTTAAAAACGTGGAACCATTTACTATGGTTTTTATTCCTACTGTTTCTGAAGTATTAAAAGATTGGAAAGTAGCAGAGTTATCACTTGTTATATATTGTGTGATATTTCCACTTACTACTCTATCTCCTAATGTATAAGTTGTCGGGTACATTGCATTACTTGCATTAGTAACTGACAAACTATTTTGTAATGTTTCATAAGGAGTCCAATTTATATTGTTTTGCACTTGTAATGTAGTAGTAGCAAGGTTCGGTACATCAGTTGAACCTACTTCTACATCTAAAAGCGAAAGGGTGGGAGTTCTTGTCGAACTAGCGCTTACCAGTGAACCTGGAAGCGAAAAGCTGGCATTTCCCACTCTACTTAGTTTTTGTGCATTTCCACTTACAGTTAAGATAAGTGGCGAGCCTTTTGCTAAGTTAAACTCTCCTTGAGTAATTACACATCCTTCTAATTTGAAGGTGCTCTCGCTGGTTACGATATATAAGTCGAACGATTTTAATAATTGTTCTCCATTAGTAGTATCATAATCAGTCAGAAGACTTTTTACAATTGTTTCATCTTTCTCTTGAGTTAGATGAACTGCAAAACTAAAGTTTGCGGGATTTGCTTTTGTTATACTTGTTCCCTGAAACATCTTTGTTTGATCGTGCAAAGTCTTTACTTCGTATGCATCTTCCGCGAATGTTTGTGAGAACGACACTTCAGGAGTCGTTTTAATTAAATAACGACTCCCATTGTGTACGATGTGTACACTACTTTCTCGAAGTAGATTGTACGTTGCCATGTTTATACAGTATAGTTATTGGCATATGCAGAATCACTATGTTTAGTTAATCCTTTATATTTTACTGTTAACTCATTACCTGTTGATAAGTCAGTACCTTGAGCCGCGAATTCAACTGTAGATGATATAATATCAGCTGTTTCAATTGACGGTATTTGTAAATGAGCTTTTGGTAGATCAAACTCTACTAATGGTGTAGCACTTGATGCTCCTCCCATAAATATGCTCATATCAAATGAAGTATTAACTAAATCTGTAGCTTTTGTTAAGTCAGACAATAGTTCGTTAGAACCATCAGCCTTAGTGTCTAAATACATAGTTAAAGAACCACTTACCTGTCTTGCTCCTGAGAAAGAACCTATCGGAGTATCAACAACCCCTAAAGTTTCTGGAGTAACATAAGTAATATTATTAGCAATGGTTAATGAACCACCAGTAATATTGATTGCATAAGTTTTTGTTCCACTTCCTAATAAATCTAATACTTCAGCAGAGCCTGAGCCTGTTGTAGCATGAGTTAAACTTAAAGTAGATAGTTTATTTCTTAAATAGTCAGCATCTGAAGAAGCTGTAGTATCTACAAAATTATAACCTTCAATATAAGTTTTTGCTGTGACAGCTGCACTTGTAGCTGCAGTACCACTTCCTTTAGTTACTTCTATTGATTTTGAAGGGTCTTCAATAGCTGAAGTTACCTGATCGATAGTTGTTGCATTTCCTGACCAAGCAATAGTAGCTATGCCATCGATTGAAAAATCAATCTCTGCTTGGTTAACTTGACAGTCATTTAGTCTATATGTAGTATTTTCTAATACAAAGAAAATATTTAATTTTAACATTTCATGGTGGTCTGATCTTACGAACGATACATCTGCATCTGTACCATCACATGTTACAGCAGTTGCTGAAGTTCCGCTTAAGGCACCTCCAGTAATATCTTTACCTGCAATAGCAGCCCATAAAATATTTTCACACATATCCATATGATTTTCGGTTCTTATACTATTAGCACCATGTTTGAAAGGTCTTACATAAGTTGAGAATGACCACTCAGCTGGAGCCAATGAATCATTGAATCTTTTTGAGCCTCTGCTTGGGGTTGCACCCGCTTCATTAATTGTTACGTCAGTAGATTCTGAACTCTGTGAGAAACTATAGCCATCTAATACTCCCATTTTAAAAGTATTTGCTCCTGTTCCGTTACCTTTGAAAAGTCCTGTAGGCTGTCTTGAGCCATCTGCGGTTAAAGAAGTTATTCCTTTTACTGCACAATCAAAGTCTGTTCCAGTGCCTGTTGATGCTGCACCGTTTGCCTGTTCAAGTGATTCATTATCAGCTAATCCTGTTCCTCTAAAGTTATTTGGAATTTGAACTTTGCTCACAACTCCACCACTTGTTATTTCTGTAACTATAACTTTTACACCTTTACTGCCTAAAGTAATTACATCTCCTACTGCATGTCCTGTACCTCCGACAAATGTATCGACATCTACAAGAGATCCACCACTTGCGTGGACTCCGTTAGCTGTTGAAACAAATACCTGGGTATTTCTTGATAGATTTAAAGCCATTTTGCTTATCTCCTATAATTTATAATGGAAAGGGTTTAGCGAGAATTTTCTGCTTTACCTGTTTCCTAATATCGTACTTCGATTACCATTTCACCTATACCTAATGGAGTAATAACTCCTTCATCTGTACTAATCGATTGAATAGTAACTGATGTGCTTGATAGGTGGGGTGATACAGTATCATCATACACCAGTATATCATTATCGTCTACAACTCTTTCGATGTCTTCAAGTAATAATGATAAATTTTCTTGAGGGTCATTTGCATCTTCTACATAAACCCTTATTGTTATTGTTATGAATCTCCATTTAAATCCGCCAGGCTGGTACTGTCGTACTTCATCGCCGGCTACAACACATACTTTCGGGTATTGTTGTATCTCATCTAAAAATACTAAGTGTGAGTCAGCATTTTGATAAATGTTTGAATTAAATGGATAATTCCCATCAATCTCTTTTACTTTATTTACAAGAGCTTCGGCTATCTTTTTTCTTTGCGTTCTATATGCCATTATACTCTCCTAAGTGTAAATTTCTTATCTATATAATCTATAGCTAAATTTCGTATACTTTTTGATATTAAAGGTTTAGGATTATAACCTGTAGGCCACTTTTTTGTTCCTTTATTCTCAAAAGTAGAATATACTCCAGTTTTATTACTGCTACTACCTCCTCCGGTTAGTGTGTATGTATACTCTCCTGTTATTGTTTTTCCTGTGTCTCTTAAGTTTAAAACTCTAACACTATTAGAAAATTGTCCTGTTCTATTAGTAAGTGCAGGTCTTCCCATGTTTCTTCTAACCTCTGCCGGCAACCTTCTATTAAGTTTGCTCTTCAAGGCATTTAAAGTTATAGGAGTGTCTCCTCCTTTTTCTTCTTTAATTGAAATTTTTCTAACACTTGCAGGAATCACTACTTTTTTATTTAATTTAGTAACCCATGTTTTATTAAAGGTTTTTTCAATAACTCTATTTTCTCTTTTAGTTTTCTTAGGAGACTTTTTTCTAATTTTTGTTGTCCTTGCTCCATTTTTCTTAAAACTTTTATCTATTCCTGTTATTTCCTTTCTTATCTTTTCGTTTGTTGTATCTTTTTTCAAAGAGTTACTGGCTTCAAAATCATTTGCATGTTGTCTATCAACAAACTTAGGTCTTGAATAATCTAAATACTCTTTTAGTCCTTCAAGAATCTTTGGCTTTAACTGATTCCAATCTGTATCTAACTTTTTAGTTTGTTGTTCAAGTCTTCCTTTAATAACCCTTTTTTCTCCAACTAAATAACCTTCTTCATTTACAGGATTTAATTCTACAGATATTTTTACTTTATCCTGTAACCAATCTACCAGATTTATATTTGTTTGCCTAAATTGGAATTCAACATTAGGCCCATCTTGGCTACTTAATTGCTTAATAAGTAATATAAATCTATCTTTACCTATTGTGGACTCTGCTTCATGAGAATAGTTTGTTTTATTACCTACAGCTAAATGAGCAGCTCTTGTATTCATTGGTTCCTGTTCGTTGAATAGTCCTTTATTTCTTACGTAGTCACACCAATCTTTCCATAATTCTTTTCGTAAAGCTGCACATAGTTCATAGATAGTAAAACTGGAACTGTTTGCTTCTATCTGCAAATGCCATCTATCTCTTGTAGATCCCGCCATTAATCTTACTTGTCTCTTCTCTAAATTTAAATCTGCGATCTTGTTTATCTTTACGCCACGTTTTAAACTTACACCTTCTAAAGTACCTGCAGATAATTTTACAAAAGTTTTTCTTACTAAATTTTGCCATACTGCTTTTTCATTGTATACATTAAAAGCTCTATAATAAAATGTATCTTTTCCAAATATAGTTTCTAAAGCCTTTGGAGTACCGTTAAGGAACCCTGCTACAGTTTCTTGAGTAGTAAGCTCTACTTGATGAATCTCTGACTGACTTAGCTCTTTTCTAACTTTTTTGTCAGTAAAACCTGTCATCATTGCTGTAATTTCATCAATTACTTGTTTTTTAGCCATTACTTATGTATCTTATAAAAATCCAATATACGTTTAATATGGTCTGGAAACCCTATGTTTTCGCTTAAACTTGTTGATACAGGATTTTGTATCTGTGCGCCTGATATAGATAAGTTTGCTTTTCTTTCATCTTTTAAATAGTACTTAACTAAATCAAAACACGCTAATTTTAAATCTTCTGGTGTTGCCGCATACCCTGAAGTATAAACAACCTTTACTGCTTTTCTACCTTGCGGAAAGTGTGCATCACTTGTTGCAGTTGTTCTGAAAATGGTATCGAGTCCTTCGTCGACTACGTATTCGTACTTACCACTACTGTCAGAATTCTCTGTTATTAAAGTCGTATATGAGTCTGATTGACCTTTCCTTTCGGAAACTGAAGTCACGCTCACTACTGGACTTTCATCGAGTATTATTGCATTTGTGTATTTATCCTTAATATCGTAATATTCGGTTTTTGCACTTGAATAATAATCTACAAAACTTGTGCCACAGTATGTCTTTACTGTCTGGCTGATAGCTGGTATAATAGCATTAATTTTTGCGTCTTCGGAAACCCCGGTGAGTCCCGCGAATTCTTTATATTGTGCTAATGTTATTAAATTTGCCATAATTAAAAAGTGGGAGTGTTAGGTACACTCCCAGAAACCTTATTAAGCTAAATATTAGCTAGCTTTATACATCCAACCCCACTTAGAAGTTGCACCATCAATAAGATCGGTAAATCCGATTCTTTGAGAAGCCACGAGGACTCTTCTTTGATTAGCTACTTCGTAGTCTGATTCAACTGTAACACCTCTTAGTCTTGGTAATACGTAGTTTCTTGGATTAACTGCGATTGCTCCAAACTTAGCAACTGCTGGTGTAGCAAACTCGTCACATAATAGTACTCTTGAACCGAATACTTGACCAATTTCACCAGAAAGTTTAGTTGCCATGTCGCCAACTAGGTTAGCGTCTTGGAACTCTGCATCTTCTAATAGTTCATAGTATGATCTTTGTGAAACAATGTATACTACTTCATTTGGATTAATACCATATTTACCCATATTCTTTCTCATTTCAAGAAGGTCAGTAGCTACAATTTTATCAGTTGCAAAAGCAGTTGCTGATTGTGTATAGTCACTGTCATTTCTTGCTAAGTGTAGAAGACCTTCAAAAGCTGCGCCTGAAGTACCATAAGCACCGTCAGCATCATCACCTGCTAAGATAGCATTCTCGATGCCTCTTGCATGGGCTCTAACCATTGATTCTCTAATTAAAGGAAGAATTGGTAAGATTGCATCTTCTTCAGTTTCATTACCTAAGTATGATTGTGAAATAAGTTTCTTAGTTGAGATAGTTCTCTCAGTCATATCTACACCACCTGCTGAACCAGGGTTATAAGCGTCCCCTCTTTCTTGCAAGTTACCGTGTGGGCTTGACCCAGTAGCTGCTTGGTTGCCTGTAAATTCAGCATAACCAGCATCCGGTAAGATTGGTATAATCATATTAGCAGAAGTCATTGGGATTTCTCTAAATAGAGGTGCTAATACCAATTCGTTCTGAATGTCTCTTTCGATTTGAGTTGAAACGATTTGCTCAAAGTCTGCTGAAGAAACAGCAACACCACTATGTGCGTTAACTTTTTCCATTAGACTCTTAGCTACGTCATTATCCCATCCTTTACCAGTCGCTAAACCAGCAAATTTTGCATCGATAATATCTTGCTCGAAAGTTTTCTTCCAGTCACCATTTGAACTTCTGTCAGAGAAATGTCTTTTAGACTCTCTAATGTTCATTATTTCTTCTGATTTCTCAGCTAATTGTGACTCTAAAGATTTTACAACTGATTCTAAATTAGAATAGTTTTCATTAACTCTAGACTCCACGTCATTCATTAGCTTTTCAGCTCCTGTTAGACCTGCTTCAACTATAGTTTTAGTTTTTTCCTGATCCGCTACTTCGTTAGCTTTTAGAACTTCAGCTTCATCAGTTGCTTTTTGAGCAGCTTCTTCTGCAGCCTTCTGTTCAGCAGCTTTAGATTCAGCTTGCTTCATTGCGATTTCAGCAGCTGTATCAGCAGCTACTTTCTTTGCAAAAGCTTCTAAATCGAAATTGCTTTCAGGAGATTGTTTTTCGTTTGACATATTTGTCTCCATGTTATGGGATTCCTCCCGTCTTGGCTGCTCAACATTAACAGCGTCTGCTGATTCTGCTGGGTTAGCCTTGTAAAAAGTTTGCTTGTACTCATTGTACTGTTCCATACTATCAAATGACTTGCTTAAGCCAAAGGTTGCCCCTTGGTTGCAAGGAACTGATACTACAGAAACTTCAAAAAGCTCTGCGTCCTTTATTTTATATCCATCGGTTTCAGTCATATAATCAGCGTCCTTGACTTTGAAACCGACAGAAAAAGCTCCAAGGACACCGTCTTTAATAAGTTGTGTTACATCTCCAGCAGCTTTTGATATCTTTGCAGATATTTCTAAACCGTTGTCTGTAACTTTTAAATCTTTTGCACGACCAATTGGTTTGTCGTAGTTGTGATTGAACAGAATTATTGGATTGTTTTTAAAGTTCTCTAATCCACCTTTTGTCCATGCATCACTTTCAATAATATCTCCAGCTCTGTCAAGTCCGTTTGTACTTGCTGATCCTTTAATATCTATACCACCATCATCAGTTTCACCTAATGCTTTAAAAGTGCTTGTCCAATGATAAATTTTATTCGACATCTTTTTTCTCCACTTTCTTAGCAGGTGCTTTCTTAGCAGGTGCTTCTTTTACTTCTGGTGTGACTACTACGTCTACTGGGTATCTTTTTGAGACTACACTAAGTACTCTACTCCAAGAACCAAATGCTCTTCTTAATAAGTAATCTTTAACAGGAACATCATTCCCTTTTGCTTTATAAGTAGGTAAGCTCATTACGCCACCCTCTTTTTTAAAGTACTCAGAAAGAGACTTTACCATCATATCTTTTGTCATAATTATTCTTCCTCGCTTGGGGCAGCCTCTTCAGGTCTACCTCCTTGTTCCGGGTTTACAGCTGAGCCTGCTATATTTGCAGGTACTCTTGGCTCGTCAAATCCGGCTACAGGTTCTTTTCCTAATGCTTCTCTTGCTTCATTGGCACTTAATATGCCTGTATTCACTAAAGTAGCATAGTATGCTGCCTGGTCTCTCAATTCTGGTTGTAAAGCAGGAATACCTGTTACATCTTCATTTAGTGAAAAACCAAAAAATCTTTCTAATGCATATCCCAGTTTCTTAACTACTGGTAGTACTGTCTCTAAATAGTACAATCTATGATTAGGTCTAATGTTTGCATTATTACCGCCATCTAATAAAATTGGTGGTATGCCCATTGCTTCTAAAATTATTCTTTCATTTGCTTTTATTGATTCTGCAAAGTCTAACTCTTTGAAGTTAACATCGGTTAATGGGTCTACTTCTAAACCTCCATCTAATATAAGTGGTCTTCTTCCGCCTGTATTAGGGTTGTACCTCATACTCCATGCTTGCATCATTCTTTCTTTTACTTTCTCAGAAAGAGTGTTAGGACTCTTAAGTACTAATCCTGGAACTGCTCCATTTTTGAAGAAGTTATCCTGGAAGTTTCTCATACTTGCAAGTAGTTGCATAGTTCTGTATGCTGGTTTTAGTCTTGGTACTCCTCTATAAATAGAGTTAAAACTGTTTTCTTTTATATGAATAATCTCGTTTGGACTATAATCTATTGAGTTATCATATGTAAACTTTTCTATATAAGTTTTATCGTCACTATAGATTGTGACTTTGTCTGCTGGAAGGTGATATAAATGAGCACCATCAAAGTAAATAAAGATGTTTCCATCTATAAGTAAATCAATTATAAGATTTCTTTTAAATGCACTTACGTCTTGAAAAGGATTAGGTTCTACATTTAGTAATAAGTCTACTTTAGATCTACGAATATTCTTTAAGATATTATTCGTACCTACAATCTTTTCACCAACTGAAAATGGAATCTCTGAAACATCATCAACAATCATATTTACAGCTCTATTTACAATCTCTAATTGTTCATAAGCGTTTCTATAATTAGTTATAATTTCACGAGAGTCAATAGTCATTCCCTCATTTCGGGATATAACATACTGCGAAGGATTTAGTTTTTCCTTGCTATCTCTTCCTAAGAATCTATCATACCATGCCATATTTGTCTCTCTGTTTCTCGACCCATCTTTTTTGTTTCTCTGCGTGTATCAACTTGGGTCGTTTACCATACACTGAATGTAGTTTCATATGGTGACTATGGCAGAGTGTTACTGTATCTTCGTAAAGTTCTTTGTAGTGTTCATCAATAAAGGCTTCTCGAATCTCTAGTATTTCTTGCTCATTGTTAATAATTAATTTTTTCTTTTTTATCCAAGTTTCTAGTAGTTCTGTAAGCCCGTGATAGTGATGAAAATCTAACTGTTCGCAATCACCACAAATATAACAATCGCTTGATTTCTTATATTTGGATTTTGCTTTGTCTCGTACGTATTTAACTAAGTCTCTTTTGAAATTCATATTTCTACTCTTAATTAGAATTATAACAAAAACATACAGCAAATGTCAAGAACTGTTTTTTGTAGGTCTTGCTAAAACGTTGTGGCTGTGGTTTCAAATGTATACAACGCGTAACGCATAGCATCGGCCATATGGGATGCCATGTTATGTTTTGGTTTCTCTTTTAATAAATTAGGGTTAGGGTCCCATTGGTATTGGTCCAATGATATAAGTGCTTCTTTACAAGTTTGATTAACAATTATCTCATCGTTATCAACTACAGTAGCTACATGTCCTATTCCATCTAATACAGATTTCTTGGCATTTATAGTACTGATATCATAATTTTGTGCAAAGTCGTACCTTGTTTGTTGAGCTGCAGAGTCAATATAAATATAATCAATATCCCATTTATGAATTAATTTTTGAATCTGAGCTGCGTGTTGTTCTGTGGTTTTTTCTGCTTCCATGTACTCATCTATAAGATAGTATTTTCTATTATCCCAATCGTATGCAATGACACAGAAAGCTGTAGGGTCTTTGTAACCTACGTCAAGTCCTGCAAATACATCCATGTTACTTACGTCAATCTGGGATAGATCTGCTATACATTCTTCATGATTAAATGCCCAGACTTGTCCTTCATAGACATTAAAGTCTGCCATATACTCTTGGGCAAATTCGTTTGCAGACATTGTTTTTTGAGCTTCTACTATGTCTGACTCTGATACACGAGGATTCTCATGGTAAGTAGCTTTTATACTACACCACTCTGGGAACTCTTCGCTATGTCCTCTATAGTAGAATTCTGCAAAGTAATTGTTTCTACCCCTTGGAGTAGATATAAAGATTGCTTTTGAGTTTTCCTTGTCTAATGTGGGCCTGAGCGCAACATTGAAAGCATCCCTCCCGTCTGTGAGAGCGGCCTCGTCGAATATGATGAGATCATAAGACCTACCCACAACCGAGTCAACTTGGTTAATGGAGCCCATACGAATCGTAGAATGATTTGAAAGTTCAATAACTTTATCTTTTGCATTGTCTCTTAATACCTCTAAATCAAAATGTTTGATTAAGTTTCTTTGCAAATCAAATGAGATTTGCGATAGTGAATAATTGGGTGACATCAATAGTACGTGCGACCCCGGGACTAAACAAACAAGTTGTCCTATAATATTAGATATGTATGTTTTTCCTTGGCGACGTGAAACCGCAGCCGTAATGAAACGATACTTCGGGTTGTTAATTGCATTAATGATTGCTGTTTGAGATGTGTTAGGTGTAATACCTAATAGCTCAAGATATTCCAGTATAGGAAGTTTTATGAAACGTGATTGTTGTTCTAAATCCATTAGATAATCACTAACTATATCTGTACGACTAATTTCTATCAATGCAATATCTCATCTGGAAAAATATTATAGTTATCTTCGGATTCCAGTTCTCCAATTTCTAACATCTTTGAATACAAGTAGCAATATGAAGCTGCTATCTGTTTTAGATCTTCTTCTGCTTTTGATAGTGTTCTTTTTTCTTCTACAGTCATTAATCTCTGTAGAAATTTTGTTGCGTGTGCTGCTCCTTCATCTAACCATAGTTTGGTTCCGTTGACATGCATTATTTTCTCCTTTTAATTCCTCGTACATATTTTTGAGACTTAGGTGGTCTTTTTGTTGAACCACCCTTGCCTGCCCAAAACACTTTGTTTGCCCAATAAGCTGCGGAGCTTTTACCCTTAGCTATGTTCTTTCCGTGTCTTGCTTTGAAACTCTTTCGAGCTTCGGGACTATAGTTATGTCCCATGCCTTGTGCACCAAAGCGAATGATTTTCACCTTTCCGCCAACTCTAACTCCTACTACAGCTTTCTTTGTTCTGTGTTTAGGTGTTCTTTTAGGTTTATTAAGTCTAGTTAGCCCAGCTCTTTTGAGCCTGCCTTTTTCTGCTTTTGTTAGTGCCATGTTTTTTCTTTTTTAGTAAAGCCTTCTTTACTACTTTATCAAGTCTTCCTGACTTCATAAATTTATTTATTTTTTTAAAGATATTATCTTCTTCTCCTTCTCGATAATAGTTTAGAAGGTGTTTTCTTTCCAAACTTAGCCCTTTTAGGGTTTACTGTTTTACCAAATCTTGGTCCAACTGCTTTAGGTGCTGCTCCATAGAAGCCTCCTACTGTGGTTGATGGAGATTTAGTATTTACAAACGCTCCCGCTGCTGCATTCATGTCACGAGTTACTCCTCTTTTCAATACATGCTTTCTTAGCTTGGAAGTTGAGTGAACACTTGGTCCGCTTAAAAATCCGCCTTGTCTTGCCATTTTTATATTCCTTTTTACTCTATCGAGTACTTTGGCTTAGTAGCCTGTTAATGAGAACCGTATTTTGTGGGGTTCTCGGTAATTTTATTAATGTTTTTACAGTATGTCCCCATACCAACTGTTCAAGTACAGCATTCTTTAGCCTCTCTGAGAGAGACAGAGTTGTTTCTATTTCTGTACTTAAATTTTGCATTGCCAGTCCTTGTAGACTTAGCTAATATATTTTAGCTTTTCGCTTTTCTTTGTGCTGCTATCATTTTATCTTTGATATCAACTTCACCATCCCAGTTCTTGTCATTCCCTGTGATGATGTTTATAAATTGAGTCCATTTAGTCTTTAGCCACTCCATTTATTTTCTCCTTCTTTTTGTATAAGTCCTCACTCTAGTAGGTTTGCCGCCGACGCCTTGAGCTTTTGCTCTTTTCCTTCGTACCGCAGACTTCTTCTGTGCTTTACTCATTGTTTTTGCTCTGGCTAAAGGTACACATTTAGGGTATCCTCGCCTTGATGTTTTTGCAGAACTACGTCCACAAGGTTGATATCTGCCCTTCTTTTTAGGTCTTCCAATATCTACCCATTTTTCTTTGAACCATTTACTTAGGCCGCCTTTGGGTTTTGCCATTACTTTCTCTTACGTCCAGTACCCATACGATACCTTCCGCCTTTGGCTTTATATGTTTTTACAAGCCAACCATTAGCATACGCTGATGGGTATACTTTAAACTTTCGTTTAGCTTGAGCCTTAACCCTAGCATATAGCTTAGGGTTTGTAGGCACGGGCTTTTTCTTAACTGCTTTTCTTCTTCTACGAACAGCCATTACTTCTTCTTTTTCTTTCTTTTCAAGATAGCTGCTTGTAAAGCTTTAGGTAGTTTCTTTTGAGCTGCTGTTAAGCCTCCCATTGATTTTTTCTTCTTTCCACCTTTTTTCTTTTTCTTTGGTCTGCCAACCTTTGATCCGTATGTTCCTTTACCTTTAGGCATGTCACTCTCCTTATGTCCATTTGGGGTCTTCCAAAGGACACTCTGCCCATCTAATCTTTGTTTTGAGGGGCATAAAACATTTACATATATCGCAAACTTTCCACTTCTTTAAGTGTGGGCACTTTTTACAGATCGCCATTCGTTCCTCTGGCGTTTTCTTTTTCACCTTAACTTTTTAGGTAGGTGTTGTCTATTTCTTCTTTGTAAGTTTTTCTTTTTTGCAAGTAAAACTTTGACTCTGCTGGAGAGTTGTTGTTTGGGCTCATGTACGACTTTCCCTACTTCAGCTTGTTCTACTGCTTTATGTAAAGCATCTTCTATAGAGCTTGTACTTGTAGCAGTTATATCTTTTGTTGTGTAATCTTTTTTCATATTTTTCCTAACTATGCATTGAGAACATAGTCCATATTATACCAGCGCCAGCAACTATTAAAGTACCTGATACGCTAATAAGTATTGTTTCTATTCTTGAGACTTGGTTGTCCATATTGGTGAATCTTCCATCCGCACCTTTTTCCATGTCTGTTATCTTATTGAAGATAGTTTTCCATCTTTCGGCGCATACTGCTTCGTGTTTCGCTAATTCTGCGGCCACTTCGTTGACATCCATGTTTACTCCCTTAATCTGTTGAACATTTTTTGTTCTCCAATAATTATACCAAAATCAGACCTGAAAGTCAAGTACTATTTTCTGATGGTATATATTTTAACTGGCTCGGTCTTTCCTTTCACCGTAACTTCATCGAGGAACTCGTAGTCAAATCCGTCAACTAAACTGTGTTCCGATATGATAAGGTCTGCATCATACTCTTTACAAGACGATTCTAAACGGGCAGCCAGATTAACAGCATCACCCAAAACGGAATAGTCAAAGCGAGTACTACTGCCAAAGTTGCCCACCACACAGTTTCCCGTATTGATGCCAGCTCCTGTGTTAATTTGATCAAGGCCCTCTTCTCTAAGTGTTTCATTTAATTCTCCTAATGCTACTCTCATTTCGATAGCTGCTTCTGTGGCTTTACGCTCTTGTTCTTCTACGTCTAAGGGAGCGTTCCAGAAAGCCATGATACAATCGCCCATGTATTTGTCAATTGTACCTTCGTGTTTTAATATTATTTCGGTTTGATTGTCGAGAAAACGGTTTATAAGTCTGGTAAGACCTTGAGGATCTTTTTGGTATTTTTCAGAAATCGGTGTGAATCCTCGAATATCTGAAAAAAGAAAAGTGAGTCGTTTAGTCTCCCCACCCAATCTCAGTAATGTTGGGTCCTCTTGTAATTTTTTTACGAGAGCCGGGCTTACGTACGTCCCGAATTGTTGTTTGATTTGCAATCTCAACAAAAACTGCGTAATGAAATTCCTGAAAGTTATGATGCTCCAGAATAAAAACCCGATAAAAATTGTGCCAGAAACGTCAACTAAGTAAGAAGATTTGTACATTTCCAGGGTAAAGTATATAAGGCCTCCAATAGTAAGTGCTAATACTGGAAGTGACAGCCATATACGAGATGCTGTAATCCAAAGTAATAGTAGAGCCAGAAGGGCGGCTCCCAGCTCTACTGCTACACTCCATGTCGGGATGGATGGGCTGTTTCCTTCTATAAGTGAATGAAGTACGTTTGCTTGAATTTCATGAGGGTATACTGCTCCTTGTGCTGTAGGCACGGGATTGGTTACACCTTCGGCAGTTACTCCAAAGATAACAAAGGGAGCAGGTATAGGATTCTCCATGTACTCTGCTGCAGTTTGTCTATAGAATTTAACATTTTGTTGAATCCATACTCTTGCGTTTGCGTCCGTATGTATAAGTGGATAATTTGGTATACGTACCCATTCTACACCTTCGCTTGTCTTAATTTGATAACTTGGATCACCGACACCAACTCTCAACATCTCTAACGCAAAAGAGGGATATAATCCGTCTTGGCTACTTACGACTACGGGAAGTCTTCGTACGACTCCGTCTACTTCTGGGCTTGAGTTTATTAGTCCCACGCCTTCGGCTGTTGCCTGTAGTTTTGGTAATTGTCTTAAAATTCCGGGATAGTTGAATAGCCATTCTTTTGGGTCACCTCCTAGTTGAGCTGTGCCTACATGAGGCCCTGCTTTTGATGCCTGTGTTGAAGCTGCATAAGCTAAAACACTTGGTTTATTTGATAGTGAGTAGGCAAGTGTGTTGTCGTACTCAATACCGCGTAAATCGGGGTCAGGCATGAGAATCGTAAAACCAGGAACACCCGATGTGATGTCTATCATGCTTGCGAATAAGCTTCTTGGTAGTGGATAACCTCCGTAGGCTTCTACTATCTCTTCATCTAAATCTACAAGAAGTATGTTTTCGTTTTGTATTTCTGGAGTAGTAGACATAATATAGTCAAATGTCTTAAGTTCCAGTATTTGAAAAGGGGAAGGGTTCCAGATTAGGAGTCCTATTGAAAGTATAAAAATGAAAGGGTTTATTAATTTACTCATTGTTGTGTGATAGATATTGTTTTTGTACAATCTGCTGTACAATTAAAAGTTGCAGTATATGTTTGATTTGTAGCTCCAAGTTGAGTTACATCTACATCATACCCTGTTGTATAGAATTTCATATTTGCTACGTGAGCTCCTGTTCCATATTGTGTTAAGTCTACTTCATTATCAGAGTTGTAAAAAAATATATCTGCATCCTTGTTACCACTACCATACTGAGTAACACTTACCGAGTTATTGTGCGCACCGCCGTTTCCATAAATATAAGAATTATGTTGGCCAGTCCCATACTGATTAACAGTAATATCAGAATCATCACCGAAAAAGAATATTTTGCTATATTTATTGTTTCCTGTTTGAGTCGTTGAATAAACATTATCGTCTCCTGAGCCTAATGATTCTGAATGGTTATCATTTCCTGTTTGAGTAACGGTTACTGTGTTATCATCTTCATCTTGGTCAATGTATGCATAGTTATCATTACCGTCTATAGTTACAGTAGAAGAGTTTCCTATATTATTTGACCATACAGTATACATCTTAACTGTATTACTATTGCCCGTTACAGTACTGCTCCATGTAGCATTTGTGCAGCTATGAGAAGAGTAAGTAGCTCCTGTTATAGTTCCTCCTGAGTTTGCACCACAAAGAATATAAGTAGCATTACCATTTCCTATTTGCTTAGTAGTAATCTGATTATTCGTTCCTTTTGTAATAATCGTAGTAGAGTTATCCCCAGCAAAGCTAAGGGGACTGATTAATAATAATAACGTTATCACCCGCTCCATTTATATTTACCTCCAATATTACTCCTGCATTGTCTATGTATAGATAAGTACCTGCATTTATATCGATACCTATATCGTAATTGTTTTGTCCTTCGTGTACAAAGTAAATTAATCCATCTTCTACGAAAGTGTAAGTTTGGTATACAGGGTCAAAACCTGCTATTATACCTTCAAGTTCTACTCCGTTTAATTGTGAAGTTTGCCCTCTTTTCTTGCTTGTAGTTTCTACTAATGCTAATAAATCTACAAGGAATTCTACGCTTAGTAAGTCAATGTCTAGTCTTGTGACTTCTTCATCTTCTCCACAGTCTTCTATTAAAGCATCACAATCTAAATCCGGTGCATCTTCAAAGAAGTCTTTATCTAAATCTGCAGTAGGCGATGTACCTGCTTGTTGTTCTTCTACTGCTTGTTCGACTTCTTCGGGTCTTTGAACAATCAACATATTGTCAATCATTCCAAGTGTTATGTTTGCTAAGGTTACGGCTTGTGTGGGTGGTTGTTCCCATGCTGAAACCATTGTTGCTTGAAAAGCTTCGTTGAGTATCTCTACTCCTGCTGCAGTTGTTACTGTTATCTCTCCTGAGGAGTCTCCATTCTCATCTGGTAGTAGTATAACTAAACTTCTGCCTAATTCGTCTACAGTTGTTGTAAAATCTGTACCACGAATACCGATAGTTGCTGTTGGAGTATTAATTGTTATATTTTCTTTATTAATTTTTCCAAAAGCTCCCGAAATAAATCGAGCTGTTCCAGATGCCATGTTAAGAGCCATTTTACTCTTTGCAGGGTCTGGATCATAAATGTACTCGTCTATAATTAACTTTGAGTGTTCTGTAAGTTTTACTATAGATGAGTCTAAAAATTCAATTGCAAGTCTACCGTTTCCAGTTCTTACATCGTCGAATGAGAAGATATCTGAATCTATTTCAGCAGTAAAAGAGTTAGTAGAGTTTACTCTAGTAATCTCCCCATTGCCTCGTAGTTCAGATATCTCTCCGATTTCTGTCGTAAAGGCTGGAATACTAAATAGTATTAGCAGCCAGATGCGCATTGGTCTACATTAATAGTACCATTTGATGTGGTAGATATTATGTTAGCAACGTTTGTACTTGCAGTATCAGTTTGGTCAATAGTTACAGTATTAGAACTTCCAGTCAAAGTAGCTGTGATCTGATGATCCGCAGAACCTGTCTGAGTAGTAGTAATATTATTACTATTTCCACTAATAGTCCAATTATTTATACAACCCACAACTTCACAAGTACCTGCTATGGCATTTGAAGTTCCTGTTATAGTAAAGTCAGTATTTGCTCCAGTAGCTGTTGCTGCAGCACCTTGAGTCCAAGTAAGACTGTTACTGTCTCCAACTGTGATATAATCAAAGTCAGAACTAGCAATGTCTCCTGTAGCTCCACCTGCTAAAGTAGCTGTGTTACTATCCCCAGTGACTTTATAAGTCCAACTAGATGAGTTGCCTTGTAGAAGTGAGGCCAAGAAGGTGTTAGTATCACCGATCTGGTCTATATCTACTGTCATTGACGTACCTGATAAAGTCATTCTATTGTCAGTTTTACCAACTGTGTTAGTAGCACCTATTTGGTCAATAGTTAATGTTAATCCTGTACCTGTTTGAGTAATATATAAATCATTATTACCCGCAAACGCTGTAAGAGATAGACATATCGCGAATAGTCCAATTATCTTATTCATTGTTTTCTCCCAGGCTTGAGTAATTAAAATCCCAAACCTCTTTTTCGAGTCCCTGCATAACTAAACCATATACAGCCGCTTCAATAGCAGCTCTTACAGCTTGGCTAACAGCCTCGTTCTCTGTACTACCGCTTTCGATTTCCACGAGTTCTGTACCAAGTTCTATGAACCTAAATACATCGCCTCCACCTCCAGTAGATAGTATAGTTTTTGTGGTTGTAACATTTAACAAAACTTCGCCTGTTTGAACTAATACAGCTCTTAATGTTACTGTAACGACGTCTTCACGATATTGATTCTTCATACCGATACCTAAGTATCGAGCACCGTTACCCCCAGTTCTTACGTTAGTATCATAACTAACGATGCCACCCTCTATAATCATTCCTGCATATAGTAATGGCTTTAAAATTGTTTTTCCATCTGCTCCCTTGTTGTAAGCTTCAAAAGTACTTCTTACAAGTTGTCTTTCTTTTGTCAAAGCATCAAGTCCAGTTCTCTCTACAACTACAAACCAGTTTCCTTTTCCTGCGTCTCTCAAAGCTTCAATCAGAATATGGTGCGCTCCTTGTGTTACTGCAGTAGAAAAATCAGCGATACCATCTCTGGCTTTTCTCTGACCTGTGTTATCCCCGAAGTTGTATACTGCTACAACTGTCTTTTGGTTTGGGTAAGGTAAGTTAAGTAATTGTTGAGTAGCACTTGGTTGTATGACAGGGCCTGTCTTACATACCATTTTATCAGTACCTACTTTTGCAATGCCTGTTACAACATCTTTTCCAAAGCCTTCTTCAAATCTATAGCAGTTATCCTGTTGAACTCCAAATGAAGCACATCCAGTAAGTAGTAGTACACTAACCAGTCGCGCAATCACTAAAACATCCTCCAAAGCTTCCAACAGGTATTTCGATAGTTGTTGTTGATATTAATACTCCGTCTAACCATTCTTCGACTACGAGAGTGATAGAGACTCCATTGTTTGTCCAGATTATTCTGTTTCCTTCTAACCAGATTTCTCCAGTTACAGGGTCTTCTAATGTGCCAGGATTATTATAATCAAAGAGTGACTCTGATATATCCTTTGCAAGTGTAGAATAAATTCTTGATTCTAAGTTTCTGAGGAACTTCGCAAGAGTAGTATTGTCTGCTTCTCTTTGAGCGTCTTCTAAAGCGTCCTGTGCTTTTTGAGCTAGTGTATCTTTCCTTGTTCTTTCTTGTTCGTCAATTGTTAAATAGTGTGCGGATTGATTAATCCCACTAAAACTTGGGTTGCCAAACTTATGTACTATTTCTGTAGCATTTAAATCGTAACCAATTGATCCGACACATAACATTATAAGTGCTATAAGTGTGTAGTTGGCGATTTTTTCGTGTTGGTCGTACCCGTCATCATCAAAATTACGGTCTTTATGAACTTGCCCTCTACGAAAGACTGCATCGTAATTATCACGGTAAGCGTCTGAATTCTTTTTAGATATTAACTTATCCCCTGTTATTTCGTTTTTTGTCATTTTCTTTCATCTGTAAAACAGTATTTACCTTTTGCTGGAGACGAATCATATCGTTGTCGAGCATTCTTATCTGATCTATTAATTTTATAAGAGTCATGTGCATTTCTTTGACTGTTGGATTAATTACTTGTGTTATCATTGTCCATACAAAGTAGACAAAGTAACCTAAACCAACCATTGCAACGATTGGAAATCCAAACTTTTGTATAGCGTCAACTATTTCCATTTGTTATCTATCCATACTTTATAAGTATATAACAAACCTATCCAAAAAGTAAACAATATACCGTCCCAATAGGATAGATTGTCCCAAACTGATACTACATCCATTAGTCTCTCCTTACATCTATTGTTCCGTCTTCTACGAAATTCTCTGCTCTTGCTATTCTATCTAAATCTGGTGTAAGGTCAAGAGCGGACGATACACTTGTGTCTAATTTTATCATGTCGTTGTTGATTGTTTTGACTCGAGTAATAAGACTTGTTGTAAATATCTTAAGAGTATTGATTGAACCTACAACTCCTTCAAATATTTGCTTCATTATTACGAAAATGAACCCGCCCATGACTATTGCAGCCGCAATGGGTGCTCCGACGTCTGTAATTAAGCCGAAAATATCCATGTGTTTATCTGAAACGCTCCTAACATTGAGAAGAATACAACAACCTGGACTATAGCCGCATAGGTTATCTGTTTCATTGGATGAACTTCTACAAGTTTTTCTATCCAGCTCTCGCTTGGGGCAAGGTTTACTACTTGTAATACTTTTTTATCCATTACTTCCTTCCTTTACTAATAACTTTTTCATGAGTTCACCGTAATTGCCTTGTCCGAAAGGCATTTCTGCGTTGTTAATCTGCACATTAGTCTGATTTTTGATATTTGCTGCTTGTGCTTTTTCTAATTCTGTCTGAGCTTTCATTTCATCCATACGAATTTTGTGGGAAAGTGCTACTAAGTCTGCAATATCTTTATTAGAGTATACTTCACTTTCTTCTGCTTCTTCGAGTTTGCGGTCAATAAGGTCATCTAAGACTTCTGCCAGTTTAAAACGATTCCTATACCCCGTGTCGAGGTAAATCTGGTCGATATATTGCTTAACTTCCCTTTTAGCCAAGTATTCCGAAACTTTTCCTTCGTCAACTCGTAATCTAATGGACACAGCTTTTACATTGCCGACTTCTAAGTAAGCATTTGCAATTTCCAGTCCCTCTGGGCTTATTCTTGTAGATAGTTGTTTCTTTGCCATATGTGAATTATAACAAAAACTGACATCAATGTCAAGAAGTATTTTTGTTATCCATCATTATGATGCATCTGTCTGCGTCTTTTTTACTTTTCCAAAAAATCCAAATGAGTACGTGTTGGGGGGTCTACAGTCTGGGCGAGCAGGGAGGTCTCATAACCCCCCTACCATATCGGCGGTACTATGTCAAGCAGTTGCTATAGCTAATGCTCCTACCATAACTAGAATACTAAGACCCAATAAAAAGAATACTATCATTTCGTTTTCATTTAGATATCTAATTAATCTTTGCTTTTGCTTTTGCAAATTCTCATGATTCTTTTGTTGTCGTGGCGTTCTCATTATTTTTGCTCCCATGTTATAAGAACATTGAAACCCTTGTTTCTATATGCCCATGCTCTCTTTTGAATCCATGCCATTTTTCCTTTCAGAACTACAACTCCTGGATTTGTTTCACTGCTTATTGTTAATGTTGCCATTTATTTTCTCCTTTTTAATTCGGCATTTAATCTGCCGAGCCTTACTACAAATGCACCTCGCATATGTTTTGTAAATGTTTTCATTAGGCTTTCGTTTCTTATCATCTTCTCATAAGATTCAATAGCTTCTAATAATTCTTTTTTGTTTAATTTCTTTTCGTTCATATAAATATTATAGCACCTTGTCAAGGATTTGCAACAATTATTTTAATTTATTTTCTCTTAATCCTTGCTCATAACTTGCGACTGCCACATCCCAAACAAGCGTTTCTATTTTGTTTTCTATCGCCTTGTCATTGATATGCTTGCCTAACATCTTGCGAATCTTTAAAAGAAAGATTAGCTTTATCTGTTCGGGGTTCTCTCTACATCCAGGCGTTCCTTTTAGGCTTGCATGATTGACATACTTAGATGCCATACCATTTCTTTTTTCCCATGTTGTTTTCTTTCCACTTGTTATTAATTTCATCTTTACTCCTTTATGTTGTTTTAATAATTATAGCAATCTGTCAAGGATTTGCAACAACTATTTATTAAATAAAGGTGTTGACAGATATTAGATTTTCATGATACAATAGACTGACGGGCGACGTTTGGCGGCGCCGAAAAAATATAAAGGGGGTTGCCCCCCTTATACCCTGCGACTAGGATGCTTTGCGATACTGTTCCTTGTACCATGCTTTTTTGATTGTGTCCATACCAATCGGCTTATCTGTAAAACAAGACTCTAAAGATTTTTCTGAAGGTTGACCGCCTTGCTTTGAAATCCATTTTAACTTGCACCCAAACTCACGACCACATCTATTAATAAGGCAATAAGATTCAATTGCTTCAAAATTACTAATATATTCTTGTTTGGCTATCATATTATCTTGTTCTATTCTTTTATTTAAAAGAACCTTTAATAATGCTAACTTGAATTCTTTTGTGTTTAATTCTTGTCTATATGCCCACTTATATCTTTTTAATAAATAACTTACAATATTTATTGTTTCGTGTTCGTTATCTGTTCTTTCCATACATTGTTTAACTAATTGCTTAACTGTATTATAAGAAATTCTATGCTCGTTATTTATCCAAATATTTGTTTCGGTTGCTTTTTCAATTTCTTTAATATCTCCAATACTAACACCACCACTGTTATTAGACTTTTTATTAGAAACAAATAATCCAGACTTTTCTAATATAGACTTAATCATAATAGGGGTTGGGTCAATATTCTTCTCTTCAGCTTTCATATAAGATAGCCCTAAATCATCTGTTGTCTGCGATTTTGTTCTTTCTGATTGAATCATAGAATACCTGTAAAATGCTATTTTTTGCATTTCTTTTTTGCTTCTCGCAAAAACATCCGCTATTTGAATAACAACATATTTTCTGCCCAATTCTTTTTGTGCTTCAAATCTATGATGTCCATCATATATAATATACTCATCTTTATATTCTAAAGCTAATAGAGGGCGATTGAAATCATCATTCCAATTATCCACCATATGTTTTAAATGAGCCTTATCCAAAGGTCTTGCATTGTTTGTTAATATTTTTGTTACTTCTATTTCTTTTATATTCATTTTAAATCCTTTTTGT
>Ga0208963_1000033_pt1 | contig 44502 bp, 41 predicted proteins | sample AOAMet2_C43A7_35_2_FD_188079 | JGI IMG/M metagenome (GOLD analysis project Ga0208963, IMG submission 188079) | Ammonia-oxidizing marine microbial communities from Monterey Bay, California, USA - C0912_C43A7_35 (SPAdes) | ecosystem: Environmental > Aquatic > Marine > Intertidal zone | place... | reverse complement strand
CCCGCCAGCAAAGCAGACATCATGCCAATTACAAAAATATTTATATCATTAGCATAGATATTAGGGTCTACAATCCCTTTGCGAATAGTTGATGTAACCTCTCCACCAGCTAAAAAAGCTCCCAAAAACTCAAAAATAGCTGCAATAATTATTGCTTGTTTAATTGTGATGGCTTTACTGCCAACTGATGTTCCCATAGAATTCGCCACATCATTGGCACCAATTCCAAAGGCCATAAAAAAACCTATAAAGCCAGCAATTAAAAGTATCGTGAAGGGATCAAGAAATAAATTTTCCATATTTAAATAATAGTTATCAATTAATGATGCTATTAAGCATTATGGCTGTGAAAAGGAGATTGCTTTCTTGTTACTAAACACAAACCTTTGTGCAACATTTTGATGAAGCATCCGATGGTTTATATAGGAAGGATCTGCCTCTATTAGGACAAGATGAGATTCAGAGGGCTAATAATTTAAGAGAAATAAATAACTGCTGCTAAAACGAACCACAAGGAGAAAAAACCAAATACCTGCATCTCGTTTGCTTGAGAACTTTTAGGCATTAAACCCTGTTTTTTTAATAATTTTTTAGTATTCATTGGGATAATTAAGTTTCTTATATGACACTATTTTGTCACATGAATGACACAATAAACTAAATTGCTGAAAAAAGCTATAAATTATTGTTATTTATAGAACAAATGTCGATAATAAAACAATGTTAGGAAAGCCAAAGCAAAAAAGAAGTCAGGATAGAATTAATAAAATTCTTCAGACAGCTGAGTCAATCTTAGAGCATGAATCAACTGATGCTTTAACCATTGCCAAGATATCTGAAATGGCTGGCTTGAAAAGAACATCGACATATAAGTTCTTTGAAACACCGGATGACATTAAGCTGGGACTAATTCAAATCTATATCAAAAAGTGTGATCAGGCCCTTATTGCTAATCTTCAAATCAATTCAAATGCCGACTATGCAGCATGCCTCAAAGATTCAGTAAATATTATGATTGAGTTTTTTAGAACAAATCCAGGTGCTCAAAAACTAATCCTAGAAAATAATGTGACCCCTCCCGTCTTAAGTTCTGAGCTACATACAATTGCTGGCTCGATTTTAAAGCATGTGGAAGGATCAATTGGCCTGCCGAATATGTTTAATAAGCCCGGGGTTTTTCTGGTCATAACTCAGATTATTTTTTCAATCCTATCTCTTAATACAAAAGAAAATGGCGAACTAACCGACGTTGGGCTGAACGAAGCGGTCCGAGCAACCAATGCTTATCTTCTCAGCTGCATTGCGACTCCAGCCTAAGAATCCTTCGTAAAATACTATATTTAATATGCTTATTTCATTTGATCAAAAGGAATATCAAAAATTAAACGATAAATCCTATCAATTAGAGAAACGCAGGCTGCAAATTGAGCTACTAAAGCTTCAAGAAGATGTCATAAAAAACAAACGTCGTATTTGCATAGTCTTTGAGGGAAGAGATACTGCTGGAAAAAGCTCTGCATTTAAATTCTTTGCCCAGTACCTTATTCCAAAAAATTTTAAATATGTAAATTTAGGTATCCCAACTAAATGGGAATCCAGTCACTGGTTTCAAAGATGGAAAAAAGTTGTTCCCAAAAAAGGTGAAATCGCTTTTCTTGATAGATCATGGTACACAAGAGCACTAACCGAGCCCGTGATGGGTTATTGCAATGAAAAGCAATATCGAGATTTCATGGATCGAGTTATTCCTTGGGAGGAATCCTTAATTAACGAAGGTGTAGAAATTATTAAATTCTATTTTTCACTATCACAGGATCAACAGAAACGAAGAATGAAGGCAAGGAAACACTCCGAACTTAAATACTGGAAGCTATCTCCTAACGATGAACGAATTGTCACTAAATGGGATGCATTTACTCTATATAAAGAGCAAATGTTTCAGAAAACATCTCCCGCTTCTTCTCCATGGGTAGCTATAAATGCAAACAATAAAATGATTGCAAGACTTTCGGCTTTAAGATTTTTACTTAATCAGACTGAGTATGAAAAAAAGAAACTTCTGAAACCTTTGACCTGGTCTAAGAAAATCAATAACTACAAGGTTAACCTAGAAGGCGTGGAATTTAATAATTTAGATTATGACCAATATATGATTTTAACCAAATACACAGATGATGTTGAATAAATGAAAATTGCCTCTATAGACATTGGTACAAATGCCATCAAGTCAAAAATATTTAAGACGACCCCCACTTCTATAGAGTTTATCGAAGGCATGAGATCGCCCATTCGCCTTGGAAGTGAGGTCTTCAACGAAGGAAAACTCAGTCAAAAAAAGCTGGATCAAGTTATTAGCACTATAAAGAGCTATGAAAGTATTTTTCAAAAAAATAAAATTGATAGATATGAAATTGTTGCGACATCAGCGTTTCGAGACACCTCTAATTCTGAGGATGCAAGAAGATACGTAGAGACGGCTATCAATCACCCCCTAAGAGTAATATCAGGTCTTGAGGAAGCACAGCTCATTCGATTTCATCCAAAAAGTAACACAGGTAAAAATAAGATTTTTGTTGATCTGGGTGGAGGCAGTACTGAATTTTTTTTAAGAGACAGCACAGGAATTGAGATTCGATCATTTCAATTGGGTGCTGTGAGAAATATGTTGAGCAAAGATAAAAAGGAAGAATGGATAAGGCTAGAGAAATGGCTAGAAACTATCAAACCAAAAAAGAAGTTAATAGGTATTGGGGGCAATATTCGATCGTTTCTTCAGGCGAACGATAAGAAAGAATTAAGCGTCAAAGAATTAAATAAAAAAATTAAAGAATTTTCCAGACTAAGCACTCAAGAGAAAATATTTAAATATAAATTTTCACCAGACAGAGCTGATGTTATAGACCATGCATTACATATCTTTAAATTTATCTCAGAGCACTTGATGGTAGAAACGATTACATCTACCAGATGGGGTGTATCAGACTCCATCGGAGTAAAACTTTTTCACGAGATATATTCAAATAAAATAAATATCTCATAAGCAGATAGATGCCTATTGAAGAAAGGCTTTAACTTGCTGGAACTCTGAATTGGGAGTAATTGATAGGGAAATTATTTCAATCTCTGGATGATTGACTAGAGATTCAAGGAATTGAGCATAATTGACCACTGATTCACTCTTAAATGCTATAAACATAATTCCCTCCTCTTCGCCTGATTGAAAATCAATCAATGGATAGCGCTTAGATTCTGAAAAAATAAAATCCTTTTTTTCGGGATAATCAAACAAAGCTTTTTGTGCCAACGAATATTTTTGAAAATTTAAAGCTTTGCCATAAACATAATCAAAATTAGCCTTTGCTGTCTCAAGATTTAATTTCTTCGCTGATATTTTGTTTGATATGTCTCCAAGATAGATAAAGATAACTATCAGCGGCAATAGGAATAGAAGAATCTTAATCATTCTTTTTTCATTAGCTTGAAACGATCCCCAGAAGTCTAATAATTTCATATTAATCATTCTCATAATCAATAATTAAACTGCCGCTCCAACCATCCGAGCCTTTGTTGAGCCCGTTATCACTGATCTTGACCGGTTTAGAGTTAGCAAGCTCTTTAAAAAGAGAAAGCTTGAGAGGAGATAGGTTCTCTACATTTGTTGTGATTTCACGATCGGCAAAGTTGATATTGATACTTCGTATTGATTTATCTGAAAGTACTTCAACATAACTTAGGGCTTGCAGGTCTTGAGAGGAAACAAATGACTGCAATGGAACGCCTTTAGTTAAATCATCGATTTGCGCCTTAGGATTAACAAGTCTCTTAAAGCCAGGATTTAATTGCTGAAATATCGTCATGGTATTTTCATTGTAAGAGGCAATGGAAGAATGCAGAGATTGATTAATCAACAATGGAGCTAAAAGAATAATTATGAGAGAGGCAGCCATAATCCAGGATTCAAAATAACTAAGTTTAAATTTAGACCTTAAAAATTTTAGCGATAGCTTGCGTTTGAACAAGTTAAAAGAACTTAACTTTGAATGTTTCGCAAAGTCACTGTGCATTTCTTTCCAAGGTTTTTGGACTGGAATTAAATCTTTTATAGGATGAGAAATATTATTATTTTCTTTAAAGACCTCCAAAGAATTTAAATCAAAAGAGTTTGACTCTAGCGTATCAAGATACTCTGGCAGTGAAGAAATTGACCCCCCAAAACCAGATCCATCACTAAAAGATATAACAAAAGAATTCTCTGTGAGAAAGATTGCATTTCGTTTGGTTTGAAAAAGGTAATGTTCTGGAAGAAGAATAATCTCAGCATCCATTTCATAAAATTTCTTTGCTATAGATTCAAATATGGAGGAATCAATCCAGGAGGCAAGATTTAAATCTTCGTTATAAAAGAATTTTAAGCTAGAGATATCGCTAATCAGCTGATCCTCTACTTCTATCAAAACATTGGCTCTTAAGATCTCGCCTTTAAGCCCCTCTTTATTCTCATATTTCATGAATCCAAATAGCTGAGAGGGAATCATGACAAATATATTAGTACTGCCTGAAAGAGTATTGCCTATGTCAGAGAATGAAACAGAATGCAGCGGAGATGTGGTCAATTCATCATAAGAATAAATATCAATAAGCTCTAGTGATGAATCTTGAAAATGAATAAAAGAATTGATCATGTCATATTAAAAATTAAATGTGCGACCTAATACTTCTGCTGAATTCGAATTATCTAATATAACTAGAGTTTCAAGATTGGCAGAAAAGTTTTCATTTATTATGTCACTTTGAAGTATGAAAGTTTGTGAATTAATGCTTAGCACTTGAGATGGGAATTTTGATGCCTGATTAAACTGGTCAATAAATACATTCACATCATCATAACCATTTTTTGGCATATTAAGAATTTGACTGGCGATATATTCTAAGTTCTCTTCGTCAAAAAATGCTGCAATCAACAATGAATCGCTTTGAACCAAGGAGTTAATATTAATTATTTGATTATTTCTATTTGGAAAGACACAAAGATTGGTAATTAAATCTCTATAATCCACCCTCTCCATGATTGGGAAATTATTAATCTCTGAGATATCTACAAGCAACCTTTTTGGGGTAAATTGACTTATTTTGCTTGCGGGGCCTATATAAAAATAATTTTCAGCTCCAAAATTTAGAGGTTGGTTATCACGATCAACCCAATCAACAAGCTGATCAATAAAAGATTCAATATCAGCTTCATTGAATTGCTTTAGTTTTAAGTATCTTTTTAGCCAAGCTTTATATAACGGCCTAATTTCATATGAGTTACCTGAGGGTTTAAATAAACTATTTAAATTAAAACAATTAGATGCGTCTAGAACAGAAACTTCAAGAATCATTAAATCATTTTGAAAATAAAATTTATTGTTAAGAAGTGAATCGTTAAGTGTGAGCTTTGATTGGAAAGACTTAATGTTTTTTTGGAGTGATTTAATAGCTTGTTTTTCAGAGCTCATTAGCATTTGGTGGCTTAAGTTTTTGAAGTCTAAATAAGCCTCTCTTTTTAAAGAGATATAAAAATTTTTACTAATCTGCACACTGATAATAGATAAAATCATGACTATCAAAAGTGTTGTTATGAGAATTACGCCTGGCTTATTCATAGCTATGATGGAGATTTGAATTGATAACCCATGTATAGGATTTGCCTTGATCTTGCTCTATATAAATTCTTATTAACTGTGGAAATTTTTGCTCGTCGATAGTATTTTTTGGCCAAGAAGGAGACCATGAATTTTTATCAGAAAATTCTAGGCTCACATTTGTAACATTATTAAGTAGTATGGTTTCAAAGAAGTCATCGCTGTTTGCTGGGGCTGATGCGTAGAATTGCTTTCTAAGAAACCGACTGCCATCAAGCAAATACTCAATACGAGCAAGAGAGTCAGAAAAATTTCTACCAGCTCTTACTTTGGTTGTGAATATAAAGCTATCAGCGTTAAGGCTGCTTTTAAATGTATGTGGCTGTGGCTCTCCCCTAGCATCTATAAGATTTACATTCACAGCATTGGTAATATCTTCTCTCAAAGTGTCTCCTAGTAAATTAATACGAAGAGTCTGAGCTGATTGAGAAAAAACTATTTCTTTTGATTGAATGGAGGATTGCAGAAAGGTAGAAGTGATGATTGTGATGATGCTCAAAATTACCAAAGAAATTAAAACTTCTATCAGAGTAAATCCTTTGAACATGTGACTATTTTTTCGCAATGAAAGTTGTTAGTTCGTATATATTATTTTCAGCAGAGAGCCCTACTCTTACAGAGAGTTCAAAAAACTCAGGGGATGAATCTTGCAAGCGCTCTGACCAAAAAAATAATTTGCCGCCAAAGTTAACTTGACCCTTCCTTGCATCAGATCCATTGAATGGCTCTAAGGTTTGAGTTAGTGCCAATCTATTGTTAGCAATTTGTCTCGCATAGGCCCTATTTTCTAGCTGCATAGCAGAGAGTGTGGTGGAGCTAATGAATTGGAAAACAGAAGTAACCGCAAGACCAAGTATTAGTAGTGCCACTCCAACTTCTAGAAGACTAAAGCCTGGTTTTAACATTACCGATTTTCCTTAGAAATAATTTCAATAGCAGAAAAGCTATTAACACGAAGAATCAATTCATTGTCCATGCGATTGTATTGGATGGTCCCGCCCGATGAATGTCCAGATGGATAAAAGATTAAAAACGGATCATCTCTGCTCTCATCAACATAAAAGAAATTACCAAGGCTGTCTTGAAACTCTGTGTCTGATTTAATCATAGGCAGCATATTTGACGCTTCGGTGTTTGCTTGCCATTCATTCTCACGAAAAGTTGCTATAAATTGAGAGCCATTTCCAACAAACCAGCCTATGTTTTTTTTAGTAAGTGCACTTTCCTCGCTTAGGTACTCTATTAGACTTGAGTATGAGTTGATTTGATCTGATTGATAGGATTTTAAAAAACCACTGTTAGTTAGAGTTACGGTTGAAATGATCCCTATCAAAATTAGAGCCACAAGCAGCTCTAATAAAGTGAAGCCTTTGGAATTAATTAATTTTGTGAAATCCAATTTCCTATGTCGGCATTGTCTCCAACACCTCCCTCAAGACCATCTGCTCCTAGACTATATATATCATATCTTTTAGCTTTTTCTCCTGGGGAAAGGTAAAAGTATTCTTGCCCCCATGGATCAGTTGGTACAGAGTTAATGTATCCATTTTCTGGATACAAATAAGGCCTTTTAAGTTCTAAATGAGGTTTTACGAGCGCCTCTAAACCCTGCTCTGTAGTGGGGTATCGCATTTCATTAAATTTATATAACTCTAGGGCTTTTTCCACTTGAGAAATATCAGCTCTCATTTTCTCTAAGTTAGCACGCTGCAAAAAAGGGGAGACATTAATAGCAACTATGGTTGCGAGAATACCCAAGATAACTATGACAGCCATCAACTCAATTAAAGTAAAGCCTGGTCTATTTTTTAAAATCATTGTTATCCTAAAGCTATAGTATTCATTTGCATGATGGGTATTAAAATTGCCAACACGATTAACAAAATAATACCTCCCATAAAGATAATTACCAAGGGCTCTAGAAGAGACAATACAGTAGCGCGTTTACTTTCTATCTCTCCCTTCATGTATTGAGTTACCTTTTCAAACATAAAAATAAGATTGCCTGATTTATAGCCACTTGAAAGTAGCTGAATAAATAGTGATGGGAAAATCTTTGATGCTTTTAAAGATTGAATAAAGTCTTTTCCCTCTACAAGGTCTGCTCTAGCATTGGTGATAGTTTCGGCTATAAATTTATTACTAATAACTACATGAGCTTGGTGCATTGCAACATCAAGATTAAGTCCTGACTTCAGCATTAAGTGCATGATCCTGGCAAAACGCTCAACTTCAGCATTGAGGATAAAACTTCCCACAAGAGGTAACCTTAAAAAATTTTTATGAAAGAGTATCGATGTTTTCTCGTTCTTGGACATTTTTCTGTAAGCATAATATGTTCCTCCAATAGAGCTAAAAAGAAATATCAGAAAAAGCCAAGCATAGTCAGAAATAATCATTAGACTTCTTGTTAGCAAGGGAAGAGTAGCCCCAGCCCTTACAAACTGATCAACTACCTGAGGCATCACAAATGTAAGTAAGGCAAAAACCACCCCGATAGAAAAAGTTAAAAGAATTATTGGATAGGTCATGGCAGAAACAACTTGTTGCCTTACAAGAGCTGCCTCTTCCAGATAATCTGCAAGATTGCTAAAAGCGATATGAAGATTCCCTGCGGCATCTCCAGCAGCAATTAAAGATCTGTATGTTTCATTAAAAATAGTGCTGTGGGCAGACATTGCTTCGGCAATCCTTGATCCTTGCAATACCTCGTCTCTTACAGAATGAAGCGCTGCGGAAAGATTTTTATCATCAACCTCATCAGCAATTGATTTCAGGGTTTCATCCAAAGCAATGCCGGAGTCCAACAATGTTGCTATCTGCCTTGTAGCGAATAGAACATCTTTTTGACCAACTCTAAGTTTTCTTTGGAATCTATTCTGAGAAAGCTCTAAAGACAGGGGAGTTAAATTTCCTGCTTTAATTTGTTGTCTAGCTGCACGCTCAGAAGCTGAGCTAAGAATTCCCTTGATCTTTTTTCCAGTTAGATCGATGGCAGTATATTTAAATGTTGGCATCTTGATGGCTTTGAACTTTTAGAAGCTCTTCATAGGAAGTTACTCCTTCAAGCAATAATTTAGTTGCCGATGCATCAATTGATAAGGTATTTCTAAAAGCACATTTTTCTAATGCGCTCTCTGACGCTTCATCATGAATTAATGCTTTTAATTCATCTGTAACGCTAATGCATTCCGCAAGAGCCACTCTTCCTTTAAAGCCAGAATGACCACATTCTGGGCAGCCAGTTGGCTGAAAGACAGTACTGCTGGAGTTTAAAGAGAACTTTTGCTGCATTGAATCTGAGGCAGTTATCTTAGTTCTGCATTTTGTGCAGAGTCTTCTTACAAGTCTTTGTGACACCACCATTCTGATGCTTGAGGCAAGAAGATAAGACTCAATACCCATATCTCTTAGCCTAGCAATTGCTCCAATTGCGCTGTTGGTGTGCACTGTTGAAAGAACTAAATGGCCTGTCAAACTAGCTTGAATAGCTATTTTTGCTGTTTCTATGTCTCTTATTTCTCCGACCATAACTATATCTGGGTCTTGGCGAAGAATTGATCTAAGGCCTGATGCAAAATCATAACCTGCCTTTGAATTAACCTGAGTCTGACCGATTCCTGCGAGGGTGTATTCTATAGGATCTTCAACTGTCAATATATTTTGAGACGAGTCACTGATATGGCGAAGACCAGAGTAAAGCGTTGTTGTTTTACCGGATCCTGTTGGGCCTGTAACCAAGATAATTCCCTCTGAAAATGTCAGCGCAGTTTTATAAGTATTTAAGATTGATTCAGGTAGCCCAAGATCAGTAATATTAATTTGCGCTGCCTTTTTATCAAGGAGCCGTAAAACCACCCTCTCTCCATAAGATGATGGCAAGGTAGAGACCCGCACGTCAATTTTATTTGTACCCAGGGACAATGAAACTCTGCCATCCTGGGGCTTTCTTCGCTCAGCTATGTCTAGACGAGCAATAATTTTCAGGCGCGAAATTATTGGGGCTGAAAGCCTAGAGTCATGCGTCAAAACCTCTCGTAAAATTCCATCAACCCTATACCTAACAATAAAATTATCTTCATAAGGTTCAAAATGTATGTCAGATGCTCTCACTTTGATTGCTTGGCTCAAAACACCATTAATTAACTTAATGATTGGGGCATCATTTGCTCCACTCAACAAATCCTCAGTAGGGGCTAATGTATTTGCGAAAGATTGAAGATCAAAATTTTCAGAGAGGTCTGCACTGAAATTCGGATTATCGCCCTCTGCAGAATAGTATTGAGTTAACAGATGATCGAAATCCTTTGGGGAGCAGACTTCGGAGAGAAAATCAGATCTCAGAACTCTAGAGAGTTCTTGGTACATTTCGAGACTTAATTTTTTCTCAGCAATTACGTGAAGCTTTGATTCTTTTATATAAGCAAGAACCCTGTGCACGCGGGCAAAATCATAAGGAAGAGAGATATTTTCTTCTGAATTTTGGCCTTCCAGATCCATCAATTTACTGAGTTAAGTCTATGGGCTGAACTTCGTCTAAAGAACGTAAAAGTACTTCAGCATTGATGTAATTATATTTTTCACCCGAAAGAGAAGACACATCAGCAGAATCAATAAGAATTCTAGGTCGCAAGAATACCATTAGATTTCTTTGAACCCTAGATTCTGCAGAAGAGCTAAATAACTTTCCAAGCAAGGGAATTGAACCAAGGATTGGAACTCTAGAAACACTCTCTTGAAGATCATCCTCATTTAAGCCTCCTAATACAATCATTTGATTGTTATCAACCAAAACCGTTGTTTCTATGCTTCTTTTGTTAGTAATAAGGTCAGCTGTCCCGGTTAAAGGACCAACGATTCCGGATACTTCCTGTTTTATCTCCAAGATAACTGAATTGCCTTCATTGATTTGCGGAGTAATAGAAAGCTTAATACCAACCTCTTGCCTGGAAGTTGTTCGAAACGGATTAGCATTGCTAGAGCCTAAACTTTCACCGGTAGTAATAGGGATTTCTTGACCTATAACAAGGTGAGCTGGCTCATTATCCATGGCAATGACAGTATGCGTAGATAAAATATCTGAATTTTGATCATCCGCAACAGCGCTAATTATTCCAGCAAAGCTATCTCCGCCGCTAAGATCACCAAATCCACTGATCAGACCAGATGAATTTAATAAAGAAGATGTGGCAAGATTGCTTAAAGTTGCATTATTACCCTGTTCGATGGCAGAGCCAGCGAGTGATAGCAGGTCTGGATTAGCTCCATTTTGAAATCGAGTGATGCCGATGGGAATATTTCCGTCTTGCGCTCCAGCAAAGATTGTCTCAACCCCAAGATTCCTGGCTGCTGTTTCAGATAGCTCAACAATAATTGCTTCAACGAGTACTTGAGCTCTCCTAATATCAAGCTTAGAGACTAAATTTCTTATTAGATCAAGATTAGTTTCTTCTGAGGAAATGACAAGAGAGTTAGTTTCACGATGATGAGTTACAACAGGCTTATCAGCATCTTCGCCTGAAAATCTTGAAGAAACAGTATTTATTATTGATGCGACTTCTTCTGCTTTAGCATACTTGAGATATATCACTGCTATTGATCCACCAGTCAAGGCATCCTGATCAAGAGCTCTTAGTGTGGATGTAATATTGTTAGTAACAATTTGATCGGCTGATAGAATTACTGAATTTGAAGGAGTAAATGGGACTGCAATAAAATTATTTATAGTAGGGTTATCCTGCACTTTAAGCCTATCAAGAATTCGCACTGCTTCTACGGACGAAAGATTATTTAATTTAATAATATTAATAGCTGCGCTGTCATTCATATCAAGCGTAATAAGTAATTTTTCAATACGATCAATATTTGATTTTTTATCAACCAATAAAATGGAATTAATAGAAGGAATGCTCGATAGGTGAGATTGGCGTCCTGTAATAGCCTTAATCTGCGGTAATATTTCTCCTGCAGATCGATTTTTTAATGTGAAAATCTTAGTTGCAATTGAGGCATTATTAAAAGCAGCATTAGAATCTCTGGTAGCTTCATTCTCCGGGACAATCCTAACAACTCCCCCATCAGATAGGGCTGCAAAACCATGGACTTGTATGGTTCTCAGGTAAACGTCCCATACCTGATCTGCTGAAAGTATTGAATCTGAAAAAATAGAAATTCTGCCCTTTACCCTTGGATCAAGTATCAAAGTCTTTTTAGAAAACTTAGAAATATCTTGGGTAACTTTAGCAATTTCTACATCCTGATAGTTTAGTAAGAAATTTTCTTGGGCGACTAGCTCAAATGAAAAGACAATAATCAAAAGCAGCGAGGACAATGTATGTAGTTTTTTCATGCTTTAGTTATTTATTGTTATATCAGTGCTCAATTGATAACTTTTACCGTTTTGCGTAAAAATTGCAATCTTAGAGTTAACACTTTCAAGCTTATATGTATTCTCTAAAAGTTCACCCTGTTGCACGACATAGGTTTGATTATTTTTTTCTACGATCACCGAAGATCTTTTTTCACCTGCTCTGTATCCGACTATTTTATAGTTGAAGCCGCTGGATAAAGGTTCTTGTGTCGACTGGCCTAGATTTTGTGAGATGGATTGGGAGTTTGAAATTGAACTAAAATTATTTTTAATGTTTTCTGGCTGAGACATTAATACAAGATACAGGTTTATTAAGTAATAAATGGCTATTGCGCCTAACATTGTTATGAGAGCTTTTTTTATAAGAATAAAATTAATCTTCATTAGCTAACAAGTTTAGCTTATTTCAGAAAGCCAATTATATAATTTTAAAAACTATTTAATTGGTATGGTAAACCAGAATTCAGAACCGCCCTCTGGTCTAGATTCTACTCCTACCTCTCCTTGAAGGTTATAGACTAAATTTTTTACTATTGCTAACCCTAAGCCGCTGCCTTGCTGAGTATTAGCTCGAGCTGAAGCTGTTCTAAAGAATCTTTTAAAGACTAAGTCTTGGTCTTCTTCTGCCACACCTTCACCTTGGTCAATCACTGCCAATCGAATTGCTTCACCCTGCTTTCTTAAACTAATCTGAATAATAGAATTCTCTGGGCTGTATTTAAATGCATTATCCAAGAGGTTATTAAGAACCCTTTCGATTGCCTTGGCATCACTGTTAACCGTCACCTCAGATTGACGCTCAAACACAACTTGGATATTTTTTCTTTTTGCTTTATTTTTGAACGCGAGAACCACTGATTCAACGATCTGATTTAACACTATGTTCTCTATAACAAACTTGAGTTCGCCGTACTCAATTCTTGATAAATCAATCAGTGAACTTACCATCTCACTCAATCGGTCTGCGTTATGCAAAATAGCCTTTGAAAATATTTTTGCATCCTTTTTGTTCTCTAAGGCGCCATCCAGCAATGTCTCTGAATTTGCTTTGATAACACTAACAGGAGTTCTCAGTTCGTGGGATAAATTTGAGATAAAATCTCTTCTCATCGAATCCATTTGTCTTAATTGAGTGGTCTCATGGACCACTAAAATTAGTTCCTGAGTCGACTTAGCCGTGTTCATATGGGCTAGAATCCATCGCGTGTCATCCTCACCTGTTTCTAACTCAAACTCACTATCAAATTTGCCTTTTTTTTGAGCTTTTTTGTACATCCTGCTGAGAGCAGGTATCTCTATATCATTAATTGACTTATTGATAATCTCATCTAGACCCAAGATTTCCATAATCTGATCGTTGCGGAAAGTTATTAAACCATTTTGGTCGCAAACCATGATCCCTTCGCCCAGACCATCCAAAACTGATCCGAATTGATCTCTTTGTTTTGCTATTAAAGAAATTTGATTTTTTAAGTTTGTTGAAATCGTAGAAATATTTCTAGCCATGGAGCCTATTTCATCTCGTCGTTTTACTGGCAGGGATTCTAGATCTTTCTTTTTATAAGAGCCATCGGATATATCTGATGCAGCTCGCTCTAAGTCTATTAAACTTTCACGAATATAGTTGCCTGCAATAACGCTCGCCAAAATTGCAACAATAAGGGCGACAACGATAATCAAAGTCATTGAATTTTCCAGGGATGCAAGGGAGCGATCTAAATATTCATTGGTTACTGAAATTCTGATAACTCTTTCTGGATTGGAGGTGGTATCTAGTAGAGCAAAATACAGCATTTCTTGCTGTATTGAATTACTAAAACGCTTGCTGGAACCTGAACCATTATTGAAAGCAGCTATCACCTCCGGTCTATTACTATGATTATCAAGAGACTCTAGGCTATCCATTGCGATATCAGAATCAACCAAGACTAGCCCATCACGAGCTACTAGTGTAATTCGAGAGCCAGACGCCTCAGAGTAAGAGTCAATTTGAGATTTTAAGCTAATAGAATTATTGACTTTAGGGGATTCGGCAAAAGACTGTCTTAAAATTTTTGCCTGCTTAGAGAGCTCACTTTCAATCTGCTGTTGTAAGCCTTCCGAAAGATCTCTTTCGGCAACGACAAATGCAAGTGAAAGACCAATGAACAGGCATGACAAAATAATAATAAAAATACGACTGCGGATGCTCATTAGGAGTTAATGAGGAGTTTTTGAAAAACGGTAACCCACTCCACGAATAGTTTGAATGTAATCACCCGTTGAGCCCAGCTTTTCTCTCAATCTTTTGATGTGAGTATCTACGGTTCTTGTTGTTACTTCAGCACTATAACCCCATACCTCTTCAAGCAATTGGTCTCTACTTTGAACCCTGCCCCGACGATCTATCAGATGCTTTAAAAGACGAAACTCTAGGGCTGTAAAAGAAATCTCATGATCAAGGATAAATACCTGATGGGCATCTAGATTTAATTTCAATTCTCCAAAAATAAATTCCTCTTCATCACCTTTTGTTGATTCAGATACTCCTCTTTTAAGTATTGCCTTTACTCGCAAGATTAACTCTCTTACGCTAAAAGGCTTGGTAACATAATCATCTGCACCAAGCTCAAATCCAATTACACGATCAACTTCATCGGCTTTTGCGGTTAGAAGAATAATGGGGATATGGTTTGTTTTTTCGTTTGATTTAATATCTCTGCAAAGCGTTAGGCCTGACCCATCGGGAAGCATTAAATCTAAGATTATTACATCAGGGGTATTGTCTAAAATAGATTGCTCGCCCTCTGCAATTGATCCCGCCTGAGAAACCTGGAAAGATTCTTTGGAAAGATTGTAGTCAATCGTTTTCCGGATATCAGGCTCATCCTCTATTATTAAAACTCGTGATGTCATTGGTATTTTAATTAAGTGCTCTCTATTTATACATCAATTATATAAGAGAGCGAACTCATTAAGAGTTATGTTGCTCAATTGCAACAAAATCATCACGCAATTGTTTCTTGGAAAACTTTCCGGAAGCTACCCTTGGAAGTTCCTCTAAGTGTATCTTTATCATAGATGGTATTTTGTATGCGGCGATTTTATCTTTTAAAAAATCTTTGATTTCTTCTTCTGTTAAGGATGAAGACGGCTTTAAGCATATTGAAGTGCAAAGTGTTTCTCCAAGCCTCTCTTCGGGAATTCCAAACACTGCAGCCTCTTGCACGGATGGGTGTGAATAGATAGCTGCTTCGACTTCAATGCATGAGATATTTTCGCCTCCTCTTATCACAAGGTCTTTAACACGATCGACAATAAACACGAAGCCATCTTCTATGTAACCAAGATCGCCAGATCTAAACCATCCATCATCATTGAAGACCTCTTCGGTTGCCTCTGGATTACCCCAATACCCCACCATATTTGCTGGGCTCTTAATCACTATTTCCCCAACAACCTTGGGTTCAGTTAAGAAATTCCAATCTTCATCAATAATTGCAACATCTGTGACAGGCGGAACAGCTCTTCCGCAACTACCTGGGTGCGTTAAATATTCTTTGCCTAAATTAAGAGTCCCCACTGCATTTGTTTCGGTGAGCCCATAACCGATAGAAGGCTCGCTATCCTTAAAGCCATCTTTTAATTTTTTAACATGCTCTGGAGGCCTTGCAGCTCCTCCACCACTTAGTTCCTTTAAAGTAGAAAGGTCATATTTATCTTTGTCTGGATGCGTTAATAAATCCCAGGTTTGAGTAGGGACCCCTGTTATGGCACCAATTTTTTCATCTTGAATTAATTGCAATGCTGCGCCGGGATCCCATTTCGTCATCATGACCATTTTTCTTCCTGCTATAACACTCATTAAAAAGCCAGAGTGACTTCCTGTGACATGAAACAGTGGAACGCAATGCAAAATGGCAGATTGATTAACAGGAACATCTGATTGCTGAATTTGAGGGCTAGATTCAGGCGCCGCTTCAGCTGCTTCGACTTCTCTTTTTAATGTGGTAACCAGGGCCCAGCTAAAAAGTGTAGCCAATATATTTCTGTGAGTAGATAACACTCCTTTTGGAAAGCCTGTTGAGCCTGAGGTATAAAAAATAGTTGCATTGTCATTAGTATCCAAGTCAACAACTGGAAATGTTGTCTCATGCGAAGAAATAAAATCATTGAAATTAGAATACTCAGAATCTGACTCTGGTCTAACTATAATTTTTTGAACATCCTGAAATTTTTCTAATCCACGAAGGCGCTTTTGATCAGCAACTAAAATCTTGGCTTGTGAGTTTTCTAGACCATAACTGACTTCATCAGGGACCCACCAAGAATTTAAAAGTACGCATACTGCTCCCATTGATGTAAGGGCCATGTAGCAAATAATATACTCTGGATTATTGGCCATACAAATTGCTACTCTATCGCCTTTTTTAACTCCAGCACCTACAAAGGCGTTAGCTGCTTGAGCAGCCTTGTTATGAATATCCTGATAGGTGTATCTTTCTCCCTCAAAAACAACAAATTCCCACTCAGGAAACAACAAACCATAGTCAAAAAAATTTGCTAAGGTTTTAGGGATGTTGGTAAATTCTCTATAAGTTATTCCAGATGAATGAAGCACCTCTTTGAATGCAAAAGTTTGATCAGGCGCTGTTAAAGAATTGAGAGTTTGAGTATATATATCAGACATAGTATTTATTTGCTTATTTGGTAGAATCCTAAACTATTATGAAACAAAACAAAACTCTGCTTTTTACTTTATTTTTTATGCTTTCATGCGGAGGCGGAGGCGGAGGCGGAAGTGCGCCCGCTCCAGTAATATCTCAAACCCCTACTCCTCCAGTAGCCCCACCAACGCTATCCTATGAAGAATTAAAAGCTCAGTATGAAGGCTACTATGAATATCAAAATCAATGGGGTCTTGATGTAGTTAATGCCTCAGCAGCCTATGCAAGAGGAGCTACTGGATTAGGTGTGACCATTGGTATTACTGATTCAGGATTAGATAACACTCATACAGAAATAAGTGCCGGCAGACTATCTAGTGATAGCGATCTCTTTTATTCAAATTACACACCAAATACAAGGCAACAAAGACATGGGACTATGGTTGCGTCGGTAGCAGCCGGAAAGCAAGAAAAATCAGATACCTCCCCTATGCATGGGGTTGCTTTTGAAGCCAATGTTTTGTTTATTGCTATCCAGCTTGCTGAACCTGATCCTGATTATGATCCCGTAGACCTTGGAACTGATGATGGTTCTGGAAATGTAACAGGAGCTCCTGATTTCACTGGGATTGATAACTTTTTTAGTTCTTTGTTTGAAGTCTACAATCAATATGATGTTGATATTGTAAATAACAGCTACGGCTATTCAGGAAATATTATTGACTACACAGAGGCTCAAGTTAGAAATGCATTTCCTAAAACGATTGTTGAGATGTCTCAAATAGGAACTCCTGATGCCCAGAAAACTATTTATGTTTGGGCGGCTGGGAATGCTGGTGGATATGCAGATCAAGGCGTTGATTTTTCAAGCCCAGAATTACTGCCTGGTATGGCGCATTACATCCCCGAGATTCAAGGGCACTCAATAGCTGTTGCATCTGTAGATGAGAACGGATCTATTAGCTCATTTTCTAGCAGATGCGGTGTCGCTCAAGATTATTGCATTTCTGCACCTGGTGGGAGGATTACTGCAGCGTATCCAACTTCTAGCTCAGATACTGGTATCTATATTGGAAATCCAAATGATGATAATTATAGCGAGTGCATTCAAGATAACTCATGCTTTGCTGTAACAAGTGGGACATCCTTTGCAGCTCCCTTTGTCTCTGGTGGTCTTGCTGTTATAGCTGACTATTTTGAAGGCCAGTTAGGAAGCAAAGAAATTGTTGACCGCCTATTTGCCACTGCAAATAAAAAAGGAGTTTACTCAGACAAAGCAATATATGGTCAGGGGCTAATGGATCTTGGGGCGGCAACTGCCCCAGTTGGCCAAGTGAGCGCCATGCTAACCGGCACTCTATCCGGTGCCATGGTTCCTGCATTGTTTACTGGAATACAACTTACGAGCCCATCTTTTGGAGATGCTGTATCTAACGGAGTAGCAAATCAGACAGTTATATTTTTTGACGAATTAGATGCTCCTTTTAGAGGTGCTGTTGAAAATTTAACAACCGACTATAGAAATCAAATTGTAAACCTGGATGGGTATGAACATATGTATCAATCCACTCCTCACATCATTGACTCGCAAGATAATGTCTTAGAGATGAGTAATTATAAAAATCAAAATCTCTCATATGGATTAATTAACTCTTTACATTTGCTTGAAGCACAACAAGATAGCAATCAGTTCTTTACCTACTTTAATAAAGGGAATAATAGTTTTGTGAGTCATGGAATAAATGGAAGTTGGGCTTTGGGGATATTTCAAGATAAGGATTTAAGATATAAAAGTCAGTTGAGATCTCAGTTCAGCAATCCGTGGTTAAATTTTAGTGCCGGCGGTACCTCTTTTGGATCTGTTTATAAGTTCCAACATAATCTTGATGTTGCATTTTTAATATCATCTGGCAGAAATAGATTCCAAGCTAATGAAGTCTTTGGTGAGAGTAACTCCAGCACCGTTGCTATGATTGAGCTTCAACCAAAGAATTCTTTGCCTTCAATCCAATTTGGGATATTAAAAGAGAATGATGCAAACCTTGGTTTAAGTGGTTCTGGAGCTTTTAATGGTAATAGCGGTCAAATAACTTCGTTTGTTGGGATTTCAGATTCTATCAACCTCTTTGGAGGAAAATTCTTTAGCTCCCTATACATAGGCAACTCTCCCGGAACATCAAACAATGAAGGAATGATAAATTCTATTACTGATATCCAGTCTTCTGCATTTGGCATGGGTTTCTTAAAACAATCAATCTTTAATTCTGGAGATGAATTATTGCTTTCTATTGATCAGCCCATGCGAACCGAATCAGGCGAAATGAACTTAAGAGTTCCTGTATATAGAACAAAAGAAAGGAACGTTCTATTTAATTCTTTTGGTTTTACTCTTCGCCCAAGCGGCAGAGAAGTTCATTCAAAAGCTCGTTATATGTCCTCGTATAAAAACATTGGTTTAAGTCTAACGCTGGGATACAAATCCGATCCGTATCATATAAAATCAATGGAAGACTATTGGTATACTTCATTAGGTTTCTCGATAAAAATTTAATGTAAATTAACTAGGGGGGTCTAGTTTGGAAGCAATATTTAAAGATGAAGTCTTTTACATTACCGGCTCAAGTGGTGGCATTGGATTTGCTACCGCTAAGTTATGCATCGAAAAAGGTGCAACCGTTGTTATTACTGGAAGAGATGCTGATAATCTAAAAAAAGCTGAGACTGAGCTTCTGAAAGTCTCTCCAAAAGTTATTGCACATAACGTGGATGTTTCAAATGAACTTGCAATTATTGAATCCTTGAATGAGGTATATAAGTCTTGCGGAAAAATTGATGGCTTGGTAAATAATGCTCCTTCCATTCATACTGGCAAGATTGCTGATTTAAGTCTTTCTGCCTGGAAAACAAATTTTAAGGCTAACTTAGATGCTGTCTTTCTGGCAACAAAAACTGTGTTACCTTGGATGATAGAAGCAAAGCAAGGATCCATAGTTAATATCGCCTCAGTTGTTGGTCTGAAAGGTGTGGCCTATATGTCTGCCTATGGAGCAGCCAAAGCCGGATTAATTAACTTTTCTCGGGCTGCTGCAATTGAAGCTGCGCCTCATGTTAGGGTCAATTGTTTGATACCAGGTGCTGTCTTAACCCCTGCAACAGAAAGAGCAATTCCCGATAAAAAATTGATGCAGGCAACTATTGAATCCATTCCTCTCAAAAGAATTGCTGATCCGATGGAGCTAGCAAAGCCTATTGCATTTTTTCTAAGTCAAGACTCATCATTTATAACTGGCGCAAGCTTGGTTGTGGATGGCGGTAAAACTGCTGATCTAAATGCTGGACACTGAATTAAATCCATCGAGTGATTTGTGGCTTTCAGATGTGGAAGCCCCGCAAATTATTACTGATCCTAATTTATTTAAATGGGATGATCAGGCAGATTTGGTGATTGCTGGTTTGGGTGGAGCTGGTATTGCAGCTGCTAATGAAGCATTGGACCAAGGTTTGTCTGTTATTGGAATAGACAAAACAACTGGAGGTGGGTCAACTGCCAAGAGTGGTGGCGTATATTATGCTGGGGGAGGAACACCTATTCAAAAGGAAGCTGGTATTGATGATTCACCTGAGAATATGTTCAATTATCTCATTCAAGAAACTGGCGATATTATTAAAGAATCAACTTTAAAGAAATTTTGTGAGACATCAGCTGAAAATACTCAGTGGTTAATGGACAACGGCGTAAAGTTCAACTCATCCTATTACAAGAAAAAATCAAGCTATCCTGATGCTGGATATTTTCTTTACCACTCAGATAATTCTCTTGTTCCCAGTTATATGGAAAATGCGAAACCGGCAGCTCGTGGACACAGGGGCTGGGAAGAAGGACCCTTTAGACCTATCGGTGTTGGTGGAACAATTTTCTATCCTTTAAAAAAATCTGCATTAAAAAAAGGCCTCAGGCTTTACACTCAGACCGAAGCAAGATCTCTGGTGATAACAGAAACTGGCAAGGTTGTAGGCATTAAAGTTCTCGTGCTGCCATCAGGTAAAATAGCAGATAAGCACAAGCAACTTATGAGCAAAGGTGACTCTTTGCAAATGTTATTGCCGCCCTCTTATCCGGGAGCCAGCCTGCTGCAATTTATTGGTAGTCTTTTTATCAAAAGAGCTGAAAAAATAGAAAGAAATCATCGACAAGTCAGATACATACAAGCTAAAAAAGGAGTGTGCTTATCTACAGGAGGTTTCATATTTAATAGGGCTATGGTGAAAGAATATGCTCCAAAATATTATGCTGGCATGCCTTTGGGCACCTCCAATGATCAGGGTTCAGGCATTAGGCTGGGACAAAGTGTCGGCGGCGAAACTAATCATATGGACAGAGTGACAGCCTGGAGATTTTTAAACCCTCCTTTGGCCTTTGCACAAGGCATGGTTGTGAATCAAGCAGGAAAGAGATTCTGTAATGAGATGGTTTATGGAGCTACTCTAGGGGATGCGATGTGTGAGAATAATGATGGTAAAGCATATTTGGTTCTAGATGCTGCGCTTTATGATGAAGCCAAGACACAGGCTTCAGTTGCTCTTCCCTTTCAACGAGATATGGCAAGAATGTTGATGTATTTTAATTCCAGAAAAAAATCAACAATCGAAGATCTTGCAAAAGTTTATGATATTCCTGAGGAAGACCTTAGATCAAGCTTAGAAGAATACAACCAATCAGCTCAAAATAAGATGTCGTGTAAGTTTGGAAAAGCAGCAGAAGATGTGAAAGAACTTAAAGGGCCTTTTTATATTATGGATATCTCAATTGACTCTAAACTTGCGCCATTGACTACTTTGACTCTTGGGGGATTAAAGGTGAATGAAGAAACAGGTGAGGTATTAAATCTTAAGGGAAAGGAAATTCGGGGGCTGTATGCTGCAGGGCGAACAGCAGTTGGAGTTTGTTCTAATATTTATGTATCAGGACTTTCTATAGCTGACTGTATTTTTTCAGGAAGGCGCATTGGTCAGAATTTAGACATAAAAGAGGTTAATAATGGAATTTAATTTTGCAACGCTATGGGAGAAAACCGCTGATCTTATACCAAATGAAACAGCTATTATTTGTGGCGATGAACAGAAAACGTGGGGGGAGTATGAAAATGTCTCTGCAAAACTTGCAACAGCTTTAATAGATGCTGGCTTGTCCACATACTCTAAAGCAGGTCTCTACCTTCACAATTCAAATGAATATTTAGAAGCACAATTTTCAATTTTTAAGATTGGTGGAACTCCAATTAATGTAAATTATCGATATAAATCTGAGGAATTACTTTATCTTTTAGATAATTCTGACTGCGAAGCCCTCTTCTATCAGGCTTGCTATGGTGATCAAATTAATAAAATTAAAGATTCGCTTCCCAAAATAAAGGCATGGATTGAAGTGGCTGATGGATCTGATTCGGTTGTAGAGAATTGCATGCACTACTCATCTTTAATTCAGCAATGCTCTGAAATGGAGCGATGGAATAGACCAGATGATATTGTTTATATGCTCTATACAGGTGGAACAACAGGCATGCCTAAAGGTGTGATGTATAACCAAGCTGAGTTTATTCAAGGTATGTTTAAAACACTTAGGGCCATGGGTTATGAATTACCAGAGGATCTTGACACTATCGATGAGTACATACTTGATCTAAACAATAAAAAAGCATTGCCAGTTAGCTTGGTTGGATGTCCTTTAATGCATGGAACCGGAATGTGGTTGGGATGCTTTGTGCCTCATAATCTTGGCGGTGCTGTTGCCACCATTCCAGGTTTAGGTTTTGATCCAGATAAGATTTGGCAAGAATGCTCTCGAATTAATGTAACAAATATTGTGATAGTAGGAGATGCATTTGCTAGACCTATGTTGGATGCTTTAGAGGTTGCTGCTGCAAAAAATCAGCCATATGACCTTGCATCCCTTAATCAAATTACTTCAAGTGGTGTTATGTGGAGTTCGGAAGTAAAAGCCGGATTATTAGAGCATCATGACATGACCCTCATGGATACAATGGGCTCAACAGAAGGAGGCATGGGAGCCTCAGTTAGCACAAGGGAGAGCAAACCAGAGACAGCACAGTTCAGACTTAACCCAGGGATGATTGTTCTAAAAGACGACGGCGATCTCGTTGAGCCAGGCTCAGAGGATACTGGTCTGCTTGGAATTAGCGGAGATATGGCTATGATTCCGATTGGATACTATAAGGATGAAAAAAAATCTGCTGAAACCTTTAGAGAATATAAAGGTACTCGATACAGCTTTCCTGGTGACTACGCAAAGATTGAAGCTGATGGCAGTATTATCCTGTTAGGAAGAGGAAGTAACTGCATTAATTCGGCGGGGGAAAAAATATATCCTGAAGAGGTTGAAGAAGCACTCAAGAAGGATTCTTTGGTGTTTGATTGCTTGGTTGTTGGGTTGCCTGATGAGCGTTTTGGGCAAAAAATTGTTGCGGTTGTCTCTACGTTAGAGAATCAAGCAGTTGAAGAGGCAGTCCTAATCAACAATGCCAGAGAGCGATTGGCTGGCTACAAGCTTCCCAAAACTATTGTCTTTTCAGATGTGGTTGAAAGAGCGCCAAATGGAAAAGCAAATTATAAGTGGGCCAAATCTTTTGCTGCTGAAAAATTAAGCTAAACAGCAAAAACTATAATAAAATTCAAGAAATTTAAGGGCTGCTAAATGGATAGATTTAAAAATAAAATTGTACTGGTAACAGGAGCTGGATCAGGCATTGGAAGATCAACGGCTGTGAGGCTTGACCAAGAAGGAGCAACGTTAATTATTGCCGATATTAATGAGGATCAGCTTAACGAAACAAAAGATATGCTGACAAACAAAGCTTCATCGGCCATGATTTTAGACATATCAGACTTAGAGCAAACTCAGGCTTGCTTTCAAACAATAAAAAAAGAATATAAGACTTTAGATGCTTTGATCAATGTTGCAGGAATTCTGCGATTCGATAATTCTCATGAGGTAAAAATAGAAGATTGGAATAAAATCTTAAACGTAAACCTAACCGGCACATTTTTTATGTGTAATTTTGGCTTGCCTATGCTGCTTGAGTCTAAAGGCAATATTGTGAACGTATCCTCCACTGCCGCTCTAGGTTCTCATGCTTGGACAGCTGCCTACAGCGCTTCTAAAGGGGGAATCAGCGCTTTTTCTAAAACTTTAGCCGTAGAGTATGGAGTTAAAGGGTTGAATGTAAATTGTGTCTGCCCTGCTTCAATCAATACACCTATGACAAAAAATCCTAATCTTCCTAAAGACATAGATACTAGATTATTGAAAAAAATCATGCCTGTTGATGGCGTGAATAGATCGCCGGACGACATTGCAAGTACAATTGCCTTTTTGGCATCAGACGATGCTCTACATATAAATGGTATTGACCTTAGAGTCGATGGAGGCTTGTTAACTTAATCATGAAATTCTTACTCTCAGCAATGATGATTTTCTCGTGCGCGATAGAATCTAAAATTTTTAACTCTCAGGCTATTGTCCATCCTGAGGTTGGTGCAAATGGAATGGTGGTGTCTCAGCACTACCTTGCTACTGATGTTGGTCACGCAATACTAGAAAGTGGTGGCAATGCATATGATGCATCTATTGCAGTTGCTTTTGCCTTGGCGGTTGTCCTTCCAAGAGCAGGAAATATAGGTGGCGGTGGTTTTATGGTGATGCATGATGCTGAATTGAATAAAAGCTTCAGCATCGACTACAGAGAAATTGCACCAGCTACAGCAACCAAAGACATGTACCTCAATGCAGACGGTACGGTTGATAAAATGCGCTCTAGACAGGGGGTCTTGGCCATTGGCGTTCCGGGAACCGTTGCTGGTATGTGGGAGATTCATAAGAAATTTGGCAGCCTGCCATGGGCCCAATTATTAGCACCCGCAATTGTCCTTGCAAGGGATGGTTTTGCTGTGTCTCCTTTCATGGCAGATGCATTAAATAGACGTTACAAAAAACTTAGTAAATTCACGAATTTCAAGAGCATTTTTTATTCTAATTATCCGGTAGAAATGCATGCAAAACTCACTCAACCAAATTTAGCTAAAACATTGGAAGCGATTTCAAGTGAAGGTGCAGTAGGATTTTATGAAGGAGAAGTTGCTGATTTAATCGCCGACTACATGAAAAAGAACAATGGCCTTATATCAAAAGCAGATCTCAAGAATTACAAACCAGTATGGAGAGAGCCTGTCAGAGGTAACTACAAAGAGTATGAAATAGTTACTATGCCTCCTCCTTCTTCTGGAGGCATTCATATTATTCAGATGCTCAATATTTTAGAGCACTTTAACTTGCCTGAGATGGGTCATAACTCTCCCACCTATGTGGCTTTATTGGCTGAGGTCATGAAGTATGCTTATGCCGACAGATCAAAGTATTTGGGTGATCCGGATTTCTTCGATGTTCCTGTAACTGCATTAATAAGTAAAGAGTATGCCAAGGAAATAAAATCCAGAATCAATCTCAATGAAATTACTCCTTCGGATAAAATTTTGCCCGGTGATGCCATGCCCCATGAGAGCATGGATACCACACATTTTTCAGTAGCAGATAAGTTTGGTAATGTTACCTCTAATACCTACACTTTGAATTCAGGCTTTGGATCAGGAATTGTTGTTGATGGAACAGGCGTATTAATGAACAACGAAATGGATGATTTTGTATCAGCTCCAGGCATACCAAATCAATTTGGTTTGATTGGAGGTGAGGCAAATAAAATTGAGCCTTTTAAACGCCCTCTTAGTTCAATGACACCAACAATTGTGTTTCATGAAAACAAACCTATTATTGCAACCGGCTCACCCGGAGGATCCAGAATAATTACTGCTGTTCTTCAATTTCTTTTGAATACCTTAGATTTTAAAATGGAAATTTCTGATGCAACCGTTGTTCCCAGAATTCATCATCAATGGAAGCCTGATGTATTAATGCTTGAAAAAGGTTTTGACGCTAGACATGCTTCAGCAATTGAAGCTTTTGGGCAGCCCATCTATGTCTCAGGTCCTGGCACCTCTTTGGAGAGCTTGGAAATAAAAAATAACTTGTTTTATGGCTTTGGTGACACCCGAAGACCAGATTCAAAAGCCAAAGGACTTTAAAAAATGTTAGATAAATTATTCGTTGTCTCTTTATATGCTATGCCTACCATTGCACTATTGGTTTTATGCATGTTTATAGCGAAGAAAAAGTAGCGCTTTAACTAAGTGGAAATATTCCTTGAGAATCTTCTGCTTATAAGTCTGGGTGGATGCTTTGGAAGTTTTGCTTCCATGTTAATTTACAGGCTTCCAAATCCAGATGCATCCACAAACATATTGTCGCCTCGATCGTTTTGCCCATCCTGCAAAACATCATTAAGTCTGTCGCAACTGATTCCATTCTTTAGTTACCTCGCAAACAAGGGAAAATGCTCAAAATGCAACAAACAAATTAATGGCTCCTATTTATTAAATGAAATATTTGCAGCCGCTTTACTCATTTATTTAATAAATTTATTGGGGCTCAAAAATTCAATGACTTGGTTAGTATTTAGCATCGCCATGATTCTGTATGTGCAAGCACTTATGGATTTAAAGACACTGTTGTTATCTCAGCCATTAAGTTTTTTACTAATTATAATTGGCTTAGGAGCCAATCTTGGATTTGAGATTTTTACTGTCCCTCTTAATGCTTTATTAGGCTTAGTCTTTGGCTATGGCTTGCTTTTTTCTATTAATCATCTTTATAAAATGCTGAGATCGCAAGATGGCATTGGGTCTGGAGACTTCTTATTGCTCTCCAGCATAGGTTCTATTCTTGGGGCGTCAGCAATTGGACCAATACTTTTACTTGGCTCTAGTCTAACCATTTGCATATATGTGATCAGCAAGGATCCAAAAACCAAAGAATTGCCCCTAGGATTTGGCTTGGGGTTTGGAGCGATATTGTATCTATTGATGCTTATTACATTGATGCAGTAATAGGCGTGAACTTTCTTAAGAAAGCTTGGTCAAACATATAAGCTGATTAAATTTTCCTCTAAAAAATTTTCCCTAAAGTCAGCTAGAGCGGGTAGCCATTCCCGCTCGACTCCTTTTATTACTCAATACTACAAATAAGTTTCCACCTTTCTGCTCTAAGATCCACCTGGGAAAATATTTAATACTCTTTTTAAATGTAACCTTTACTTATCATAATATTAATGATACCTTTGCGTTACATTTTATAAGGGAGAGGATAATGGATGAATTTACAGGTGTGATGGCTGTTGGAACTGGATGGGTGGCAATATTAATGCCTGTATTATTAGTATGGGTAATCTTTTACTACAGCACTAAATCGGATAAAGATAAATATGCGGCTATGGTTTCTATTTCTAAAAACTTAGAAAACCCTTCTGATGTTGAAGATTTATTAGAAAATTTTAAAGATAAAAAAAAGCCAATTGACTATAGAAGAAATGGTGTGATTGCTATGTTTGTAGGTTTTGGTTTATTTCTTTTTGGGAGCATAACTGGGCCTAATATCTTAATGGGAGTTGGCGCTTTGGTAGGCACCATTGGAGTTGGTTCTTTAATTGCAGGATATATTTACCCAAATGAAAGTAGCGAAATTAACAAAGTTGTAGATTCGTTTGAGAAGAAATAGATGACTTTTTTCAAACGTTTTTTAGTCCTTTTTATATGTGGTGGTGTACAAGTTTTTTTTGCAACCTACCTGTTGCTTGAGTTGCTTGGCTTTGATTTGGCTTGGCACCTGATAAATCATGACATTATGTTTATTCCTGGCATTTTAGTTTTCTTGGGATCTGGGTACTTAACATTCTCTTATTACTTTGTTAGTGACGAGCAATCTAACAATGCTTTGTATGACGAATTTAATGCGCTTAGATATTACAAACTTGCTACTGCGGGATATGTAATCAATGGGATAGGTATTTTTGTTCTTTACTCGATGCAGGACTGGTCTAATTGGAGCTTTGAATTAGCCAACAACATGATTTATCAAATAGCAGCTTTCGCATGGCTTATCTTTGGAATACTCTTGGTCTGGTTTTCTGTAGGTGACTACCGGGAATCAAAAAGTGGGTAAGAGTCATGAAAAACTTCTAAATAATTTAGAGGGGCTCAGAAAAGGTGCTGGTTTAACTCAACAAGAGCTATCGGAAAGCGCTGAAGTCTCTAGAAAAAGCATTAATGCAATTGAAAACGGTATTTATGTGCCCTCTACTGTTCTGGCATTAAAAATAGCGCGAACTTTAAATTGTTCTGTTGAGGACTTATTTAGGCTTCCTTAGCCGCATCATTAATTTAATTATTATTAAGGCTCTTCCACAAATAAAGACAAAGGTAAGTTCTGTATGGAGAGTAATGTTTGCCAGAATAATCCTGTGAGTTAAAAAAATTCTCTAGCGCTTTGTTGATGCCAAGATCCCCTTCCAAAAAAACATCTGTATCTTGTATAAAAAACATTCTAACAACACCCAAGGTCCAGGGACCAACGCCTTTGAGCTGTAAAAAAAAATGAGACATGTCCTCTAAAGATAATTTTTTTAACTTAGGAATTGTGGCCTCCTCAATAGATTTATTGTTAATAATACCAAAAATATAAGCTGCCTTTGGTTTAGATAGGCCTTGCTCTTTTAACATATCTATCGTGATTGATTGTTGCGTTTTATCTAAAACATTTTTTACTTTTAACCAGATAGATTGTGCGGCTTTTACAGATACTTGTTGTCCAATAATAGTTTTAATTAAGAAATACTTTAGAGACAGGGATGAGTCTACCCTTGTATCTATGGATATAACTTCAGCAGTTTGAAGGAATTGATGAAAGCTCAGGTGGTTTTGTGTTTTCGAAACTGCTAGCAGGTGCTCATGAGCCTTCTTTGCATTCAAGTTAAAATCTCTCTTTGAGCAAGAAGCTCATTTTGGTATTACCGTTTTTATATCCTGCATCATTACTTTAATCATTAATCTTTTTTTTATAACTAAGCATTATCCATTTAAATCTGGCGTTAATTCTACTTTTTCAATCTCTAAGATTACAGATTCCCATATTAACCATTCAGCTTCATTGAAGCTTGCTGCATATTCTGCTGCTCTTAGCATTGCAATAGCCTTAGCATCATCTCCATACTGGGAAATAAGATCATTGGCCATTTGTTGAATTTCTTGAGACATTAGCATTGGATTATAGCCTGTCTATAGATTAGTTATTGCTAATATAAGCTTTGCTTTTATGCTTCAACAATCAATAATGTAATTTGAATGCACTAAAAGGCTGGTCAAATAAGTTCCTTTTTTCATTCAGTTTTTTGTGTTTGCTGAGAATGGAGAAAAAGTTTTTATGCATGTTTATTGGTTTCAAGATTCAAAAATTGGTCACTTAAACCAAGTGCAAGCCTTATTAGATGAGCTATCTAAGGAGAATGAGCTGGCTATCACTAAGATACAATGCCCAAAAAGAAGTATTTTAAACTGGTTGAAATCTTTTCTACCCAGTGCTCCCATTGCAAATCAAAAAGATGGCGTAACACTTCTTATTGGGGCTGGGCATTCAACCTATCCGCAAATTCTTAAAACTCAACAAACACTAAAAAAAACAGCAAATCTTTTGTCAGTAGCGATTTTAAAACCCTCATTTAATGCCAATGCATTTGATCTTGTTTGTGCACCTGAGCATGATTATCCGTCAACTAAAAAACCTAATAATGTTCATGCATTTAAAGGTTCTTTAGCCACTACTTCTTTGATTGAGCCTACTCCCAACAAAGGGATCATTGGACTTGGCGGCTCAAGCAAGCATTATGATTTCGATAGCGAGCTTGTTGGCAAACAAATCGAGTATGTTCTTACAACACATCCCCATCATCACTTTAATATCTATAACTCTCGAAGAACTCCCTCTTCACTCAATCAAGCTATAAAAGATATGTCTCAGGAGTTTCAAAACTTTACCTTCATAGATATGGAAAGCCCTGAAGCCAAATCCTTTCAAGAAAACTTGCAAACTTCAGAGCTAAAATTTGTTACGCCTGATAGCTCAAACTTAGTTTTTGAGGCTCTTTCATGCAAAGGAAAAACTTATGTCATGCAGATTGAATGCCTTGTTCGCTCTAAGACATCTGGTTCCACAAAAATTAGACATGCCATCAATGCTTTGGTGGCCAATCATCAAGTGGGAACTCTTACTATCAACACACCCACTGAGGGTCTCAAAGTTCATGCAATGGAACATCCTGTTGCTGGGTTAGAGCCTTTAGCGGAAGTAGAAAAAACTGCGTATGTAATTCAAGGTTTAATTAATAATAAAATATGAAAGTTGCTCATTTAATTACTAGTAAAGTATTTGCAGGCATCGAGCAGCATGTATTTGAGCTTGCTACCGCAATGGATGAGGAGACTGATCATATCATCTTATGTGATAAATCTTTGGTAGGTTACATGAGTGGAGTCCCCACTCATTCAATAACGATGGGTTCTAGATTTTCTCCACTTAATATTATTAGGCTGGTTCTCTTTTTTTGGAAAAATAATACAGATGTTTTACATTGTCATGGTGCTAAAGCCAGTGCCATTGGTGGATGGGTTGGCCTAATTACTAGGCTAAAAATAGTAGCTACCATTCATGGTCTTAAATCTCATAACAGATCTATAAAATATGCAGACTCAGTTATCGGGGTAAACAAAGAAGTAGTCAAAGATATACCTCAAGCCAAAGTCATTCCTAATTGGTTTAATCCAGCCCATCAAGGCCGGCCATCCTCAAGAACCGGTCCTATTATTGCTGTTGGGAGATTAGAAAAAGTGAAGGGGTTTGATTTGCTAATTAATGCTTGGGCAAACATCAAAGAAGAGCTAAATATTATTGGCTCTGGAAAAGAGCTTTTAGCCTTACAAGAATTAATCGAAAAGTTAGGCTTATCGGATCGAATAAAAATTCTTACGGATCATTCTTATGAATCCATAGAAGATATATATAAAAATGCGAGTGGGTTAATTGTATCAAGCCTGCGTGAGGGAGGCCCCAGAACAGTTCTAGAGGCAATTAATCACAATATACCGGTACTTGGAACCAATGTTGGAATAATGCCTCAGATCATTCCTAGAGATCTATTGACCGAAGCCGGTGATCAGGTCAGCTTGACAGCTCTGTTAGAAGAAATGATCCCATTGCTGCCTCAATTAGATGTCAGTGCAATCAAAATAGCCATGCATGAAGAATATTCTTTGGAAAATGCCTGCATCAAAACCAAGGAAGTTTATTTCTCTCTTTGAATAGCAGATTCGTATACCTTAATCGTCTCTTCTACCAATCTCTCTTTTGTGAAACTAGAGGGGATGCTTGAAGGTGGAGCGCATTGCAGCAAATGTGGAATTTGATTGGCTAAAGCATCCGTATCTCCAAACTCAATTAGCCCAAGAGGATTGATCATACCAATAGACTCCTTGACGCCTCCTCTGTTCCAACCCATCACATGAGTTCCGCATGCAGCGGCCTCAATAATAGTTCGCCCAAATGGTTCTGGTTTAGATGAAAGATTAAATACGATGTCTGAAATTTTATATATGTTTGCGATATCTGTTCTTGCGCCACAAAAAGTTATAACTGATTCAAGATTGTATTTTTTAACCAGTACGAGAAGAGACTGAAAATATCTCTTTTTATTTTCATTAACTGGACCAGGGATAAGGCCATGATATTTAGCTTGATCAAGTTGACTCAATAATTTTAGAAAGTCTTCTATGCCCTTCCATCCAGTAATTCTTCCAGGCAAAGTGAGTAAAATTTTATCGCTCGTTTGAGGAAATTCTTTGTACCAAGAATTGGACCAAGCTTCCGAAGGTGTGGATGTATTGAATTCATCAACATCGCATCCCCTATAAATTAAGTGGACTCTAGAGTGATCTACATCATAATTTTTGAAGACATATTTTTGCACTGTTTTTGAGATAGCAATGATGTCATTGGCATAAGACATAGATTTGCTATAAAAAGGCTTACTGTACAAGCCATGGAACGTAGAAATTACAATTGGTTTTGAGGAAGACAGGCCCTTAAGAGCCAGAACATTAATCCAAGCAGGAAAGCGTGAGCGGACATGAATGATGTCCGGCTTAAACTCGCGGTAAATATCTCGTAAATTCTTGTATTGCTTGATCGCTAAAAAATTCTTTTTGGCTATGGGTAAAGTGAAATGCTTTGCTCCATGATTAGATAGCTGCTCAGTGAGCCCGCCACCTGCAGAAACTACAGCTGACTGATGGCCTAATTTTGTAAGATGCTCAGACAGATCTACCGTACCTCTTTCTACTCCACCAAACTTGAGTTCAGGCAGCAGTTGTAAGACACGCATGGATTACTCGTACCTTAATGCAACTGCTGGTTCTAATTGTGCAGCTTTACGCGCTGGCCAAATTCCAAAAAATAATCCAACACAAGCAGAAAAAGTAACTGAGCCTAAAATTGCTGAGAAGGGAATCGTAAAAACCCAGTCTTGCCACATCGCAATAACAAAATATAGAAGCGAGCCAAGTATGACCCCTGCAACTCCCCCAATAATACATAGAGCCACAGCTTCAATTATAAATTGAAGAAGGATAGCTTGATGAGTGGCTCCGAGAGCTTTGCGTAATCCTATTTCTCTTGTTCTCTCTGTAACAGAAACCAGCATAATGTTCATTACGCCAATGCCGCCAACCAACAAACTGATCCCGGCAATCCCAATAATTAAAGCTGAAAAAATTGCGGTTGCTTGTTTTTGCAAATCAGTGAACTGAGACCAATCATTTATTCGAAAGTTATTCTCTTCTCCGGGTCCAATATCATGCTCTCTTCTCAAGACTCGCTCTATGGATATCATGGCTTCTTCTGGTGAGTAGGTATTGGGCACTTCAACACGAATTGAATCAACTCTCTGTCTACCAAATACTCTATCTGATGCTGTGAATAATGGGATGTAAATTTGCTCATCTGGGTTAGACCAACCAGAAGAGCCCTCTGATTTCATGACGCCAATAATCTCAAAAGTCACCCCACCCAAATCAATATCTTTTCCAAGCAAAGCCTTGGAAGAAGTTTTTAATTCCGTGCTAACACTGGAGCCAATAATGGCAACTCTCTTTCTTGCAAGATCATCTCTTTCTGAAAAAAATCTTCCTTGCACTACCTCGTATCCTTGAATGTCTAAATAGTTTTCTCGCGCACCTATAACAGAAATGCTGATACTTTCATTTCCATACTTCAAAGACTTACTTCCTCTAATTTCTGGTGAAATACGCCATGCAATTTCTTTGTCTTTAATCAGGGCATCCGCATCCTTAATGACTAAAGGTGTTGCATTTACTTTCTGCGCACCTCTGCCCCGGGAGGGATAGACTGATAGAGTTCTTGCTGAAAGATTGGTGATTGAGTCATCAATGGCTCTTTGCGCGCTCGATCCTATGCCTACCATGGCAATGACTGAAGCTGTTCCAATAACAATAGCTATGGTTGTGAGCAATGAGCGCATAAGATTTGCTCTGATTGCATCGATGGCAGTTGAGATAGATTCTTGTAATATCATATTTTATCCAAATCGACCTTTGACTCGCTCAGAGAATCTTTGTTGATACTTAATTAAGCCTTCACTAGGTAAAACATAGACAATTTCTTTCTCGGTAATACCGCCCTTGACCTCAACATGGTTTAAGTCAGTCTTGCCTACCTTTACCCAAAATGGAAGAGCACCTTTGTTAGTTTTTTTTAGCACTATAAAAGTATCGAAATTTTCTCCAGGAACTTTTTTGGATAGAAAGCTCTCTAAATCTGATTCCTTGATACCTAATAGTCCAGCTACTGAAACAACGTCTTTTCTGGTACGCAAGGAACCTGCTGGTAAAGCTAATGCCACCTCTTCATTTAAGATCTCAATCTCAACATCTGTGTTCATTCCAATCAACAATAGATTGTCTTTGTTCTCTATGTCTATTAACACGGGAAAAGTAGTCACGTTCTGATCAATTTTGGACATGGGTTCAATTTTAGACACAACTCCTGTAAATCTTTTGTCTCTGTAAGCAGAAACTTTAAGGGTAACCTCTTGGCCAATACTTATTTTTCCAATATCAATTTCATCAATTAAGGCTCTTACCCTAACTTTATTAAGATCAGCCATCTCCATAAGTAAGGTTCCTCCTCCGACAGCAGAGGTTGGCGATGTAATAACTTGTCCCACCTCAGCTAACCTAGAAATAACTGTTCCAGCTATAGGGGACCTGACGCTTGTATCATCTAAAGCAATTCGAGCATTTTCTAAAAATACCTCAGCTCTGACAAGTTGAGCTCGCGCAGAAGAAAAAGCCTCCTGAGCATCTTCAAAAGATTTATCGGAAATATTGCCTTCGTCGTGCAATCGCTTGGATCTATCAAACTGGTTTTGAGCATTTGAAAGTCTAACCTTGGCAACTTCTAGATCGGCATTTGCTTGGGCTAGAGTATTGGTAGGAGTTCTCTGATCAATCCTGGCCAGTACCACGCCTTCTTCAACGTAGTCTCCAACTTCTGCTCCCAAGAAAAGCACCTGCCCCGAAGCTTTAGATTTAATTTCTATCGAGGAGATAGCCTCAACAGTTCCCGATGCTTCAACAGTTAGCTCTAATTGTTGAGCCCCTGCTTCTTTGAGCGTATAAAATTTGAATTCTTCTTCTTTGTCTCCGCCTCCGCAACCAACTAAGATAGCTGTAGATAGGAGTATTGTTAAGAATTTAACATTAATATATTTCATTTTTTTTCCTTTGTGGTATCTGATTCTATGAGGCCATCTTTAATAAAGATTGTACGCTGGGCTTCAGCAGCAACTTCATTCTCGTGAGTAATTAAAATTATAGTTTGTCCCTGGTCATGCAGGTTATGAAAAAGCTGCATAACATCATGGCCCGTTTGGCTGTCAAGATTTCCTGTTGGCTCATCTGCAAATAAAATTGATGGGTCATTTACAAGAGCTCTGGCAATAGCAACTCTTTGTTGTTGCCCACCTGAAAGCTCGGATGGCTGATGATCCATTCTATCTTCCAAGCCAACTGCAGATAATGCAGCTTTAGCTCTAGTTATTTGATCTGCTTTTTCAATACCACCATATTTCAAAGGCAACATTACGTTATCAAGCGCACTGTTTCTGGCTAAGAGATGGAAGTTTTGAAAGACAAATCCAATTTCTTTATTTCTAATTCCTGCTAATGCATCATCATCCAAAGAGCTAACTTCTTGATTGTTCAGCAGATAAGTTCCGTGGGTAGGAATATCAAGACAACCAATGATATTCATAAGGGTAGATTTGCCAGAGCCGGAAGGTCCCATAATTGCAATGAATTCACCTTTTTTTATATCGAATGAGACACCTCTTAAAGCCTCTACCGTCTGAGTGCCCAAAGCATAGTGCTTGGTGACTTCCTTTACACTAATAATGCTCATGCTGACCTACATAAAAAAACTGGTATATCTCGAGAAGTATTATTTTGATAAGTTTCATAGTCTGGATAAAAAGAGCATATTAAAGGCCACAGTTCATCTTTCTTCTCTTTAGACACTTCTTCTGCAATATAGTTCTTAGAGTCATGAATTGTGGAGATTTTAAGATCAGGATGCGCTTTTACGTTGTAATACCAGTTGGGATTCTTAGGCATGCCGCCCAGAGAAGCAACCAAAATAGGCATTCCGTCTTGATGAACATAAATCAATGGAATATTTCTAATTTTATTAGTCTTTGCACCTTTAGTTCTCACAACCATGACAGGAAAACCACCGGACCATTTATTCCAAAGCTTACCGTTACTGAGCAAAAAAACTCTTGCTTGAAATTTAGCAAAGTATTTAATGATTCGTTTAGCAGTTTTAGCCTGCTTGGGAGTATATTTTTCTTGCTTCATGGATTATTCAAAAGCTGCTATATCAGTTTGAAGGTTACCAAGAATCAGGGCATGAATATCGTGCGTGCCCTCATAGGTATTTACCGCCTCTAAATTCATAGAATGTCGGACAACGTGATATTCATCAATCACGCCATTACCGCCATGCATGTCTCTTGCCAGTCTGGCAACATCTAAAGCCTTCCCGCAATTATTTCGCTTGATCAAAGAAATCATTTCTGGAATCATTTCGCCTTCATCAATAAGGCGACCAACTCGCAATGCGGCTTGAAGACCTAGCGTAATTTCTGTTTGCATGTCAGCTAGTTTCTTTTGCACCAGTTGTTTTGCTGCCAAAGGTGAACCAAATTGAATTCGATCTAGTGTGTATTGTCTTGCAGCATGCCAGCAAAATTCTGCAGCCCCCAAAGAGCCCCAGGCAATACCGTAACGAGCTATGTTTAAACACGAAAAAGGTCCTCTAAAGCTCTGTGCTAAAGGTAAAACATATTCCTCGGGAATAAAAACATCTGACATAAATATTTGGCCAGTGGTTGATGCTCTGAGCGCAAACTTACCTTGCAAGACTTTGGTATCGAGACCTGCGAAATCTTTTTTTGCGATAAAGCCTCTAAGCACTCCTTGTTCGTCTTTTGCCCAAATCACAAATACATCTGCAATAGGCGCATTCGTTATCCAGGTTTTTGATCCGTTTAACTTGTAGCCGCCCTCAACTTTTTTTGCATTCGATAACATGCTGCCAGGATCAGAGCCTGCATCCGGCTCGGTCAGACCAAAACATCCAATTAAATTTCCTTTAGCCATTTCAGGCAATAACTCTTCTTTTTGTGCATCTGAGCCAAACTTATAAATTGCATACATAGCCAATGAAGACTGAACGCTAAATGCTGATCGGTAGCTCGAATCTATCCGCTCGATTTCTCTTGTAATTAATCCGTATGAGACATAACCGACTCCCGCGCAACCGTAACCTTTGATTGTTGCTCCCAAAATTCCTAATTCACCCATTTCTTTGTAAATTTCTGGATGAAATATTTCGTGCCTATTGGCTTCAAGAATTCTTGGCATAAGAGATTTTTGAGCATACTCACGCACGTTGTCGCGAATCATTCTCTCCTCTTCAGTCAGCTGATTATCAAGATGTAAAATGTCTTCCCAGTTTTTTCCCATAATTTACTCAAAAAAAAGCCCTAGTAAAAATACTAAGGCTTTGATTATATTCTAATACTAGAATTTATAGTGCAAATCCATTCCTATTGTTCTTGGAGCATTAAAATAAGACAGTGTTAACTGTCCAAATCCAGGTCCAAATGGAATTGAGCTCATTCTGTGATGCTTATCAGTAAGATTTTTGATCCAGAAATTTAATTGCAGATTTTCCATAGGTTCAGTCAACAACCTAAAATCAGTTGTTCCTCTTGAATCTATGTTTGTCAAAGCAGCTCTTGGATCTTTAGAGTTATATGGGAATGTTGGATGCTCAGCAATTCTACTGTGGTCCAAACGCATTCTATAACTTCCATAATCTTTTTCTAAAGAAACATACAGGGTAGTCTCTGGTGAATAAGGAACTTGCTCAAGCAAATATCCATCACTAGCTACTTTATTTCCTGTGAATTCTGAATCAAGGGTTCCTAGATTAACCATTAGCCTAGTTGAATCATTAATAAGTGTTGTAGTTTCTATTTCTAAACCTGAAATATCAGCTGAATTATTAATAACCTCTGAAGCTGCTGCAGCATTAGCTGTGAAATAAGAAATCTGCATATCCTCATGCTCGTTATCAAAGTAAGCAACATTCAACATCATGCGATTATCGAAATATCTACCTTTCAAACCAAATTCCGTGGATGAGATAGTTTCTGGAGCGTATGGAGTAGATGCTGCAAAGGGATTAGAGCTCTCTGCATTAAATCCACCAGCTTTAAAACCATCTGCAACTTTAAAATACAGGTTAGTGTTGTCGCTGTAATCATGAGACAGAATAAAGGTACCAGTGGTATCGTCAAAACTGTCTTTTCCTTCTGCTGCGATTATGCCTACATACTGTTTAAAACCTTCCTTGTCTTCTTCGGTAGATCTTGCTCCAACAGTTACGTCCCAGTTCTCTGCAATTGCATAGGTCAGCTGACCAAAGATTGCTGTTGAGTCTCCGCTTCCTGAGTAATTTTGTCCAATCGCATTTGCGCCTCCAAAATATGATTGAGGGTTAGAAGTATATGCATCATCTTTTAATGCGTAATATCCAACAACATACTCCATTTTATCAGTAGAGCCAGACAACTGGACTTCAAGAGTTTCAGCGCTGTAATTAGTAAACCTTGATGTATTGGCAATTGGAAACGGTCCGCCATCTAAATCAAGATTATCATCCCAGTCTGTTTTTCTTTTAGCCCAAATTACTTTCAAAGTTCCAAGACCCATTTCACGAGCAATGGTCAAGCTTGTTCCTTCAACGGTGGATAGCTCAAACGTATTCGCATCAATATGAGAAACGTTCTGTCTTTCTGAGTTCTTAAAAAGCTCTATTGGCCAAAGTTTTAGACCGCCGGTTAGTGCAGAAGCGCCAACACCAAAAGCAGCACTCCAATTTGGAATCGTATTTGTAAGCTGTGCAAAAGGTGGGATATTGTCTTGATCTGTTTTATCGAGTGACAAATTGACGCTAGTTTTATCGCCTTCATATGCAATAGTAAATTTAACTCCTTTAGAGTTAATAGTATCTAATTCAGTGTTACGCGATGTTGTATTAGGTACAACGCCTTGAGCGGCTTGGTATGGAGATGCAGCATTATTAACGTAACCACCTCTCTTCTTGTTATTGACCACAATCTTTGTAAAAACATTTTCACCGATTTCATAGTCACCTATTAACTGTGTTTGCTTTAAACCGTAATTACCAAGCGTGACTTTCGCTGAAGTTCCTGCGCCAGAAGGTTTTTTGCTTATAAGGTTGATTGCGCCACCCAATGTGTTTCTTCCATAAAGGGTCCCTTGAGGCCCTCTAAGAATTTCAACTCTTTCTAAATCAGCAACGTCAAAGATAGATCCCTGACCTTTGCCTAAATAGACTCCATCGAGATACATCCCAACGGTTGGCTCCCATGTAATAGCAGGATTAATAGTAGTTCCACCTCTCATTGCAATTGTGGCGGCAGTATTATTTGAAGGTGTATTAATAATGTGGACATTCGGGGCCATACCAGCAAGATCAACAACATTGGCTATATCTAAATCATCGATTGTGGATTCAGTAATAGCTGTAATGGCAATTGGAGCGTCTTGAAGACTCTCTTCTCTCTTTTGAGCTGTAACAACAACTTCTTCAAGCATGCCTGTGGATTGCGCATGAATGTTGACATTAAAAATGAAAGATAGCGGTATCGCTAAAAATATTAGTTTCAATTTACTCATCATATTCCCCTATAAAATTTGGATAACTTGGTAATTATTGCAAAAAAGTAGCTTATTTGCATCTTTTGCTTGTTAGCTGTTGAAAAAAAACCTTGCAGAATAGGCAATTAACTGATCCCTTCGATCCTAATAATGCCAAACCTTGGAGATGAAAATTTAATCTCAGCTTTATTTAAACAACTTGAGGTTAATTCAATCATCTTGTTGCTGTTGCCGCAAATAATTACTAATGGCAGAAGTTCTTGATATTGATAGGTAAAATTTAGGACTTCGGAGGAGACGTCTTGATGCTTGGTTCCATGCAAATCTAGATGAGTAATACCTCTTTCTTCGAAGACTCTCATGAAGCTTAGAGCTTAACTAGCTTTTAGCTATGTTTGTATTGACCGTCATAACATCCATTCTTCTTGCATTGTGATGAGCGTAGTCATAGACGATCTCATCTCCAAGGCTAAGGTTTGGGAAACGCTTAAATAGCTCCTTAAGCATAACTTCTGTTTGCGATCTTACCAAAGTCACTCCAATACAATAGTGAGGCCCTTGCCCAAAGGAGATACTTTTATCGTGATCCCGCTGAATATCAAATATCCTTGGATCGTGATAGATGAGAGGATCCATCCCAGCTGTGCTTGTGATGAGCTGCACCATCTGACCTTTTTTGATTTGGTGGCCTTGAATTTCTATGTCCTCTGAAGCATATCTAGCCAATCCAGTTTTTCCAGAGGATTCATATCTCAACGTTTCAGATATCGCTCCTTGAACAAGAGTCTCATCAGCCATTAATGCATGATGTTGCTCTGGATGTTGCAATAAATTTTTAATTAAATAGCTATGAAGATCTACAGCAGTATCTGAGCCAGCTCCAAGAACGGCTCCAACCAAAGCACACATCTCAAGATTGGATAATTTAGAACCTTCATCTTCTGCGAGGATCAAAGTGGATAAAAAGTCATCCCCTGGGTTTGCCCTTCTTTCATCTATGAGCTCATTTAATAAGTCTAGGCCTTCTGGAACACCTTTAATAGCTTCCTGTCTTTCTTCGGGAGTAAGCATTGGATTAATGCCTCGGACTACTCCGTAAGCCAATGAATCAAATATCGGAAATTTATCCCTAGGTATACCCACTAAACTTGCAATAGCCTGGGTTGGGACTATCTCAGCAATCTCTGCGCCAAAGTTAAAAGATTCTGGAGTCCCAATTTCATCAAAGCGCTCTTTAACAAGAATCGTAAACCTTTCTTTCATCTTTTCCATGATTCGAGGAGAGAAAGCTGGAAGAGCAAGTTTTCTAAGACGGAGATGGTTCTTTCTGTCGAGGAAAAATAAATTATTGTTCATGAGCTTTTCAAAAGCATCCATCTCTTCAAATGGTTTTTTTGCAGGAGCAAACTCCCATAAATTAAAATCTGTTGAAAGACGTCGGTCTAATAAACAAGAAATAATATTTTGATGGCCAGTTACCAGCCAAGCTTGCCACGCCTCAAAACGAGCAATTGGAAATTCTGCGCTAAGCCTCTCCAAAGTTGGAACGGGGTCATGAATAAAATCTTTAGACGATGGATCAAAAAAATGATCAACGGAGATGTTTGATTGCTCGCTCATAAATTATGTGGATTAAAAAATATTAGGATTAGGTAAATCACTTCTAGTTATAATAGATTCAACTCTATCTTTAAAAGCTTGTTCGCTTTTTTCATTTACAGGATTGATCCAGTAATTAGATTTTTTAATTTCTGCTAAACAAAAAGACGCAACTTCTTCAGGCTCAGTTGTTTCCATTTCAATACCCATTGAGCTCATCATTTCAAGCATATCCTCTACGGAAGAGATTGGATGCTCTGGGGCATTTGGATCTCTTGCTAGTTCTTCGGGTCTATTACGCTCTGCAGAAAATAACTTAGTTCTAACTGTATGCGGCCCAGGAAATAAAATAGAAACTTTGATATTGGATTCTGCCTGTTCTAGCTGCAGCTTTAATACTTCAGTAATACTGGAAACTGAAGCTTTTGAGGAAGTATAAATCGGGGTTGATGGGAGGTTAATAAATGCACCATTTCCTGAGCAAGTGTTAATCACTCTGCCACCCTCTCCATGAGCCATCATCGCAGGAACAAATGCTTGAATGCCATGAAGCACGCCCATCACATTTACACCAAAGGCCCATTGCCAATCGTTTGGTTTGGTTTGCCAGATAGGCAAAAGCTCAGCTGGAGCAACCCCTGCATTATTAAATAGCAAATGAACCGATCCAAACTCTGATTCACACCACTTAGCAAGCTGCATCATGGATTCTGGATTCGAGACATCCGCAACTTTAAAATGCACATCAAGAGATTGATCTGTTAAAGCCTTAGCAGAAGTCTCAAGACTTGCTGCTTCAATATCTGTCAGAATAACTTTAGCGCCTTCTTTAGCTAAAGCTTCTCCGATTGCAAAACCGACACCGGAGGCTCCTCCAGTAATTACAGCTAATTTACCCGTAAAATTTTCCATGTTTGATCCTTATAAAACTATACTGAATCGTAACGAGAATGCATGAACGGAACGTAGGACATGATATCCACTTCCTCTACAACAGATGCATTTGACGATGAGGTGCCTTCTTCCCAGACAAGAGAAACCATCTCTTTTACCGGAAGATCTACCACTGGGTCCATTGGAGATTCACGAAGAATAATTTCTCCATCTAGTTTTGTGTGCACACTTTGCGTTCTATGCATGTTAATTCTGACCAATAGCGGATTTTGATCAACTGGTTTATTTTGCTCGCAAGATGGGAATACTTTGAAACAATACACATCATCAGTAAAAGATGCAGTATCAAGTGATTCAGATGTTTTACCTTTAAGCTCTAAATAAGTAATTCCATGACGAGTAACTGTAGCAACACAGTCGTCTCCGTCTTTTGAAGCAGTAACATCAGCTATTTTTTTTGGCTCTCCATAGGTCTCTCTTCCACCAACCACAACGCCTTCTGTCTCCATGGGCATAGTAATTTCATAAATACCTTCTTTTCCTTGATACATACAATTCACACCGAATGTGGCAGCTCCAAACTCCATGCCTCCCATCAGATCAACAAACACTCTTGAAATAACTATTCTCACCATTGGATCAGCGTGAACGGATAAAGGAGCCGGTATAAGTTTCTCAATCAAACCTGGCTCTGTTTTATACCAAGCTTTTATAGCATGCATTTTTGCATCAAAAAATTCTAAGTTATTTTCAGCAGCTTCTATTAACTGTTCTTGAGTTTTTACGTATCTTAAGTTTGACATTTTATTCCCCTATGTTTTTTTCTAATTAACCAATGATACATTTTATAAAATATATTTAACAACTATACAACTCGTAATTATATAAACATCTTTTATGAAAAAATATGTTGATTCAAATTATTAATAATGAAATCATTAGATATTAAATAAGATTTATTAAAAATAGTTAAGAAATTTAACTACTAAGATACGGTGAATAATTATGCCTAAACAAGAATTCCCATTTCCAATGCCAAACGGTTGGTTCTGCGTTACCAGAGTTGGTGATATCCAAAGCGGAGAAAGTAAACCTTTTACCTTTTGTGAAAAGGAGGTAGTAGCCTTTAGAACGGAATCTGGCAAGGTATCTGTAATGGACGCTTACTGCGGTTACTCTGGAATTAATTTAGCTATGAGTGGCAAAGTTGATGGAGAGACTATTAAGTCTCCTAAACATGGTATCAAGTGGAACATAGATGGTTCTTGTGCTGAAATTGGAAAAGATTCTGGGGTTCCCAAGGAAGCCATGGACGTTACGACTTTTAGTTATCCTTGCCAGGAGCTTAATGGATTTATATGGGCATGGCATCATCTGCTTAAAGAAGAGCCTTACTTTGAAATTCCTGCTATTGATGGCTTTAATGGAGAGGACTCTAAATGGGGGAAAGAGCATCATTACGAATATCATATTAATACAGTGCTCCAAGAAATTGCAGAGAATGATGTTGATCAAGCTCATTTTCCAAAGGTGCATGGCTCACCAAGCTTGCCAGAAACAGAAGCAATTATTGATGGGATCTACAAAAAAACAATTGCAGAAACTCTAATGAATCCAAACAATGATAGTGTCTCTGAGGAATTTCATGTGGCAGATCCTTCAATGTTTACAACTACCTTTACCAGAGAATCATGGGGGCTTGGGTGCGTGGGTTTGCATATGGTTAATTTGCCCATAGATGAAACTACATTTGGCGGAGAATTTATTATGATTAATGCTTCTTGTCCTGTAGACAATAAGAACTCAACACTTCGCTGGTCCATGAGGGTAACAAAAGATATTGAAGATGAGTTGGGAATGGCAATCATTGATGGAATTGCAAATGGAGTATTGGATGACATGCCAATTTGGGATCATAAGAGTTATGTTGCTCAGCCTATTTTGTGTGATGGTGACGGGCCGATTAATAAGTTTAGAAAATGGGTGAGTCAGTTTTATTCCGATCCGCTGCAAGCAAGATAGTTGGCAAAAGTACACTTTTTTTATTCGACCATGAATGCGGGGAAATCTACTGCACTTCTTCAATCTAACTACAATTATCAAGAGCGCGGCATGCAGACATTGCTGTTTCTTCCTAAAGTAGATGCAGATATTAATGATGGAATGATTCATTCAAGGATTGGCTTGACAGCAAAAGCTAACTCCATAGACCCTGAATTTAATTTCTACAGTTTTGTCTCTCAAGAACAAATGAAAAAACCAATTAGTTGCATTTTGATTGATGAGGTCCAATTCCTTACAAAAAAACAGGTTAGAGAGGTTTGTAAGATTAGTGATGAACTAAACATTCCTGCTATGTGTTATGGAATCCGCACTGATTTTCAGGGTGCTTTATTTGAGGGTAGCTCTGAGCTACTAGCCCTTGCTGATAATTTAATAGAACTTAAAACAGTATGTGATTGCGGCAGGAAAGCTATTATGGTGGTGAGGCTTGATGAAGATGGAAAAGTTGTGACTGATGGTGATCAGATTAAAATTGGTGGCAATGATTCATACAAGGTTTATTGCAGAAAACATTTTCGAGAACTTACTCAACTAATTTAATTACCTCTTTCCTCGCTTAAAAGATTTCAAGTATTTGTATGACGGATCCTGTGAGTTGGGTGTCCCAATATTTGCGCCCTCAATCATGGAGTGAGTCAGGTCAACTTTTGAGGGGTCATTTATATAAGCCCAATCTGCATCCACTGCCCTGCTAGAAAATTTCCAAATCCCATTTCTTTTTTCATACTCATCAAAATACCTTCCTCCAATCAGCACATCAAAACTTTGATCGTCTGCAAGGACTTGATGAAATGCCAGAATGTAGGTTTCGCCCTCAGCTTTATCGCCCATCAAATGAATGTTATGAGTGGTGACATTATGATGAAGGATGCCCATAGATTTTTGTATTTCAGGCAATAAGTCGATG
>Ga0208963_1000025_pt1 | contig 50663 bp, 44 predicted proteins | sample AOAMet2_C43A7_35_2_FD_188079 | JGI IMG/M metagenome (GOLD analysis project Ga0208963, IMG submission 188079) | Ammonia-oxidizing marine microbial communities from Monterey Bay, California, USA - C0912_C43A7_35 (SPAdes) | ecosystem: Environmental > Aquatic > Marine > Intertidal zone | place... | reverse complement strand
AGTCAGATTTAGCCGGGATACATGCCCTGTGGCCGGTCCACAATGACTCTGCAAAATTACTTATTGAACATTATCCAAGCGCTATAAAAGGTTTTCATAATCTTGAGCTATTTGGGGGGCGCATCAAACTATGCCTACTGTTTGGTGATGCTACTGAGATGCTACATTCACTGGGAGAAAGTTGTGATATCAGGCACTCAAGTTATAACAAAGCATCCATAGATGCCTGGTTTCTGGATGGATTTGCGCCAGCTAAGAACCCCTCTGCCTGGTCATCCGAACTCTGTAATACCATTGCTTGTTTATCCTCTAACACAACCACTTTAACTACCTATAGTGCAGCAACAGAAGTATCTAAAAGGCTAAATGGAGCAGGATTTAAAGTTGAACATATAGCTGGCTTTGGTAAAAAGAGGGAAATGATTCAAGCTGTTTTTACCAATAAACAGCCTAAGAACACTACGGTTACTGGTACCAATCAATGGCACTTAGATCGGCTAATTAGACCTGCACGAAACAAACGTCCTACTGTCACCATTATTGGTGCAGGCATAACCGGATGCACCAGTGCGGCTGCCCTTGCAAAACAGGGTTATGAGGTCACTATGGTGGATCGACACCAAATTCCTGGGCAAGAAGGATCCGGTAATAATCAAGCAGTCGTCTATCCTAAATTATCTCTGAGAAATGATAGTCTGCCACGGATTAATCTCAGTGCATTAATGTATGCGTCTCGCTACTACCAGCACTTTTGGCAACAGGGCTTAGGGCAGCAATGCGGCGTATTGGTACTTCCTGAAAATCAGAAAAATGAAGAAGAATTTAGCCTAATCGGCCAGCGATTTAAAAATCACCCAAGATTGGTTCAACTACTAAATAATACCGAGATGTTTGAAAAAAGTGGTGTTCAGTTACATGCAACTCAAGGTCTTTATTTTCCGCAGCTTGGCTGGCTTCCTCCTGCGGTGATCTGCCAAAATTTGCTCCAACAATGGGATATTCCCATTATTAGTGCCAATGTATCCAGGTTCGATCAAGAGCCAAACAATCATCAATGGACTCTCTTTAACGATCAAGGAAATCCCATAATACAGTCTGATATTTTAGTTGTTGCGAATGCACAAGATTGTGAAAGTTTTGAGCAAACCCAATTTTTAGGTGTCAGGAAGTTGAGAGGCCAGATCAGTGAGCTACCGATTACCAGTGATAGTGCAAAACTGAGTACGGTAATCTGCGGTGCAGGCTATATAACACCACCTTTGAACGAGTTACATAGTTGTGGTGCAACCTATAACCAAAATGTCTCGACAACTGACTTAAGAACTCAAGATCACCAGACCAATATTGATCAAATGATCCAAACTGACCAGGGTATCGCAAACATTTTGGGGGATTTTGATCTGGAGAGTCTCACTGGACGTGCTAATTTTCGTTGCACAACAAGAGATTATTTACCTATTGTTGGACCAGTTCCCGATGTCGCCAAGATGATCATTAACTATAGTTTTTTACGCCAAGACGCTCGGAAGAATTCCTCTGTTATGGGAAGTTATTTACCTAATTTGTATGTCAATTGCGGAATGGGTTCCCGTGGGCTCAGCTATGCACCATTGACCGCTGAAGTATTGGCCGCGGAGATTAACCAGCAGTTATCCCCAGTCGAGCTCGAACTTCGCCAGGCTATGCATCCATCTCGTTTTCTCATACGAGATCTAAAAAAGAAACGCATTTAACCTTGACCCAGAGCGATCTATGACATGCACAGCGAGTGGTTATTGATTAGATGAGCACCAATTTTAATTGTCTTGAGTCTTAATGCTCAGTAAAAGACCTTGTCGATACAAATTTTGGCTCTCTTTGTGCTCACCCATTTCTGTTAATACATTGGCCAACTTAAGTAATAAAGTCGGTGTGGGGTTCAGTTTCACAGCACTAGAAAAATAATCACGGGCTTTTCCCCAAAACTTAAGCTGACAACAAAGATTACCCAATGTCATGAGTAATGCAGGGTCTTCTGGGTGATTAATGAGCCATTTTTCAGCCGTCATTAAGTGCTTTTCGGGGGTCGAGGTTTCTGCTTCGCCGAATTCACGAACTAGATCGGAGTTCCATCGAGAATTAATACTTTTGATCGCCAACACGGCCAGCTTATCAGCATCATTGACTAATTTTAAAGCATCGAAGTATTTGGATATCAGAACAGCGTTATTTCTTAGATGTTTGGGTATCAGCTCCCATAAATCTCCAACTTGATCTCGCTGCTCCTGGGCCGTTACCTCAGTATTTAGCGTAAAATCACCTAGCAAGTTTGCATAAACATCGATTTCCAACTCTTCAAAATCCACTTTATTAAGCGCTTTGAACCGATTTATATCGCTTAATAATTTTTGCAAAGCTACCCAGTCATTGGTCAAATAGTAAATATCCGACAACAACCGCAGAACACCTCGATCCTCCGGTTTTGCTTGTGCAATGGGTTGTAAAAGCGCCAGCGCCTCTGCAAATCGCTCTTCTCTCAAAAGAATCTCAGCGAATGTTTTATCAACTAACAAGCTAGCTTTGGGTTTACTTTCCTTGAGCTTCTCTAGTAACTCATGGGCAAGATCTATTTGGTTATTTTCTGCTGCTGCACGAGCAGAAAATAATAAATTAACATCAGGCATTGATGACTTGGGCGCTGAGGCTGCCAAAATTTCAGACGCCTTTTGCCAATCGTGATCTGCGAAAAGAATCAGTCCTTGAGCTGTCTTGTTCGCGTGACGTTCGCTTCTTCTTGAACCCCACCACTGGCGCAGTCCACCCCCATCCGATAACCATCTGACGAGTAAAATTAGCCAAACAGCTATACCTATGACTAGTAAAAATAATAGCAATCCGACCCAAGCTGTCATCTCAACGGTTGTATTATTCAAGCTAAATAGAATATAGCCGCTGTCTTGCTGCATTAACCAAATGCTTGATGCACCGAGTAAAAGTGCGGTGACAATGACTAGGAGCAACCTCCTCATGGTCGTGTTGGTTCCGAGTCAAGCACGGGGTCGTTTTCTAACACACCAATTATTCGACTCTCACGGACAACCAAAAAAGCTTCAAGGGCTCTGATAGAGCGGTTAATGTTCGGCAACTCCTGGACTATCTTTTTCTTCTCAAGGTAAGCTAAGCGGTCCTGTAATAAAGTTGAAGACGGATTCATCTGGAAATGCGTTTTTAACCACTCTTGGGCGCCGTCTAAGCTTATCGTATAAATATCTTGTTCTTCACGCAGCACTGCATTTGCTGCCTGTTGCAAAAATAAACGAAGGTTATTGCGTACAATAACTTCTTCACTTGCCAGTAATATAGGTTCTATGGGCCTGTCCCGTTGACGGACTTTTATTAGCTTGCTAAGCCCCTGTGAGAACTCACCAATCAAGTTCGAAAATCGCTGAGAAAGCGTTTCTTCTTCAGTTCCTACCAATGCAGTACCCTCAGATTTTTCACTCACTGAGGCTTCTTTCGTTGCAAACTCTATGAGCTCTAACTGGTCTATCTGCCTAGAAAGCGCATTTAATTCCAAAATCACCCCTTCGACATCTACTTCACCCGCTAAGCGCAGTCGGCTGATATCTTCAGCGATAGCAGAACGCACCGCTAACAAGTCAGACTCATCAAGTTTAACTAAAATAGCGTCCACTTGAAGTAATAAGGCAATTGGATTTTTCGTGCTTCTCTCTGTTTGGAGTCTCTGACTAGCCAAGCGCGCTAAATAGGTCGCCTCAGATAGATACCAATCGCTGCGCGAAGTAGATCCTAACTCAGCAATCCTGGCTCCTTGAGCTGTGACCTGTAGTTGCAAATCATTTATTTTCTTTATAAAAAGGTCAGCTTGTTCTTGTTGATTCCGCCGAGTCAGAGCGATTGCCGAATCAACTGTTGCAGATCGTTTTAATTGTTCATTGAGTTCCACCGTAACTAACGCTATCTGATCGCTTTGACGAGCCTGAACTTGCCATTGCTGCCACCCGAGCCAGCCTGCACCTGAGACCAATAACAATAGTATTAAAAATACCATAACCTTTTTTAAAGGGAATTTTTTGGCATTAGAACCCTTCTCTAGAGATGAGGTGTCTTTAGCAGACTCATTAGGCGTAACTGCAGCCGGCGACTTAGAATCTGGACTCGAGGCCGCTTTAGTTTTTTTCCCTGATTCAGCCAATTTCAACTCCCAATATCCAGATCTAAAGATCTAGGTAACCTAGTACTTAAAAATGAGATACAACTAGGTCTAAATACCTTTTTGTAATGCTTCATACATAGATTCCGGCAACGCATTATCTGACACTATAATAGAACTATATCCCAGCTGGTGAGCGATTTCAGCCACTCGCTGACTAGGAACGATAACGGAGAACTTATTATCGCTAATGAACCGAGTAATTTTTGCCACAGGACCCATAGCTCTCATTAACTCACCACTGTGTGCAACAAGATAATCTATATTGTTTAATTGTTCCCAAGCCTTCTCAACCTGCTGTTGATTCACGACTCGCTGATAAAGATCGCAGTATTCCACTCGAGCACCTCTAGAAATCAATTCATCTCTCAACGTTTCCCGTCCATGGCCACCACGAAAGATAATGACATTTCTAGTTTTAGGATTTTGAAACTCTGGCAGCTCTAAAAGACCTTCAGTGTCCGCGTTAGATTCGGGGTAGCGTACTGAACTGATGTAGGGCCTAAGCAGGGCAGCAGTTTGCCTTCCAATGGTAAAAACCCTTAATGCCTCCGGTGGCTTTGGCCAGCTCTCATCAAGTAATTCTAGCGCAATTTTACCGGCATGAACGCTAACGAAAATAGCATAATCAAACTCATTTAATGACTCAATTTTTTGCCTAGCCCGGGCATCGTTAGATATCGGCTTGATATCGATAATTGGAACATGCTTCACATCGATACCTGCTGCTTTGCTCATATTTAAGAATTCATCCTGGTCTCTGCTCGACCGAATAACGAGAAGTCTTTTCCCGGCCAGTTCATTAACTGCCATATACATCAGCCAGTATCTTTCCAGCACCCTGCATTAAAAGCTGTTCTGCCACCTCGACGCCTAACTTATTGGGCTCATCAGCTGGTCCTTCCATCTCTGCACACAGTATCTCTGTGCCATCGACACTGCCTACCAAGCCGCGAAGATGAAGCGTCTGTCCATTGCCAGATAAGACTGCAAAACAAGCAATTGGTACCTGGCATCCGCCTTCCAAGTGACGATTTAATGCCCGCTCCGCAAGAACGCAAACGGCTGAGGCTTCATGATGCAACGGAGCTAGTAATCTCATAACATGCTCATCGTCTCTCCTGCACTCAATGCCCACTGCTCCTTGACCGCCGGCTGGCAATGAAATATCCATAGGCAGTCTTTGAGTAATCCTATTTTGCATTTCTAAGCGCAAGAGACCCGCAGTAGCCAGTATGATCCCATCGTATTCTTGCTTATCTAACTTGCTTAATCTGGTATTAACATTTCCACGCAGCTCTTTTATCTGCAGAGTTGGATATGCCGCTCGAATTTGGCACTGTCGCCGTAGGCTTGATGTACCAATAATTGCGTTGTTAGGCAGTTCAGCCAAGTTGGCATACTCATTTGATACCAATGCATCACTAGGATCTTCACGTTGGCAAACAATACCTAACTGCAAACCAGGCGGAAATTCCATTGGTACATCTTTCATCGAGTGCACAGCAATGTCAGCCGCGCCCTCTAGAATAGATAACTCTAATTCTTTAACAAACAAACCTTTACCACCAACTTTAGCCAAGGGAGTATCTAAGATTTTATCTCCCTTAGTTGTCATTCCGATAAGTTCAACTTGCAAGTCAGAGTGATATTCAAGCAGTTTTGATTTCACAAACTCCGCCTGCCACAAAGCTAACGGGCTTTTTCGAGTTGCAATTTTGAGCGTTTTGGCCACTGTATAAACCTAAATCAATTACTAAGTATCTATTATCGACGATTTATCTTGTTTTGTCCCAGATCCGCAAGAATTAGCTTTATCAAGCATCGTTAGCCAGCCATAGTAAGATCAACAATCTGGATCGATGATAAAATGGATATAGCTAATAGCGTTAAGTTTTAAGTTATTCCTGCAATGTTTGGCTATAATCTCAACCTTAATCATTTTAACTAGGCTGTGACTGCGATGAGTGAGTCAAAAAAGACATCATCTGATAGTGCGAAAAAGGCTCAGACTAATCAGTCTTGGGGCGGCAGGTTTAATGAACCCGTCAACGAATTTGTCGCGCGCTTTACTGCCTCTGTGAGTTTTGATCAACGTCTCTTCGAACACGACATCAAAGGGTCAGTTGCCCACGCCACTATGCTTGCAAAAGTAGGGGTCCTTTCTGAATCAGAGAAAAAATCTATCATTGATGGTCTTAACGAGATTGGTGCTGAGATAAGGGTTGGCGATTTCGAGTGGTCGCAGCAACTCGAAGACGTGCACATGAACATCGAATCAGCCCTAACCGCACGTATCGGTGATGTTGGCAAAAAACTTCATACTGGACGTTCAAGAAATGATCAAGTAGCTACAGATATTCGACTTTGGTTACGTGATCAGATTGATCAAATCTCCATACTTTTAACGGACCTTCAAAAGGGCGTGACTGGGCTCGCTTTAGCGGAACACAATACTATTATGCCCGGCTTCACTCATTTGCAAACCGCTCAACCCGTTACTTTTGGGCACCACTTGCTGGCTTGGAACGAAATGCTAGAGCGAGATTTTGGCCGGTTGCTTGACTGCCGAAAGAGGCTAAATCAGAGTCCTCTTGGTGCTGCAGCACTCGCAGGGACGACCTATCCCATAGATCGCGTCTTTACCGCTAATCAATTAGGCTTTGATTACCCAAGCGAAAACTCTCTGGATTCAGTGAGTGATCGAGACTTTGCCATTGAATTCTGCGCTTTTGCAAGTCTGTTGACAACGCATATGTCGCGTATGTCAGAGGAGTTAATTCTTTGGGCGTCAGCACAGTTTCAATTTATAGATCTACCCGATCGGTTTTGCACTGGGTCATCCATCATGCCTCAGAAGAAAAACCCTGATGTTCCCGAGCTGGTTCGAGGGAAAACAGGCAGAGTTACAGGGCACCTGATTAGTTTGTTGACTCTGATGAAGTCTCAACCACTGGCCTATAACAAAGACAATCAGGAAGACAAAGAGCCCCTGTTTGATACGGTTGATACGGTTCAGGATTGCTTGCGCGCTTTCGCCGATATGATCCCCGCCATTGAATCAAATAAAGAAAAAATGTATGCAGCAGCCAAGAACGGCTTTTCCACAGCCACTGATTTGGCTGATTATTTGGTCCGCAATGGCATTGCATTTAGAGATGCCCATGAGATCGTTGGTAAAGCGGTTGCTTATGGCATTGAAAATAACAAGGATTTATCTGAAATGACCCTTGATGAGTTAAATATATTCTCTTCTCAGATCGCTGCGGATGTCTTCGAAGTATTGACCTTAGAGGGGTCTGTCTGCTCTAGAAATCATATCGGTGGGACTGCGCCTGATCAGGTGAAGGCTGCGGCGGCAAGAGCTTTAGAAAAATTGGTCTCTCGTTAGCTAGAAATCGAACTTAATTGACTGATTAGATTGGCTCTCACAAGCATCACCAAGCATAGTTGATAGAAGCTCGCCGTTTACAGTATTCCGCCACTGAACCTGCCCGTTTGGTTGATCGGCGTTTAATTTAAAGTGAAAGCCACCCGACTGTGCCGCCAACCAGATTTCGCGCATGCTTGGCTGTCTGGATAAAATTATTTGAGAGCCATTGAGATCACAAGTCAACGTCAGCATGCCCGCAGTATTTTCATAATCAATATCTACTCCGCTGTCATCAATCGCTTCCTCTATGGAGAACATTAAATCATCGGCTATTTGATTAAACTCGGCTTCTTTCATGGTTTTAGACCATCTTTAAACTTTAGATGAATTTGGAATCACTATTATAATTGTTTGGGAGTAATCTGGCACTACCGTTATACTTACACCCTCTATCCTTGGATTATCAAAATGAAAATTCGCTTTTCACGGCTCTTTATTATTATTCTCGCTGGCTTACTTCTCGGATGTGGCAACACTGGTGACCTGTACCTGCCAGAAGATACGGCGGACACCTTCTCTAATGACACAAAAATTCAAGAGACTTAAAAAAGTATGCATAGTGCCACACAACGTAATAATGGCGATCTTTTTATCGATCAAGTCGCTCTCAGCACCATTGCTAAGCAATTTGGGACTCCTTGCTATGTCTATAGCAAAAAAGCGATCGAACAGAACTTCATCGCGTATAAAAATGCCCTGTCCGATCAGCCAAATTTAATTTGCTACGCTGTAAAGTCCAATTCTAATATTGCAGTGTTGCAGACCCTTGCGGCTCTTGGAGCCGGATTTGATATTGTCTCTGTTGGTGAACTAGAGCGAGTACTTTTAGCCGGTGGAAACCCAGCTAACGTCGTCTTTTCTGGTCTAGCAAAAACTAGCTTTGAGATGCGTCGAGCGCTGCAAGTGGGCATACATTGTTTTAACGTAGAATCAGAATCAGAACTAGCTTTACTCAATGAAACAGCTGCAGAGCTCTCTCTTCAGGCACCTGTGTCGATGAGGGTTAATCCAGATGTTGATGCTAATACTCACCCCTATATTTCTACTGGATTAAAGGAAGACAAATTCGGTATCGCTTTTGATACAGCGATAGATGTCTACAAACAAGCTTCTCAAATGTCGAACATTAATTTAATCGGTATTGATTGCCATATTGGATCCCAGTTGACAGAGATACAGCCCTTTGTTGACGCTACTGAGCGATTACTCGTCATGGTCGATCAGCTGTCAGAGCTGGGGATCCAACTGAACCATATTGATATCGGCGGTGGCTTGGGCGTCCGCTACCACGATGAACAGGTTTTAACGGTCGATGCCCTAATGAAGGAATTACTCCCCCTATTTAGTGAGAGAAGTGAATTATTGGTCCTAGAGCCAGGACGTTCAATGACCGCCAATGCAGGCATTCTGTTAACTCAGGTTCAGTATCTAAAATCTAATGATCACAAAAATTTTGCTGTTGTTGATGCTGCAATGAATGACATGTTGCGTCCCTCTTTGTATGGAGCCTGGATGGACATACAATCAATCACCACTAATAATAAGCCGGAGCGCCAGTATGATGTGGTTGGCCCTGTATGCGAAAGTGGCGACTTTTTGGGTAAGGATCGTAAACTCTCCATAGCCGAAGGGGACTATTTGTGCCTGTTTGGGGCGGGAGCCTACGGCTTTGTTATGAGCTCCAACTATAATAGTCGCCTCAGGGTTGCTGAAATTATGGTTGCAGACAATGAAGCCCATGTTGTTCGTGCTCGAGAAAATTTTGAGGACCTCATAAAAGGAGAGCAAGGGCTGCCAGTTAAATAAACGGTGGGTGGCAAGACAAATATATGTTGATGAAATTTAGCAAAATGCATGGCCTTGGGAACGACTTTATTGTAATTGACGCTGTGACCCAGAACGTTCGTATTTCAAGAGCTATGGTGAAGCGTATTGCCGACAGACATACGGGAGTAGGCTGTGATCAGGTGCTCGTCTTAGAACCCCCCAATGATCATAATGTGGATTTCAACTATAGAATATTCAATCAAGACGGTGCTGAAGTTGAGCAATGTGGTAACGGCGCGCGTTGCCTCGCTAGATTTATTAGAGATCAAAAACTATCCGGCAAACCAGAAATCAATGTTAAAACCATGAATCGTGTTATTAGCTTAAAAATTAATCGAGACAACTCAGTTTCAGTTAATATGGGTATTCCTTTACTAGAGCCCTCAAAAATACCAATACTCGCTGATGCGAGAGATTTAAGTTATGTTATTGATCTTGAAGATCAATCCGTAGAAGTATCTGCTGTGTCAATGGGTAATCCTCATGCCATCGTATTTGTTGATGATACAGATACGGCTCCAGTAAAAGATATGGGTTCTCAGTTGGAATGTCATAGTCGCTTCCCAAAGAAAGTAAATGTAGGCTTTGCCCAAGTCCTTGATCGTAACCATCTAAAACTGCGGGTGTATGAGCGCGGTGTTGGTGAGACTCGAGCCTGCGGTTCAGGAGCTTGCGCGGCAGCCGTGGCAGCAATTCAGCAGTCGCTGGTAGATTCACCAGTGACTGTGGAGTTACAAGGTGGAAACCTCAGCATCGATTGGTCTGGCGAGGGGCAATCGCTTATGATGTCTGGACCTGCAGTAACCAGCTTTCATGGACGCATAAAAATATGAGTAACGATAACTTGACGGACATAACGCTTAAGCAAGTGAGAGGCTATCTTCGTGATCACCCTACTTTCCTAGATGAAAACCCAGATATTCTTGAAACAATGATTGTTCATCATAAAACCGATGGCGCAGTATCGCTAATTGAACGACAGCTCTCCGTTTTGCGTGATCGAAACAAAGAAATTGGAGATCAACTGGATCTATTGGTAGAAACAGCGCAAAACAACGAGCTAATGTTTGAAAAAACTCGACAACTAGTCATCAATTTACTGGAAGCACCCGATTTACCGGCCCTTGTAGAGACACTATATGAAAGCCTAGGTGTAGATTTTGGCATTGAATCCTTTAGCCTGACTCTATTTGCGAATGAAAAGAAACTTAAAAAAATGATGGCTAAAGTCACTTCCTTTGAAGATGCGAAAACCCAAGTGCCTGCATTAATTGATTTAGACCGATCAATATGTGGTCCACGCCAGGATTCAGAAGTAGATTTTCTCTTTGGAGAATCCCATCAACCGATAAAGTCAGTCGCCGCTGTGATTATAAGAAAAGAAACTACGTTCGGTATTTTATCTTTAGGTAATTCTGACCCTGAGTTCTATAGCAGTGACATGGGCACACTCTTCTTAGACTATGTTGCAGATGTACTTGGTAGACTTCTTTCCCAGCATTTGGAAGTAAAAAGCTAGTGGTTTTAAGAGCGCTTTTTAGGTCTTTTCTTCTTATTACTTGCCTTACCGGTCACTGAGTTAGGGGATCCTGTTCTAGATTTTTTAGGTCCTGGTTTACGCTTTTTAGCCGTACTTTTAGTCTTTGAAGACTTACCTCGTGATTTTCTTTTTTCCTCATATTCTTTGGCTAACTGATTGGCTTTCGTCGAAACCTGGACATGCTTGTTTTTTTTGCTCCCATCCGGCGCTTTTGTTTCATCCTTAGGCGAACCAATCAATTCAAAATCAATCTTGCGCTCTTCCAGATTAACTCGAACTAGTTTCACCGAGAGTTTCTGACCCAAACGAAATACTCTTCCAGTGCGTTCTCCAACCATCCTGTGTTGAGACGCTTCATGATGATAATAATCTTTTGGCAACCCTGTTACATGAATCAATCCCTCGACATAAAGCTCATCGAGCATTACAAACAATCCAAATCCAGTGACTGCACTTACAACACCTGTATATTTTTCTCCTACTCGATCCATAAGGTATTCGCATTTCAGCCAATTAACCACATCTCTGGTAGCATCATCAGCGCGGCGCTCTGTGACGGACAGATGCTCACCAGTAGACTCTAAACGATCTCCATCATAGGGATAGATCAGATGTGTTGGTATGGGAATAAACCCATCCACTCTCCGTATGTTAGCTATCTTTTTGTTACTTCTGATAAGACTTCGAATAGCTCGATGAACCAACAAATCTGCATACCGTCTTATGGGGGAGGTGAAGTGAGTATAAGCATCGAATGCCAAGCCGAAATGACCAAGATTATTTGGCTGGTAAACCGCCTGACTCATGGACCTCAGCATCACGGATTGAATTACTGAGGCATCATCACGGCCTTTGATAGACCTCAAGACTCTCTGATAATCCTCTGGTTGCGGGTCTTCACCACCTCCTAGCCCAATACCCAACTCTCCTAGAAAATCTCTAACGGAGGTTAATCTTTCCTCACTTGGTCCTTCGTGAACCCTATACAGAGCGGGTATATTCACTCTCTCAAGAAACATTGCCGAACAAACATTGGCACAAAGCATGCACTCCTCTATTAAACGGTGCGCAGCGGTCCGCTCCACTGGAATTATCTGGCTAATTTTTCGCTGCCCATCAAAAAGAATACGAGTTTCTTGGGAGTCAAAGTCAATCGCTCCTCGCCCAGCTCTGCGTTTGTTTAGCACTTTATATAAATCATTTAGAGCGTCAATATGCCCCACAATGGATGCAAACTGTTTCCTAATGCCGGATTGAGAGCCCTCTTCTTGCTGAGCAATAATCTGGGCAACTTGGGTGTAAGTCATGCGAGCATGGGAATGCATCACCGCTTCAGAGAACCGATATCCGGTAATATCGCCTTGAGCATTGATTTGCATTTCGCAAACCATACACAAACGGTCTTCAGCTGGATTTAGAGAACAAAGCCCATTGGACAGTTTTTCGGGCAACATTGGAACAACATGATTAGGGAAATAGACTGAGTTTCCTCTTTCAAATGCTTCTATATCAAGAGCAGAACCTACCTTAACGTAGTGAGAAACATCAGCAATAGCTACTATTAACGTCCAGCCACCGCGAGGTTTCTCCTCACAAAATACAGCGTCATCAAAATCACGAGCATCCTCACCATCAATGGTAATTAGTGGTGTTGCTCTTAAATCAACTCGCGATTTCACCTCAGTGACATGGTCAGGAATCTCCCCAGTTTCGGCTAGGACCTCATCATTCCATTGGTATGGGATACCATAGTTGCGGATAGACATTTCTACTTCTAGACCTGGGTCAAGATGGTCACCCAATACCTCAGCGATAGCTCCAATGGGTAAGCTATGTCGAGAAGGTGGCTCTGTTACATCGACAACCACTATTTGTCCTGGTTTAGCAGCGCCAATCCCCTCAGGTGGGATTAATATATCCTGACTAATACGAGGATTATCTGCTCTTACAAAATTAATCCCACTCTCATTAAAGTAACGACCTACCAGCTGCGATGTATTTCGTTCTACGATATCAACCAAACTTCCCTCTGGTCGCCCGCGACGATCCCAGCCTGCAACCCTTACAAGCACAATGTCTCCATCAAATACTCGACGCATCTGGGTACTAGAAAGATAGATATCCTCACCATCTCCATTTACAGGTTTTACGAAACCGTACCCTTCCGGATGGCCAATAATCCTTCCTTTAACCAAGTTCAACTTATCCAAGGTGCCATAACCGTCTCTGCGATTACGAGCAATTTGACCGTCGCGTTCCATCGCTCGAAGTCGTCTGCGCATGGCCTCGATTTGATCGTCCTCTTTGAGGTTTAATGCCGAACATATTTCCTCATGGGTCAGTGGGCCAACACTCTCAGATAGGTAGTCGAGTAAAAACTCCCTACTTGGCACTGGTTTTTCATAATTACCTGCTTCCCTAGAGGCAAAAGGATCATGATTTTTGTTTTTTTTCTTCATATTCACTACTGAGGCGCGATTTATAGGTAAATGTCATGCATAGCTTGTACAGTCTGCTAACACGTGTTTGCAGTCTATGTGTTATCTTCGAAGGAGTAAAAGGAATTTAAACTTGAATATCTGAATCCGCGGCAAAAAATTCAGCTACGTGATGTCGTATTGACGCGATTTTTACCAGATTTTCTTCTACAGACAATCCGCTATAGGCCATCTTAAAAGACAATACCATTTCTCTAAATTGTGTCATTCCATAAAGACCGGATAAACCGAGAATATCATGCAAGAGTTGTTGTAAATTAGCTTTTTCTTGTTTTCTAAAAAAATTAGAGACCACAAAAAAGGCGACCTAGAAGGTCGCCTTTTTTATTTTGGAGGGTTCTTAGCTCAACTTTTCTTTGATTCGAGCAGATCGTCCAGAACGATCACGAAGATAGTAAAGCTTAGCTCTTCGAACAGCACCGCGGCGCTTGACTTGAATGCTGTCTACTAAAGGACTGTAAGTTTGAAAAGTACGCTCAACCCCAATCCCATTAGATATTTTTCTGACAGTAAATGCGGAATTTAACTGGCGATTGCGCTTAGCGAGCACGACACCCTCAAACGCCTGAAGACGCTCTCGAGAACCTTCTTTGACCTTAACCTGCACGACCACTGTATCACCCGGGCTAAAGTTAGGTATCTCCTTGCTCATCTGCTCTTTCTCAATCGCAGCTATAATTGATGTTTTATTAGTCATTTCTTGCTCCTCAATTTTCATTGGTTGGTGGTAAACCACCTGATTTAGAGCTCTGTACAGAGAGGATGGACATTATCCCTTGCCATCATCTGCCAGCGCATTACTCATTTCCTTAAGTAGCGCCCGTTGCTCCTTATTGAGCTCCAGGCGATCCATTAAATCTGGCCTTCGTTGCTGGGTTCGCTGTAGTGATTGTTGCAAACGCCAACGTCTTATTTTTTCATGATCTCCCGATAATAATATAGTCGGGACTTTCTTCCCTTCGTAAGAGTCTGGACGCGTGTAATGAGGACAATCTAACAATCCCGCAGCAAATGAATCTTGATCTGCTGAATCTTCATGCCCGAGCACTCCCGGCCGTTGCCGAATCAGCGCATCTATCAATACCATCGCTGGTAACTCACCGCCACTAAGCACATAATCGCCAATGGACCACTCTTCATCAACGTCTAACTCTATCAACCGCTCATCAATACCTTCGTAACGACCAGCAATCAAAATTAAATTTTGCTTTTGAGCAAACCTGTTCACTGAGGCCTGATCTAAAACTTTACCCTGAGGTGACAAGTAAACGACAAGGGCCTCAGGACCAGTCCATTCTCGTGCTTTACATATCGCCTTACGCAGTGGCTCAATCAACATCACCATGCCTGGACCTCCCCCATAGGGGCGATCGTCTACTGTGCGGTGAGTATCATCAGTAAGATCCCGAGGGTTAAAACAAACAATATCCAGCAACCCATTTCTTACCGCTCTGCCACTAATACCAAAATCTGTGACTGACTTAAACATTTCCGGAAACAGAGTAATCAATGCAATTTTCATTCATCTCACCTCTGTTAGCACCACTCAACAACTAAAATTCTGGGTCCCAAACTACAGTAATTCTCTGTTTTTCTAAATCTATACTCTTAACAAATTCATTTGAGTAAGGTATTAATCTCTCTTCTCGATCAAGACTATCGAAATCACCTTTAATCACTAATACGTCGTTGGCACCGGTTTCCAACAGTGAGTCTACAACACCAAGTCGACTCGTTCCGTCCTGCAGAACACTGACGACTTCAAGCCCAACTAATTGATGCCAGTAGTATTCGTTACCAATTAAGTCTGGCAGCAGAGCCTTATCCACTAGGATGTCGCACTGACACCAATCCTTAGCAACATCCCTATCATCTACACCTTGAAGATGAACTACCAATCCATCTCCATGCCTCTTGAAGTCATCGGCAACTAGTTTCTTTAATCCTTCGGTGGTATCTACCCACCAAGGCTGATAATCAAACAAAGTACCTATTTGTTCAGTGTAAGAGAATACTTTGACCCACCCTCGTATACCAAACACCGCAGTTATTCGACCAACAACTAGCTTTTCCGAAAGGCCGTTTTTGCTGGTCATAGGCACATCCTATTCGACTAAGCTGCTGTTTTTGCAGCCTCTTTGAGCAGAGCAGAAACACGGTCACTAACCTGAGCGCCCTGACCCTGCCAATATGTAGCACGCTCCAGATCTACGCGAAGTCGCTCTTCAGCACCACGTGCAACTGGGTTAAAAAAGCCAATGCGCTCTATATAACGAGCATCTCGCGCTTTGCGCGAGTCAGAGACTGTTATGTGATAAAAGGGACGTTTTTTTGCGCCACCACGAGCCAATCTAATTGTAACCATTTACTAAATCCTGTTTTCGAGCAGCACTATTGCCAAACTCGATGCTTTTATTAAAGTCCCACACAAGATGCGTGACTCTCCCGGAAGGCGCGGTATGGTACGCCAAAAGAGTCAAAAATGAAACTAATTTAAGGTAAAAAAATTGGGTTTAGTCCCCCAATGTTTGTAGGGTAAAAGCGAGCGTTACAACTCTTTAGAATTTGGGAAACCCGCCAGGAGGTAATCCTTCCCCGGGAGACATCATTCCACCCATGCCGCGCATCATATTTTGCATGCCTTTACCCTTCATCTTTTTCATCATTTTGCCCATCTGCTTGTGCTGTTTTAGCAGTCGATTGAGGTCTTGTATACTAGTACCAGACCCCATAGTAATGCGACGTTTTCGCGAACCATTTAAAATATCGGGGTTTTTCCGTTCTTTTGGGGTCATAGAATTGATGATGCACTCCATTCGATCGAATTGACTATTCGCATTATTCTGTTGAGCCATCTGCGCCATATTACCCATGCCGGGCAACTTTTCCATCATTCCCGCCATCCCACCCATATTTTTCATTTGCTGTAACTGATCTCTTAAATCTTCAAGATCAAATCGTTTTCCCTTGACAACTTTCTTAGCTAATTTCTCAGCTTTCTTCTTATCAACCTTTCTCTCAACTTCTTCAATTAAAGAGAGAACATCTCCCATTCCTAGGATGCGCGAAGCAATTCGTTCAGGATGAAAAGGCTCGAGGGCGTCAGTCTTTTCCCCCACTCCCAAAAACTTAATAGGCTTACCTGTGACCTGCCTAACAGACAATGCAGCACCGCCTCGCGCATCGCCATCTACCTTAGTCAGAATAACGCCCGTCAAAGGCAATGATTCATTAAAAGCTTGAGCCGTATTAACCGCATCCTGCCCAATCATGGCATCAATCACGAACAGCGTTTCTACCGGCTTAGCTACCCCATGAACCTCCTTAATTTCCTCCATCATTTCGCCGTCGACATGTAAACGACCAGCAGTATCAATAATGAGTACATCAACAAATTGTTTTTTTGCCGCCTTGATAGCATCATTTACAATTTGTATCGGTTTTTGCTGGGGGTTGCTGGGGAAAAATTCCGCCTGAACTTCCGCAGCAAGTGTCTTTAACTGCTCAATAGCTGCTGGTCGATAGACGTCCGCTGATACGACCATCACTTTTTTCTTTTCCCGCTCACGCAAATAACGCGATAGCTTTGCCACAGACGTTGTCTTACCAGCGCCCTGGAGACCTGCCATTAGAACCACTGCTGGCGGCTGCGCTGCCAAATCGAGGGATTCATTTTTATCCCCCATAACAGCTTCAAGTTCGGCTTGAACGATTTTTAGAAACTGCTGGCCAGGATTAAGACTACTACTGACCTCTGTACCTAATGCTCTAGTCTTGACCTGCTCTACAAATCCTTTTACTACCGGTAATGCAACATCAGCCTCGAGCAAAGCCATACGGACCTCTCGTAAGGTCTCCTGAATATTTTTCTCACTGAGACTCGCCTTACCTGATATTTTCTTTAAACTCAAAGAAAGGCGATCACTTAAACTCTCAAACATGGCCATGCAAATATTCCTAATCAATCTGTTTTGGCGAGCATTATAGCAATAATTACGTCATCCTCTTCACCCTGAGGCCTGAATATGCCAAACTCTTTAAAAATGTGGATCGAATTTTAAAATGTTAAGTTCTGTAAGCGGGATTTTCTCAATGATGGCGTATCTGATAGGTTTCATCTATCTAGGTACAAAATTACTCAAAGAAACCGGATTCAATCAATCTTTGCTCAAAAAAATAGCCTTACTGGCAATTATTCTCCATGGTGCAGCTGCAGTGAACTTGCTATTTACTGGACAGGGCCTAGATTTAAGCCTTTTTATAATTTTAGTGCTAATCGCATTTGTTATTAATGTGATTGTGTTTATCAGCGGGCAAAACAAACCTTTGCACAGTATGTATCTGGCTCTTTTCCCTATTTCCGCTATTAGTTTAGCGTTGGCGCTAATTAGTCCTAGCACTAAACCAGTGATAACCTTGTCCTCTTACATTCAAGTTCATGTTTTAGCCTCTATTCTTGCCTATAGTTTACTAGCCTTTGCGGCTCTCCAAGCATTACTCACTGGCTATCAAAACTGGCAGCTGAAGCATAAGCGTCAAAATCTGTTAATGCGCACATTTCCCCCACTGCAGACCATGGAGGAGTTCCTTTTTGAACTGATCTGGGCGGGCGAGGCTCTGCTTACTCTGTCTTTAATTTCTGGCTTTCTATTCTACGAAGACCTGTTTGATCAAAAGTTATTGCACAAAGTTACTCTCAGTATCGTTGCATGGGGTGTTTATGGAATTTTACTCTGGGGTCGCCACAGTCGTGGATGGCGAGGGATCAAGGCGATAAGTTGGAGTCTGGTCGGATTCTCTGCGATCTTAATGGGTTATATAGGAAGTAAAATTGTCTTAGAATTCATTCTTGCCTAACTTTTAACCCACTTTTATTAAAATGTCAGTTGCCAAACCTTTCGAAGTAATTCAACATAACGGTCCTCAAATTTTTTAGGCATACATTTTTGGACGGTTCAGACCCTTTGGTCTTATGGATAGCACTTATTGTCTTGCTGGTACTATCAGCTTTTTTTTCGGGTTCAGAAACTGGAATGATGGCGTTAAACCGTTATCGTCTTCGTCACCAGCGCAAAAAGAGTGCAGGGGCTCGCCGAGCGGCCAAACTATTAGCCAAGCCTGATAAATTGATCGGTCTTATTTTAATAGGTAATAATGCGGTCAATATTCTCGCTGCTATTATTGCCAACATGTTAGCCATTATTTATGTGGGAGAGGCCGCTGCACCTTGGGTTGCAACTGCATCACTAACGATTACGGTGTTGGTTTTCTCTGAGGTCACGCCAAAAACTATAGCAGCTCAGAATCCCGAGTGGTTTGCGTTCAGAGCGAGTCACATTTTAAAACCGCTGTTGCAGTTACTGTCACCCCTAGTTTGGATGGTCAACCAACTGACTAATACTGTAATCTCCCTGCTCGGATTTGATCCCAAGAAAGACCGTGACGATGGCTTGGATTCAGAAGAACTTAAATCTCTAGTGGATCTCTCTGGCCACAAACTTTCAGACAGCCACCAAGGAATGTTGAAAGGAATTCTGGACCTAGAGAATATTACAATAGAAGACATCATGATCCCTCGAAATGAGGTCCATGGATTAGATTTGGAGGACCCTATTGATAGCTTGACAGCCTCAATTTTAGATTCTGAGTATACACGCCAACCTATTTTTGAAGGTGATATTAATAATATTATTGGCGTATTTCACGGACGCAAGGCTCATCATCTTTTACGGGCTGGGACTATTACTCAAGAGACAATAAAGCAGTTTGCTGAAGAGGCTTACTTTATTCCCGAGAGCACAACTCTTATCACCCAACTTCTTAATTTTAAAAATACTAAAAAGCGTTTCGCAATTGTTGTAGATGAGTATGGAGAGGTCCAAGGCCTTGTGACGCTGGAGGACATTCTAGAAGAAATTGTGGGTGACTTCACGACCAATACAGCAGATGACGAAGATGAAGTCATCGCTCGGAGTGAGAGCAGTTATATTATTGACGGCGCCGCCACTATTAGAGAAATCAACAAAGCGACCGGTTGGGATCTCTCGACTGATGGCCCCAAAACCCTCAACGGTTTGGTCTTAGAGCAATTGGAGAGCATACCTGATGGCAACGTGAGCTTTATGGTCGAAGGTTACCGATTTGAGACAGAGGAAATTAAAGGCGCAATGGTCAAAAAGGTTTCTGTTACTCAAATGAAAAAGCCAGTCGAGCCAGAAGAGTAGAAGAAACTATTTAAATTTATTTTTTTACAAGACTGCGTTCGTTACACAACAACAATACTTGGTACTTTTGCTCACTTCCCATAAATTGCCAGTCCTGAATTTCCCTACTACTTCTATGGCAACCAGTACAGACATCATCTTCATCCAGAAAACAAACAGCAATGCAGGGCGATGGAGTATGTCGTTCTATCAACGCTTTATCTCAACTAAATCTGAGGCCATGTGCGCGGCCTTCTGCACATAGACTGTGGCGCCTGCAAGCATAGCTAAGCGCATGTTTTCATCGGTTTTTTTAATAACTTTTGCGGGGGAACCAACTACCATTGAACCATCGGGAATCACTGACCCTGCTTTGACCAGTGCATTAGCACCAATTAGACAATCGCTTCCAACAATGGCCCCGTCAAGAACTACTGCCTGAATACCAATTAGAGTACGATCACCTATCTCTCTGCAGTGCACCATTGCTTGATGCCCAATAGTCACGTCTTCACCAATTTTCATTGGTTGGCCAGGGTCTGCATGAAGCACAGCACCATCTTGCACATTACTTCGCTTCCCCACCTCGATAATATCGCAATCACCTCGAATTACTGCATTAAACCAGACACTAGACTGCTCTTTAAGGACAACCTTACCCATGATATCTGCGCTTGGAGCGACAAAAGCAGTATCGTCAATTTGTGGGATATCTTCACCGATTGAGTAAATCATTTATCACGCCTCTTTAGTCAATTTTTCGAGTTTTTCGTGGGACGGGTACTCCAAATCAATTCCCGCCCCTAAGGTTGCATTAAGAAGGTCAGTTATTACGTTTAGGGTAAAGCCCCAGATCTTATAATTCTTATACATTAAAAATGGAAATCGAATCACACCGCCGCCATATTCAGCACCTAACTGCATGTCGAAATATTCATAGTGGTCAAGATGCATAAATGCCTTTAACGGTGCATTAAAAATAGCTTCTATTTCACCATCATCCGGGTTGAGCTCCAACATACTGTTAGCCACAGCCACAAATGGGGTCACGCTAATATCTCTGCGTCTAGGAGATGAAATTGGCATAGTAGCTAGAAGTGTTACTGAATCTGCAGCCAGACCTATTTCTTCCTGAGCTTCTCTGAGCGCAGTTTGCATTAAATCTTCATCAATCTGATCCCACATACCTCCAGGAAAAGCGACCTCCCCTGCATGGCTCTTTAAATGAAAAGCTCGCTGGGTCAAGATTACCTGCGGATCATCATCCTGCCCATGCAATACCACTAATACTGCAGCAGCTATATGAGTATTCTTTGGATCCGGTTTTGGCCTTTTAAGAGGAAATTTGTGTAAGTGATTTGCAATCATTGTCAGCATTTGTGCATTATACGCAGTCTGAATGTTTTTCTGGATATTTCATGAAATTTTGTTCCTCTTGCGGTAACCCTGTCACACGAAAAATCCCAGAGGGAGATAACCGGCTGCGCTATGTCTGTGAATCCTGTGAGGAAATACATTATCAAAACCCTAAGGTTATTGCTGGAATACTGCCAATCTATGGTAATCAAATTCTCCTTTGTAAACGGTCAATCGAACCTAGAGTTGGCTATTGGACGTTACCCGCCGGTTTTCTTGAAAACGGAGAATCTACGCTAGACGGAGCATTGCGCGAGTGCGTGGAGGAAGCGAATGCTACGATGGTGAACCCTCATTTATACGCAATATTTGATATCCCTGAAATTAATCAAGTCTATATATTCTATAGAGCTGAGTTGGCCGAGCCTTCTTTTGGCCCTAGCCTCGAATCCTCGGAAGTCGCTTTATTTGATGAAGCGGATATACCATGGTCTGAATTAGCGTTCCCAATGGTAGAAGAAGCCCTGGACTTTTATCTGGAAGATCGAAAAACTGGGGAGTTTTTAGTAAAACGTAAAGACATAAGACGTCCTTGGAAAAGCCGGCACATTGACGTCTGACACTCAACTCACCAAACACGCTCGTGATAATCTAAGCAACCCGCGCTAGCACACCTGCAGTAAATTTAGCATAAAGAAGACGACAAGATATTAGGTTTATGCTTTTAGCGTACAAAAAGGGCCAACCTAAGTTAGCCCTTTTATCACAGTATTTGATGAACCGAACCCAAATGCCTACCAAGCCAGCGTGTTCGCATCCGAGAAGCCGTAGGCTTCCTGCAGGATTTCCCGAGCAAAAACTAATTTACCAACGTATGCATAAGCTGCATCTGCGGCAGTTCCAGTCGTTGCAATGCCATTCTGACTGCCATCAGCCAACACTGGTGCATCGCCAATATTCTGCAGTATTATCTTAAGGTCATCCAGATTAACAGAAGCTTCTGCATCTCTGAATGGCGACACCGGACTAAACTGAAGAGTCAAAGCCAGACCTTTAAGGTCAGACCAGTGCTTCGCAACCATTTCAAAGTTGTCCAAACTAGCCGGAGCACCCCCAGTGTACTCACCAACACCTGCTATAACTCCATTAACATGATGGATAGCTGAGGCTGCAATACACTTTTCCCAAACAACTGACGCCATTTTAATGTGATCTTGTAATTTAGTATTTTCAGCCTCACTCAAGTCTGGTGTAGCTTTGTTAGCTGCATTACTAATGATTTGACGAGCAGCAATCACAGAATTCATTATTTCACTCGAAAAATCCGTTGGTGTAGGTCCTGCAGAAGACCCAACATCAAGCTCCGCACAGTTTTTGGCATAGGTGAAGTTATACTCGCCACGTAGGTCAATCATGTCATCAGCATCTGTATCGTGATAACCATATTGCCACCCCTCTCGACCACTCTCGGCTTGTACTTCTAAATCAGTGTAATCAAGATTATCCCTAGCAGCGCCATAGTATCCAAACCCCTGATCAAACGCGTGCTCACTCTCAGAGAAATTATTTGGACTATCACCACCACCATCTGTACTCAGTTGGCTACCAAAATCGTTTATAAAGTAATCATTAGTCGCTTGGGAAAAGTTAACAGCCCCCATCAAAAAATTTGTTATTAGACTGCCATAGTTACGACCGTGAGCATCTGTATTCACATTGGCCGAGGAAATTACTCCTTCAGCATCCGTAATCTGCACTGCGTCGCCATCTGAAGCCATGATTGCTTGAGTAGCAATCCAATCATCAACTAACTTAAGAGGGGTAGTTATTAGATTGCCTTCTGAATCAGAACCATTCCAACCAAAAAACTCCCCATCAATTAAGGCCAAAACCTCGCCACAATCGGAACCGCAACCACCAGCAATTTTTTTGTAAAGACTACTGTCTACAGCTATATCTCCATAAGTGTCTGCATCTTTTAACGAGACATTAGCCGCATCTGCAATATAGGTTCCGATCAAGGTAGCTTTGTTAATGTCTCCATTTGCACCATACACAAAGAAGTTGAGGTCAGCTTTCACTGTATCTTCAGTTTTTGTCCCATCATCAGAAAGCATTGTTGCCATGTAATAGGTCATATCTGAAATCAATACTTGTTTAGCAGTCTGATTATCATAATTTACGGAAGAATTTTCGTCTGAAGAAAAATAAGTGTTAATAAAAGCATAGGTTGTAGGCATCGGATCACAAGCATCACCTTCACCATTAACGTCAGCATCTGCTTGATCTGCATTGGCATTTAACGGGCAGTTATCATCAGCATTAAGTAACTCATCTCCATCTTGATCATCATCACACGCATCTCCAGCACCATCTCCGTCAGTGTCAGTCTGCTCAGTATTGGCGACCGCAGGGCAGGTATCACCATTATCACCAACACCATCTTCGTCCGTATCTGCGGATTCTGTCGGGTCATTTGGTGCCCAATCTAAGGTGTCTTCAACACCATCTCCATCAGTATCTGGCGGAATATTATTGCCACTGCCACAACCCACAAGAGTCAGCAGCGCAATAGCCATTAGTACTTTTACAAAATTTGAATTAGAAGTCATGCTTGTCCCTTTTTTATCCTAACCTATTATCAGATCTATTGGCCTAAAAAGCCCAGCTCTCCTGTGTACTTTGAGATAAAGCTTTGAGAAAAGTTCCATCGCAAACCTCTAACACAAACAGTCAATGAGCATTACTATACTTCATCAGTCTTCTCATCGCCCAGCGCTTCATCTATTAATTCTTTTAACTCGCCCTTTTCATGCATCTCAGTGACAATATCGCATCCTCCGATAAGTTCTCCAGCCACCCATAACTGAGGAAATGTTGGCCAATTGCCATAGAGCGGCAAATTAGTCCGTATTTCTGGGTTAGACAGAATATCCACATAAGCAAATCGTTGCCCACACCCCATTAAAGACTGAACCGTCCGAGCAGAGAATCCACATTGTGGCTGGTTGGGTGATCCCTTCATGTACAAAAGTACTGAATTATTTTCTATTTGATCACGAATTGTATCCATTATGTCCATTGCAACTTGCCTATATATTTTGTTTTCCCAGGTTTACATTTTAAACGTTTTAAGGCCAATTCAACACTGTTAAAAATTATTATTTTATTAGCGTTTATTAAAAATAATAAGATTCCGGCTTTTCTTGTGTGATGTCGAGTGACCCAAAGCCTCCATACCCAATCTTGCAGGTGTACTTAAAGCGAGTTATCATTCGCTACCAAGTTCAAAGGGGCAGCGCAGCTGCCTTTTTTTATTCCAGTAAGAAACTGGAGAGGTATTGGTAGTATGACAACCAAAGCATTGATGAACACCTATGGTGAGAGAGCAGCTACCCTTACAAAGGGGAGTGGCGCATGGCTATGGGATGACCAAGGTAACAAGTATCTCGACGCGTTATCAGGGATCGCGGTATGTGGCCTAGGTCACTCACATCCAGCCATTACTCAAGCGGTGACCAATCAATCAAAAGTACTCACCCACTGCTCAAACTTTTTTGCTATCCCCAATCAAGAAGTCTTGGCAGAGAGGATATGTGATATATCAGGGATGAACAAAGTATTTTTTGGCAACTCTGGCGCTGAAGCCAATGAAGCAGCCATCAAATTAGCGCGCCTTTTTGGTCATAATTCAGGTTTAAAGCTACCCACAATACTAGTGATGGACAATGCCTTTCACGGCCGGACTCTTGCCACCCTTAGCGCCTCTGCTGGACGACGAGTGCAAGCCGGATTCGAACCCCTTGTAACTGGATTTGCTCGAGGTCCTTTTAATGATGCCTCTGCTCTAGAAAAAATCGCAGACAATAATCCAAATATTTGTGCGATTTTTGTTGAGCCTATTCAGGGTGAAGGCGGGATAAGAATGGCATCCACTGAATACCTTAAGCAATTAAGACAGTTTTGCGACCAAAGAGGCTGGTTGCTAATGTTTGATGAAGTACAAACAGGTAATGGCAGAACCGGAAAGTATTTTTGCTATCAGCACAGCGGTATTATTCCAGACGTAGTGACCACCTCAAAAGGCCTTGGTAACGGTGTGCCAATAGGAGCTTGCCTAGCATCAGGAAAAGCTGCTGATTTAATGCAGCCTGGCAATCATGGTTCAACCTTCGGTGGTAATCCACTGTCCTGCGCCGCTGCTCTAGCAACAATTAATACTATTGAAAGCGAAGGATTACTTAAACGAGCTGAAGTTCTTGGAAAAAGAATAATGGCTGGCCTAGAAAAAAAATTGTCTTCGGTGTCACATGTTAAAAATATTCGCGGAATGGGTTGCATGATCGGAATAGAGCTGGATAGACCCTGTAAATCGCTATTTAAAACAGCTATGGATAATGGCCTTGTAATCAATGTAACTGCTGACTCCGTCATTAGATTACTGCCTCCGCTCATTCTTACTGATGAAGAAGCTGATAAGTTAGTGAGTATACTGGTTCCGTTAATTCGTGACTTTAATCAAGATTAACCTAGAGAAATAGAAAATGGCCATTCGACACTTTCTTACCTTGCGCGACCTGACTACCCAAGAACTAAAACAGATCATTCAATCAGCTATCGAAATGAAATCAGCTTATCGGGATGGACGCCAAGATCCTGTATTTAAGGGTAAAGTCCTAGCAATGATTTTCGAAAAATCTTCAACTCGTACCCGAGTGTCTTTCGAAGCGGGCATGGCACAGCTGGGTGGTGACGCCATATTTTTGTCCTCAAATGATACACAGCTCGGGCGAGGAGAACCTATTGAAGATTCGGCACGAGTTATCTCCAGAATGGTAGATATTGTAATGATCAGAACCTTTGGTCATGACAAGATTGAACGCTTTGCTAAATACTCCAAAGTTCCTGTCATAAATGCACTTACTGATCAATACCACCCCTGTCAATTATTAGCAGACATTCAAACCTATGTTGAGCATCGTGGATCAATTGAAGGAAAAACTGTGGCTTGGATCGGCGATGGAAACAATATGTGTCATTCTTGGATCAACGCAGCTATTGCCTTTGGTTTTAAACTCAATATAGCCTGTCCAGAGGGTTACGAGCCCAACTCAGACTTGGTTAATGAAGGTGGAGCAGCTGTCATGTTGACGACCGACCCTGTAGCCGCAGTTAAGGACGCCGACCTTGTTACGACTGATGTATTTGCCTCTATGGGGCAGGAAGATCAACAACAAGACCGTTTAGCGAAATTCTCTGGCTTTCAAGTTAATCACCAATTGATGAAAAATGCTGCGAGCGATGCATTGTTTATGCACTGCCTACCTGCCCACAGAAATGAAGAAGTGTCTGCGGCTTTACTTGAAGATGAGTCTATTTCGGTAGTCTGGGATGAAGCTGAAAATCGATTACATGCTCAGAAAGCATTGATGGTATTTTTACTCGGTGCTAGCTCATAGAAACAACTCAGCTATAGACGACGTCATCAATCTCATATTCCACATCCCCACTGGGCGCCTTCACAACGACAACATCGCCAATTTCTTTGCTAATTAAAGCCCGAGCAATCGGTGACTGATAAGAAATTTTACCCGCTTTCACATCCGCCTCATCATCACCAACGATTCGATAAGATGTAGTTTGGTCTGTATCTAAATTAATAATGGTTACCAATGAACCGAAAATGACACGATCTCCCTGAAGGATTGTTGAAATATCGATCACCTGAGCGTTTGACAGCTTGCCCTCTATATCTTGAATACGTCCCTCAGCAAAACTCTGCTGTTCACGCGCCGCATGGTATTCTGCATTTTCTTTAAGGTCTCCATGCTCTCGAGCAGTAGCTATCGCCTCTACAATACCCGGGCGCACAACCTTAATCAGATGCTCAAGTTCTTTCCTGAGAGCGGCCTCACCGTCTGCTGTCATTGCGGTTTTTTGCATTAAGTAATTTCCCTGTGCAACTGTTGTAGACTTCTCACTTTGATATCACCTGCGAATTTTAACGCTTCACAAACTGCACTTCCACCTGCCATGGTAGTTGTATAGTACACACGATGCTGCTCAGCACTCGATCGAATTGTCGATGAATCGGAAATTGCCTGTCGTCCTTCGGTAGTATTAACAATTAAATTAATCTTGTCGCTTTTAATCATATCAACAATATGGGGCCTTCCTTCTTTAACCTTGTTAACCGGCTGCACGTCTAAACCAGCTGCTTTTATGGTCTTAGCGGTTCCCTTCGTAGCAATCAACTTAAAGCCTAGGGCGACTAAGCTTTTAGCCAAGGCTGGTAACTGATCTTTATCACGTTCTCGTACACTAACAAAAGCACTTCCTTTGCTAGGAATCTCATCACTAGCACCAAGCTCAGCTTTACCGTAAGCTTCGGCAAATGTGCTGCCCACGCCCATTACTTCACCGGTAGATTTCATTTCGGGTCCAAGAATAGGATCAATTCCAGGAAACTTATTGAATGGAAACACTGCCTCTTTAACACTGAAGTAGGGCGGAATAATCTCTTTAGTAAATCCTTGGTCTTCCAAGGTCTGGCCAACCATGCATCGAGCAGCTATTTTTGCTAAAGAAACACCTATGCATTTTGAAACGAAAGGAATAGTGCGCGAAGCACGGGGATTTACTTCGATTACATAAATCTTATCATCTTGCAGGGCCAACTGGACATTCATTAAGCCTCGCACGCCAAGTTCACGAGCCATCTTCTTACAGATCTCTCTCATCTCATCTTGAACACTTTCACTAAGACTATAAGGTGGAAGTGAGCACGCTGAATCTCCGGAGTGTATTCCTGCTTGCTCAATATGCTGCATAATCGCGCCAATAACCACTGAGTCACCATCACTAACTGCATCAACATCCATTTCTATAGCGTTTGGCAGGAAGAAGTCCAACAATACTGGCGAATCATCCGACACTTGTACGGCTGTTTTCATGTAATGTCTTAATTCATCTTCTTTGTAGACTATTTCCATCGCTCGCCCTCCGAGAACATAAGAGGGTCGCACCACCAAAGGATAGCCAATCTTTTTTGCCAACTCGACAGCTTCATCGGCACTGCGAGCAGTCGCGTTGTGAGGCTGTAATAAGTCTAGCTTTTCAATCATATGCTGAAACCTCTCCCGGTCCTCAGCGCGATCAATCGCATCTGGAGTAGTTCCAATAATTGGTACACCTTCAGCCTCTAGCGCTCTGGCAAGCTTTAAAGGTGTCTGGCCACCAAACTGGACGATAACGCCCTTGGGGTTTTCAAGACGGACAATCTCAAGTACATCCTCTAAAGTAACAGGCTCAAAAAACAGTCTGTCGGAGGTGTCGTAGTCAGTTGATACTGTTTCGGGATTACAGTTAACCATAATGGTTTCATAACCATCTTCGCGCATCGCCAGCGCAGCGTGAACACAACAATAATCAAATTCTATTCCCTGGCCAATACGATTTGGACCACCGCCAAGAACTAGAATTTTATCCTTATCACTAGGCTCAGCTTCGCACTCTTCTTCATAGGTGGAGTACATGTAAGCCGTCTCAGTGGAGAACTCTGCAGCACAGGTATCAACACGCTTGTAAACTGGATGCATTCCAAAGTCGTAGCGCAAATTACGTACTTCTGACTCAGTGCACAATAAAATATCTGCTATACGGCGATCGGCGAATCCTTTACGCTTCAATCTGTAAAGCGTCTTTTCATCAACGCTGGTCAATCTCGATCCATTTAATCGACTTTCTTCTATAATAAGGTCTTCGATTTGAACTAAGAACCAGGGATCGATTTTAGTAACACCAAAAATCTCTTCACAACTCATACCTTGGCGGAAAGCATCAGCCAAATACCATATGCGATCAGGTCCCGCTTCAGCCAGTTGATTAAATAGAATTGCAGCATGATCCTCATCATGAGTATCAATTTTTGGATCAAAACCAGAAACACCTACCTCTAATCCACGCAACGCTTTTTGCAGAGACTCTTGGAAGGTGCGGCCAATCGCCATTACCTCACCAACAGATTTCATCTGGGTTGTTAAGCTCTGGTCCGCTTGGTTGAATTTTTCAAAAGCAAATCGCGGTATTTTAGTTACCACGTAGTCAATACTGGGCTCAAAGGATGCAGGTGTAGCACCTCCAGTAATTTCATTTTGCAACTCATTCAGGGTGTATCCCACCGCTAGCTTAGCGGCAACCCTAGCAATCGGAAATCCTGTTGCCTTGGAGGCCAACGCTGAAGAGCGGGACACTCTGGGGTTCATCTCAATAACAATTAGTCGCCCATCTTCTGGGCTCACCGCAAACTGTACATTAGATCCACCCGTCTCTACCCCAATCTCACGCAGAACTTTAATCGAAGCGTTACGCATGATCTGATATTCTTTATCAGTAAGAGTTTGCGCTGGAGCAACGGTAATTGAATCCCCAGTGTGTATCCCCATTGGGTCGAGATTTTCAATGGCGCAAACGATAATACAGTTGTCATTTTTGTCCCTCACCACCTCCATTTCAAACTCTTTCCAACCGATTAACGATTCGTCAATGAGTAGTTCATTGGTCGGAGAAAGATCCAGCCCTCGACGACAGATAGTTTCAAACTCTTCGCGGTTATAGGCTATACCACCACCAGAGCCGCCCATAGTAAATGAAGGACGAATAATACAGGGGAAACCAAACCGATCAGCTACCTGAGTTGCCTCTTCCATACTGTGAGCAATACCAGAATTTGGGGTATTTAGACCTATTGCTTTCATCGCTTTATCAAAACGCTCACGATCTTCCGCCTTGTCGATCGCATCAGCATTAGCACCAATCATCTCAACTGAAAATTTATCCAAAACACCGTGTTTGGCAAGATCTAATGCGCAGTTAAGTGCCGTTTGCCCACCCATAGTTGGCAATAGAGCGTCTGGACGCTCCTCTTCAATAATGCGAGCAACGGTTTTCCACTCAACAGGTTCAATGTAGGTTGCATCAGCCATGGAAGGATCAGTCATGATCGTAGCGGGATTAGAGTTAACTAAAATAACTCTAAAACCTTCTTCTCTAAGCGCTTTACATGCTTGGGCTCCAGAGTAATCAAACTCACAGGCTTGACCAATAATAATGGGTCCCGCCCCCAGAATTAAAATGCTTTTAATGTCGGTTCTTTTTGGCATGTCTACTCCGCTAACCCCTGACGGTTAACTTCCATTAAATCGATGAAATGATCAAACAATGAGGCGGCGTCATGGGGCCCAGGACTAGCCTCGGGATGCCCTTGAAAACTGAATGCTGCTTTATCTGTTCGATGAATACCCTGCAACGACCCATCAAACAACGATCGATGAGTAGCTATTAAGTTTTCTGGCAAACTACCCTCATCAACGGCAAAACCGTGATTCTGACTAGTGATCATCACAACATTATTTTCTATATCTTCAACAGGGTGATTGGCACCATGGTGACCAAACTTCATCTTCGTGGTTTTGGCCCCTGAGGCTAAAGCAAGTAATTGATGACCCAAGCAAATACCAAATACAGGAGTTCGGGTCTCAAGAATCTCTTGAATTGCTTTAATCGCGTAATCGCAGGGCTCTGGATCACCAGGACCATTGGAAAGGAATACACCATCAGGTCGCATAGCCAATACTTCTTCGGCTGATGTTTGAGCCGGCACTACCACTAATTCACAGTCTCTATCTACTAGCATGCGCAAAATATTACGCTTTACACCATAATCATAGGCTACAACTTTATATTTACCTTCACCGGGCTTTTGGACTTGATAGCCTGACTCCAGCGTCCAGCTATGCTCTTGCCAAGGATAAGTAGCACCAGTGGTTACTTCTTTAGCGAGATCCATACCTTTGAGTCCAGAAAATTTTCGAGCTGCTTCTAAAGCCTCCTGGTCATCAATATCGCCTGCCATAATACAGCCACTTTGGGCCCCAGTCTGGCGCAGAATCCGGGTTAATTTTCGGGTATCAATATCGGCAATACCCAAAATCCCTTTGGCCTTCAAGTACTCATCCAAGGATTCTTGGCTGCGGAAATTTGACGCGAGTAAGGGTAGATCTCTGATAACTAACCCAGCCGCCCAGATCACATCAGACTCTTCATCCTCAGTATTTACGCCAACATTGCCAATATGGGGATAAGTTAGCGTCACAATTTGTCGCGCATAAGACGGATCGGTAAGAATTTCCTGGTAACCAGTGAGGGCCGTATTAAAAACCACTTCACCAACAGATAGACCGTCCGCCCCTATCGCGGCTCCCCTGAAAATTGTTCCGTCTGCTAGCGCAAGTACGGCTTCCCGATAAGTCTGGGAAATCACACAACCTCCTAAATGATTGACGTTTAGCTGACTTAGGCCTCGAGATGATCTCTAGTGCGTCTAAGTAATATAACTCTGAAATGGTTGGCAGACTTTTCCAAGTTTGCAAAAAAGCGAGATGAAACAAATGGTCTCATCTCGCTTAAATAAAATACTCTCTTTGCTCTAACCTCTCAGAACGAGACCGCTTTTTACTGTCGCGGTGTTAGGACGTTAGTATAAGGAAAGGGTTGTATATTGTCTATCAATGTTGATCAAAATTTTATTATCTCGGGGCTTTAAAATGTCAGCCTGAGAGTTTTACTTTAGCGCTAAAACATCTTGCATATCGAACATTCCTGAGTCCTTTCCCATCAACCATCTAGCTGCTCGCACAGCACCTCTGGCAAAAGCCATTCTACTAGAAGCCTTGTGGGTTATCTCCACCCGCTCGCCATCAGCGGCAAACAAAACTGTATGATCGCCGACAATATCTCCCGCTCTAACTGATGAAAATGCAATTGTAGATCTCTCACGCTGACCCGTCTGACCCTCACGACCATAGATAGCAACTTGATCCAGATCTCTATCGAGAGCACCAGCAACAACTTTACCTAAAGAAAGAGCTGTTCCCGATGGGGCATCTACCTTGTCTTTATGATGAGCCTCACTGATTTCAATATCTGCATCATCACCCAATACACCGGCCGCTATTTCAGCTAACTTAAAGCAGAGGTTTACACCTGTTGCAAAATTTGAAGCCATGCATATAGCTATTCCCTGACTCGCGCTGTTTACCAACTGAGATTGCTCTTCAGTTAAACCGGTGGTGCCCACCACCATCTTCTTTTTATGCGCCAGACAAACCTCTGCATTACTTGCGGTAGAGGTTGGGGTACTAAAATCTATCAAAACATCAAATGAGTTGATTACATCACTTAATGATCCAACGACTTGGATATTATTTAGACCCACCCCAGACAACTCACCAACATCTGCTCCAATCAGAGCACTTTCAGGGTTTTCGATCGCCGCAGTAAGCTGAATACCATCACTATTCGTGATCGCTTCAATGAGCGTTTTGCCCATACGACCGCCTGCCCCGGTGATTGCTATGTTGATCACGATATAACTCCTGATTTAGAACCACGCTAGTGTAGCGTATATCTGTACTTTGAGCTTAGTTAGTCAGGTTGTCGAAGAATTTTTTTACCCCATCAAACCAATGATTGCTTCGGGGGGAGTGCTTGCTTTTTCCATCAAGACTCTTGTCAAAACCTTCTAAGAGCTCACGCTGCTCAGCATTCAGATTTACAGGAGTCTCCACAACTACTCTACATAACAGATCACCCTGGGCGCCTCCTCTAACTGGAGCAACACCTTTTCCCCGTAATCTAAACAACTTACTACTCTGGGTTTCCGCTGGAATCTTCAGTTTAACCTTGCCTGACAAGGTAGGAACCTCGAGCTCACCGCCCAGCGCAGATTGTGCAAAACTAATAGGTACCTCGCAGTGCAAATTACTTCCATCGCGAACGAAAATATCATGCTTACGCACGTGCATTTGCACATACAAGTCTCCCGTGGGTCCGCCGTGAGGCCCCGCCTCACCCTTACCGGAGAGACGAATTCTATCTCCAGTATCCACTCCGGCAGGTATTTTTACTGACAGAGTTTTACGTTCTTCTTTAACTCCCTGCCCATGGCAGCTACCACAGGGATTAGAGATCATCTTGCCTCGACCACCACACTTTGGACAGGTTTGCTGAACGGAAAAGAAGCCTTGAGACATGCGCACTTGACCGGCTCCACCACAGGTGTCACAGGTAACAGGCGCACTGCCTTTGCGTGCACCTGAGCCATCACAGGGCTCACATGCCACCATCGTTGGTACATCAATCTGCACAGTCTTGCCTTTAACTGCGTCTTCTAAGTCTAACTGGAGGTCATAACGAAGATCAGAACCTCTAGCTGGGCCACTTCGACCCCGACCACCACCAAAAATATCCCCAAAAACGTCGCCAAACACGTCACTGAAGCCTGCGCCACCCTGACCACCACCATTCTGATCCAAGCCTGCATGACCAAACCGATCATAGGTAGCTTTTTTATCGGCATCCCCTAAAATCTCATAGGCTTCTTGAGCTTCTTTGAATTTTTCGTCAGCTTTCTGATCATCCGGATTTCGATCAGGGTGATATTTCATTGCTATACGGCGGAAGGCCTTCTTTACTTCTTGCTCAGAGGCACTGCTATCCACACCTAAAACTTCGTAATAATCGCGCTTAGACATACTTCGATTTCTTCCCACCTAGAACCTAACACCATTAGCAACGTTAGGTGTAACCATAAATGAAGAGGCGCGAAACTCATTTTGGAATATTACCCAAAGGTCGTTTCGCGCCTAAACACTACACATGTAATAATGTTAGATAACCTACTACTTGCTATCTTCTTTAACGTCCTCGTCCTTCACTTCTTCAAATTCTGCGTCCATCGCATCATCACCGGGAGCCTGCTGACCCTCGCTCTGCTCGCCTTGCTCTCCCGCTTCAGCTTGCTCCGCGTAGAGCTTTTGAGCCAGACCCGCAGACGCTTCAGATAAGACTTTTGCCGCCTCATCAATAACATCTTTATCATCACCCTGAACAGCTTCTTCCACCTGTTTAATGCCAGCTTCGATAGCAGCTTTTTCTTCATCAGAAGCCTTGTCACCAGCTTCTTCCAACGTCTTTTTAGCAGCATGAGCTAAGCCATCAGCTGTGTTTCGCGCCTGTACCAACTCTTCAAATTTCTGATCATCAGCTGCATTAGCTTCTGCATCCTTAACCATTGCATCGATCTCTTCATCTGAAAGACCTGATGATGCTTTAATAATGATGGACTGTTCTTTACCTGTTGCTTTGTCCTTAGCACCGACATTTAAAATGCCGTTCGCGTCTATATCAAAGGTTACTTCGATCTGAGGCATGCCTCTTGGCGCTGGGGGAATGTCTGCAAGATCAAAACGACCTAAAGACTTGTTTGAAGTCGCCTGCTTACGCTCACCCTGCACTACATGAATAGTAACGGCTGTTTGATTATCATCCGCCGTGGAAAAAATCTGAGACTTCTTCGTAGGGATAGTGGTGTTCTTCTCAATAACCGGAGTAGCTACGCCACCCATAGTTTCGATACCAAGGCTTAAAGGAGTAACGTCGAGTAACAATACATCAGTAACGTCTCCAGCCAAAACTGCACCTTGTAGGGCTGCACCGACAGCAACCGCCTCATCGGGATTAACATCTTTTCGCGGCTCTTTACCAAAAAACGCAGTGACCTTGTCTTGAACCATAGGCATACGTGTTTGACCGCCCACCAAGATTATCTCGTCAATCTCTGATGTTGACTTGCCTGCGTCTTTCAACGCAATTTTTAGTGGCTCTAACGAGCGCTCAACTAAATCTTCAACTAGGGACTCCAACTTAGCGCGAGTCAGCTTAACAACTAAGTGCTTAGGCCCACTGGCATCCGCAGTGATATAAGGCAGGTTAACTTCTGTCTGTTGGCTAGATGATAATTCAATTTTAGATTTTTCAGCTGCTTCTTTAAGACGTTGCATAGCCAACGGATCGTTATGCAAATCAATCCCGCTGTCCTGCTTAAATTCTGATGATAAATACTCAATTAGACGCATATCAAAGTCCTCACCACCAAGGAAGGTATCTCCATTAGTCGCCAACACTTCAAATTGCTTTTCACCGTCAACATCAGCTATTTCGATCACCGAAATATCAAAGGTACCACCACCCAAGTCATAGACTGCAACCACACTATCACCGGTTGACTTGTCTATTCCATAAGCCAGCGCTGCAGCTGTTGGCTCATTAATAATACGTTTGACATCAAGACCCGCTATTCGACCTGCGTCTTTAGTCGCCTGTCGCTGAGAATCATTGAAGTAAGCAGGAACAGTAATAACCGCTTCTGAAATTGTTTCGCCTAAATAGTCCTCAGCGGTTTTCTTCATTTTTTTGAGGATTTCAGCAGAGATTTGAGGCGCAGCTTTGCTATCTCCTTTAATCTCAACCCATGCATCGCCATTGTCAGCCTTAACAATCTTGTAAGGGACCATTTCAATGTCTTTCTTGACTACTTTGTCATCAAACCGACGTCCTATCAGACGCTTAACCGCATAAACGGTATTCTCAGGATTAGTTACAGCCTGTCGTTTGGCTGACTGACCCACCAAAATTTCACCATCCTCAGCATACGCGACTACCGAAGGTGTAGTTCTTGCACCTTCTGCATTCTCAATTACTTTGGGCTTATCGCCTTCGAGTACGGCAACACAGGAGTTGGTCGTTCCCAAATCAATTCCGATAATCTTTCCCATCACTTATCTCTCCGTTACTTGTCTTGAAACCTTTTCAAGGCTTCATTTAAAATTTATTCGCTTACCCTGTATATGGGTGCGTGTTTAAAAATTTCAAGGGTATCTCCAATGGAAATCACCTTTATTAATCAACCAGCTTTAGATACAACCACCATAGCTGGTCTTACCAATCGACCATTTAAGGTATATCCTTTTTGAAAAACATCCATCACCGTATTTGGCTCTAAATCGGGGTTAGGGACCATACTCACTGCCTGATGTAAATCTGCATCAAAAGGTTGACCTGCTGGATCTACTGCTTCAATTTTGAAGCGATCCAAGACATCAACAAAGGTTTTTAACGTTAATTCTAATCCCGTAGCGACTGCTTTTTGACCTTCATCTGACGCATCGATAGTACTGATTGCGCGCTCCAAGTTATCGACCACAGGCAGCAGGTCTGCAGTGAATTTCTCTAATGCATACTTGTGAGCATTCTCCACATCGCGTTCAGCACGGCGACGAACATTTTGCATTTCTGCCTGCACCCTCAGCACTTGGTCATTGGCCTTGCTGACCTGCTCCTCAAGCTCTTCGGTGCCAGATAACTCATCGTCCGCTAGAAGCTCCGCTACAATCTCTTCGTTAAGCTTTTCAGCTTCATTAACTTCAGCCTGATCACCAGGTAGATCATTAGACTCCACCGTGCTTTCTTCTTCGCCACTTACTTCGTCTTGCATACTTTTTCCTCTTCTCTTGTTTAGCGAACTACACTAATGCCCAAGATTATTGATTCGGCGGTTAGTTACGATTACCCTATGGCTACATATGGGGACAAACTCCAAAGTTTCAAGCGATGGCGCCAGTAAAATATGTTCGGCATGGCGATTTATAAACTGGTTGGTAATAAACTTTGCTTCTTTCGATCAATATTAGTAATTACACGCTCGTAGAATCTCTCGAAATAGAGTTTGCTCAAGGCACTACAGCCATCACCGGTGAGACTGGCGCTGGCAAGTCATTGGTATTAGATGCATTAGGAATGGCATTGGGTGATCGTGCCGACACTGACACCATACGACATGGCAAAGAGCGAGCTGAAATCACAGCTACTTTTGATATTAATACCATAGAAGCCGCAAAAACTTGGCTTGATGCCAATGATTTTAATTCAGATGAAAACTGTATCCTAAGGCGTATATACACCCGAGAAGGAAGATCGCGGGGCTATATTAATGGCCAACCTAGTACTATGTCTCAATTGCAGGAGCTCGGAGATATGCTCACCGACATCCATAGTCAACATGAGCATCAATCACTCTTGAGAAAAGAAACTCATCGTCGCCTTCTCGATGAGTACGCAAACGCTGAAGATCTAGCCACCAAGGTCGCAAGCGAATATAGCGCCTGGTACAAAGTACATATTGATCTAACTAACCTCCTTCAACGTTCCGATGAATTAGATGATAGAAAGGATTTGTTGAACTTCCAAGTCAACGAGCTACAACAGATAGATCTGACAGCTAAACATTTGGAGCAGCTGGAGCTTGAACAAAAAACCTTGGCCAATGCCGAGCAAATAGTTCAAGACAGTCATAACTTGCTGGCAATTTGTGAACAGGCGGAGGGGTTTAATCTTCGTGATAGCCTCAATAAAGCATTATCAATATTAGCTAATATTGAGTATAAACCTGATGCGCTAAAAATCACTGAAGAGCTTCTGCAAGGTGGCCTTATTCAGATAGAAGAAGCTATTAACGAGATTTCTCATCATATTGATCGTTTTGAAGCAGACCCTCAGCGACTGCAAATCGTTGAAGAGCAACTGTCTGCTATTTTTCAGTTGAGTCGAAAACATCGAGTAAATCCAGATCAATTAGAGACGACTCTGCAGACTCTAGAAGCAGAACTGAAAAACTTGATTGGTGGCAGTGAGAACATCAATGCATTGGAGGAAAAGCTAGCTGATCTTGCGAGTAGTTACGAAAAATCAGCAAAGCAGTTGTCATCCAAGAGAAAAGCTGCATCCAAAGCTATGTCCAAAGATATCAATCGACAGCTTCAAAAATTATCCATGGAAGGTGCTGAGTTATTAGTTCAGCTTTCTCCTGTCAATAATTGTGAATATCGATCAAGAGGACTTGAAGAAATAGAATTTTTGCTTGCAACCAACCCAGGTCAACCTCACAAGATGTTGGCTAAAATTGCCTCTGGAGGCGAGCTTTCTCGTGTTAGTTTAGCGATTCAGGTCGTAGCTGCGAGCCACTCGACAATGCCAACATTGGTATTTGACGAAGTCGATGTAGGTATTGGAGGAAGTACAGCAGATATTGTTGGACAACTCATTAAACAGTTAGGTGAAAGAGGTCAGGTTATTAGCGTAACCCATCAACCTCAGGTGGCCGCTCATGCTCATCACCACTATCGGGCGAGTAAAGTCATTGAAGACAATAGTGCGGAGTCTCTGATGGCGCCCCTTAATCAGCAACAAAGGGTAGAAGAGCTCGCACGTATGCTCGGCGGTGCAAAAGTTACCAAACAAACTCTCTCTCACGCATCTGAATTACTTAGCTTAGCGTCGGCTTAATGTCTTAGGACTTCGCAAGAAACGAATTGCGAGGCAAAAAAAACCCCGGTCATTAACCGGGGTTTTTTTGACAGCTACTGACCTACGCTTCTGGCTCTTGCTCAGGCTCTGAACTTTCAGCAGGAGCGGCTTCTGGAGCAGTGCCTTCTTCTAGTTGAGCTTCTTTGATTGAGAGTTTCACACGTCCACGATTATCGATCTCAGTCACCTTAACACGGACATCCTGACCTTCAGTTAGGTAATCAGTTACTTTAGCAACTCTCTCTTGAGCAATCTGAGAGATGTGTACCAACCCATCGGTGCCTGGCATAAAGTTAACAAAAGCACCGAAGTCAACGATTCGAACAACCTTACCATCATAAATAGTACCTGGTTCTGGATCCGCAACAATTGCTTTAATAGCATCCATGGCCGCGTTCAAGCTCTCAGTATCTTCAGAGTAGATTTTGACAGCTCCGTCATCGGTAATATCAATAGTTGAATTGTGATCTTCACAAAGGCTACGGATAGTCGCTCCACCCTTACCAATAACATCACGAATCTTGTCGGAGTCAATCTGCATAACACCCATGCGCGGCGCAGTATCAGCCACTTCATCACGGCCTGAAGCAAGAACCTTGTTCATTTCTCCAAGAATATGCAGTCGAGCGTCCATGGCCTGCTCTAGAGCAATTTCCATAATCTCTTCAGTAATTCCTTCAATTTTGATATCCATTTGCAGAGCAGTAATACCCGCAGCTGTTCCGGCTACTTTAAAGTCCATATCACCTAAGTGATCTTCATCACCAAGAATATCTGTCAGGACAGCAAAGCCTTCGTCTTCCTTAACAAGCCCCATAGCAATACCAGCAACAGGCGCTTTAAGTGGCACACCAGCATCCATTAATGCCAAGCTCGAGCCACAAACCGAAGCCATTGAACTTGAACCATTAGATTCGGTAATCTCAGATACTACGCGAATAGCATAAGGAAACTCTTCAGGGTTAGGTAATACTGCGTTGATACCACGACGAGCCAGACGACCATGGCCCACTTCACGTCGACTAGTAAAGCCAATACGACCACACTCACCCACCGAGTACGGAGGGAAATTGTAATGCAGCATGAACGGATCATCTCTGCGGCCTTCAAGAGCATCGATCATTTGAGCATCTCGAGTAGAACCTAGAGTGGCAGCAACAACGGCTTGAGTTTCACCACGAGTGAACAAGGACGAGCCATGTACCTTCGGGAGAATACCAACTTCAACATTGATACCACGAACTGTTTTAGTATCACGACCATCAATTCGTGGCTCACCTCGAATAATTCTGCCCCGAACAACACTCTTTTCTAATTTCTTGAATGCATCTTTAATATCTTCTTCTGATGCGCCCTCGTCTGAGGCTAGCTCTGCATATGCACGATCGCGCAATGCATTAACACTGGCAACACGCTCTTGTTTGTCAACCACCTGATAAGCAGAATCAACATCAGCACCCACTAAACTATTTAACGCACCCTTGAGTTCTGCATTCTCAGCTTCACCTTGCCAATCCCAACGAGGTTTTCCAGCTTCATCAGCAAGCTGCTGAATAACACTAATCACTGACTGCATTTCTTGGTGGGCAAAGAGAACGCCGCCTAACATGATGTCTTCTGACAATTCACTTGCCTCAGACTCCACCATAAGAACAGCATCTTTGGTTCCAGCGACAACCATATCCAGTGAAGAGTCTTCTAGCTCACTATAAGTAGGGTTGAGCAGATAACCTGCCTCTTCTGTGTAGCCAACTCTTGCGCCGCCAATAGGTCCATTAAACGGGATGCCTGAGATTGATAAGGCTGCTGATGTTCCAATCATTGCAGCTATATCGGGATCGATATTTTTTTCCGCTGAAACAACAGTACAAACAACCTGAACTTCGTTTTTAAATCCATTAGGGAATAACGGACGGATAGGACGGTCGATCAATCGAGAGGTTAAAGTCTCTTTTTCATTCGGCCGACCTTCGCGCTTAAAAAAACCGCCTGGGATTTTACCCGCAGCATAGGCCTTCTCAATATAGTGAACACCCAGCGGGAAAAAATCCATCCCTGCTTTGGCTTCTCTTGCGCCAACGACAGTACAAAGTACAGTAGTGTCATCAATTGAACATAAAACTGCACCGGTTGCCTGTCTGGCAACACGACCTGTTTCTAATGTAACGGTATGATTACCGTATTGAAATTTCTTAATTAAAGGATTCATAATTTTACCTTTGTTATTTACCTTGTAGCGCCTTACTTAGACCCTGAGAGTGCGCTGCTCGGGTTACTTATGACTACCGGTTAAAATAGTCATAAGTAACTCGATCAGCATCGATTCAGGCATTCTGTTCAGACGATTAATTTTATGTGTTCAATATTAATAGTACGGCTCCTCAGAGGGAGCCGCACCATGAACACTTATCGACGTAAACCAAGCTTCTTGATTAGCTGGCCATAGCGCTCAAAGTTTTTACTCTTTAAATAATCAAGTAATTTGCGACGCTGATTAACCATGCGAATAAGACCGCGACGTGAATGGTGATCTTTCTTATGATCCCCAAAATGCTCCTGTAGCTTGTTAATATTTACGGTTAGCAATGCAACCTGTACTTCAGGCGATCCTGTATCATTTTCACAGGTAGCGTGTTCTGCGACGATTGCTGCTTTTTCTTGTGCACTTAGTGCCATGATGTATTACTCCAATATGCGAGTTAAAAAAATAAAGGTTTGCCCGCGCATACTTACAGACAACCTAACGTGATATCTGGCACTCATGTACCAGTACTTATTGATGATAAAAACTCTACCATCACAAAATTCTATGTTGCTTCCCTAGCAGGTTGAATTTAACTGCTTTCAACCACCAGTCTTTTCGGTGCCACCTGACCATCTGCAGTGACTTCAGCTACACCTAGAAAGGTGCCTCCTTCCCGAAAGACGCGCACTATATCCCCTTCTTGGCCATTACGAAAGGCCTCATTTGACATTACTGGCTGTCCTAACTGGAAATAACCAGCAACTACCGCTGATAATTCCACCGCCATTCGGTCCGCTACAGCAATATCCATAGGTTTTAGAAAGCTATCAAGGCCCTCAGGCTCCATAGTTTCTCGTTGATGCTGCAAGCTATCCAAGGTGACGGTTTCTTCATCTGAAAACGGACCAGCAACATGCCTATGCAAGGCGCTAACATGAGCGCCACAACCAAGTGCGGCGCCTAAATCTTCTGCCAAAGAACGTACATAGGTCCCTTTACTCACATGAACCTCAACGTCCAGCTCTGCTTTCAAGCCTGGACGAAAGTCCAACACATCGTATTTAAAGACTGTTATATCTCGCGCCTCTCTCTCCACCACAATCCCTTGACGTGCTAGTTTATAGAGAGGCTGACCATTATGTTTTAACGCCGAATACATTGATGGAACTTGCTGTATCTCACCTTTAAACGCTTCAATAGCTGACAATACTTGCCGTTCAGTAATGGTTGAAGCGTCTTTTTTCTCGCGCACATCACCATCACAATCGCCAGTATCTGTGGTCACCCCCAGAGTAAAGGTACTGCGATAATGCTTATCTGAATCCAACAAAAACTGACTAAATTTTGTCGCTTCACCTAAACAGATTGGAAGCACGCCTGTCGCTAGCGGATCCAAACTACCCGTATGACCAGCTTTATTGGCATCAAATAGATTCTTAACCCGCTGCAAAGCTTGGTTAGATGTTAAGCCTTTGGGCTTGTTGAGCAAGAAAATGCCGTTAACTGGGCGGCCTCGATTACGTCTACGGGCCAACGTTAATGACCTTTGTTGTCTGCAACTTCGGTATCTGCTTTTTGATCAGCATCTTGAGTGGACATTGCATAATCAATTAGCGCTGACAAGTGCTGCCCTCTGCGACCGCTTTCATCATAAATAAATGTTAATTTAGGAGTAATACGTAATTTAATGCTAGCGGCCAATAACTTGCGTAAATAGCCCGCTGCACCATTTAAAGCTCTCACTGCCTGATCAATTTCTTCTTGATCACGATCACCCACAAAGGTAACGTGAATTTTCGCGTAAGCAAGATCACGGCTAACATCTACATCTGTAACACTGACCATCCCTACCCTCGGATCACGAACTTCGTCGCGAATTAATACCGCCAACTCTTGTTGGACAGCATCTGAAACGCGTTCTGCTCGGGTAAATTCTCTTGGCATGTCAGTCTTTAGCTACACCTACTCAAAGTTCGTTATAGTCGCTATGATTAGAGCGATCTCTTCACTTCAGTGACATCATAGACTTCGATTAAATCACCAGCCTTCACATCATTGTAGTCTTTAACACCAATACCACATTCCATGCCGTTGCGTACGTCACTCGCCTCATCTTTAAATCGACGTAGCGATTCAAGTTCACCTTGATAGATCACAACATCGTCTCGCAGCACACGAATAGGCTTGTTACGGAAGACAGATCCCTCTACCACCATACACCCAGCAATAGCGCCAAACTTTGGTGACCGGAAGACATCTCGCACTTCGGCAATACCAACAATTTCTTCTTTGGTCTCTGGAGCTAACATACCTGAGAGAGCCAACTTAACTTCATCCAACAGATTATAAATAATGCTGTAATAACGAAGTTCTACACTCTCTTTTTCAGCTAGGGCTTTCGCAGAACCGCCAGCTCGGACATTAAAGCCCAAAACGATGGCGCCCGTGGTCAAGGCCAAGTTAATATCAGATTCAGTAATACCGCCAACACCAGAGGAGACAATATCCACAGCGACTTCATCGTTGGCGAAGTCATGAAGAGCGCTATTAATAGCTTCCAAAGACCCACGCACATCTGTTTTCACAATAAGATTGAGCTTATTGACTTGCTCAGATCCCATATCGGTAAACATGTTCTCTAACTTAGCTGCTTGTTGGCGTGACATACGATCATGGCGTGCCTTCGTAGCTCGCAATTCAGCAATTTCTTTCGCCTTTCGCTCATCTGCCACCACGAAGAACTCATCGCCGGCATTTGGCGCTTCATCTAGCCCAAGAATCTCTGCCGGAATTGAGGGTCCAGCCTCAGCGATAGGCTTTTTCATTTCGTTAGTCATGGCACGAATTTTTCCTACGCTCTCACCAGCTAACATAAAGTCGCCCTTGCGTAAGGTACCTTGCTGAATGAGCGCTGTAGCAACTACACCTCGACCTTTATCTACACGAGCCTCAACGATAACTCCTCGAGCAGGCACATCTACCGGAGCCTTCAGCTCCAGCAATTCGGACTGCAATAACACAGCCTCTAGCAACTCTTCAATTCCATCACCAGTTTCAGCCGAGACTTTAATAAACTGAGTGTCACCGCCCCACTCTTCAGGAATGACGTCTTTGGCTCCTAATTCACTGGTAACTTTCTCAGGATCTGCTCCCTCTTTATCCATTTTGTTGATAGCAACAACTAAGGGTACGCCCGCAGCACGAGCATGCTGAATTGCCTCTTCAGTCTGAGGCATCACACCATCATCAGCGGCAACGACCAAAATTACTACATCAGTAGCTTGGGCTCCGCGCGCGCGCATTGCCGTAAAGGCTGCGTGTCCAGGCGTATCTAAGAAAGTCACCATACCTTTTGGTGTGTTCACATGATAAGCACCGATGTGCTGAGTAATACCACCCGCCTCACCAGAAGCTACATGGGTCTTCTTGATACGATCCAAGAGCGACGTCTTACCATGATCGACATGACCCATCACAGTAACAATCGGTGCTCGTGGTTCCCCGTCGACTTCACTTTCGATATTTTCAAATTGCTTAGTCAACTCATCTTCAATAGTGTCTTCAACTGCAGCAACAGGTTCATGGCCGAGTTCTTCAACCACTAGAAAGGCTGTCTCTTGATCAATCACCTGGTTGATATTCGCCATCACACCCAGCTTCATTAATTCTTTAACAACTACACCTGACTTAAGTGCCATTTTTGCAGCGAGGTCACCAACAGTTAATTCTTCAGGTATCGCCACTTCAAAGGTCTTCTTTTCAACAGGTTTATTAAACGTGTGCTTGTTATCTACCTTGAGCACAACACCCGTTGTTTTCAGACGATTTTTGCTTGATCGCTCATCAGAATCATCTAACTGTAAACGCGGCTTTTTCTTACCCGGCTTACCAAGAGTCTTTTTTGCTTTTTTAGCTAGTTTATCTTCGTCATCAACAACTGGTTTGCCATGTCTGCGTCCTTTATCTTGAACGGGGTCAACAACAGGTGCGGCAACATGCTTTGTAGTCTTGCCCGCTTTCTTAGCTTCGTCACTTGCCAGTGCTGATGCCGCTTCCGAAGCTTTTCTCGCCTCTTCTTCTAACTTTTCAGCTGCTTCTTTTTCAGCCGCTTCCCGAGCCTCTTCATCCGCTTTACGACGACCTGCAATGGCAGCTAGACGTTTGTCTTCAATATCATCTGTGCCTGAGCTTTTCTTAACTACTGGTTCTGCTGCGTCTTTAGCAGCCATCTCAGCTTCTTGACGTGCTTTTGCCTCAGTCTCTAGATCTGCCTGAGCTTGCAACTCTTCATCGCTACGTTTGATATACGTTCGCTTCTTGCGCACCTCAATATTTACGGTTTTACGATTTCCAGACCTTAAGGTACTTACCGTCTTGCGCCTAAGAGTGATCTTTTTGGGTTCGCCACTATTTTCGCCGTGTAGACCTTTGAGATATGCCAACAAAGTCTGTTTTTCCTCATCAGACACCGCAGCATCAGCGGAATCATGGGAAAGCCCTGCCTCTTTCATTTGCATTAGCAAACGGTCGACAGATGCGCCCACGGTTTTTGCTAGTTCAGTTACTGTAACTTCAGCCATCGGTTATCCTCTATTGCTACCCGATTAATTATTCGCTCTGTTCCTCTGCGAACCAAGGTGCACGTGCAGTCATGATTAATGCTGCCGCTTTTTCTTCATCCATACCGTCTACATCCATCAGATCATCAACCGCTTGCTCAGCGAGATCTTCCATCGTAATGATGCTTTTGGCAGTTAATTTATAAGCCAATGCTTTATCCATACCTTCCATCGTCAAAAGATCTTCGGCAGGCTCAACATTAGTTAATTGCTCTTCACTTGCCAAAGCACGAGTTAACAAAGCGTCTTTAGCTCTTGCACGTAACTCTTCGGCAATATCTTCATCGAAGCCTTCAATTGCGCTCATCTCCTCAAGAGGAACATAGGCAACTTCTTCAATACTAGTAAAGCCCTCTTCAACCAAGACAACGGCAACATCTTCGTCAACATCCAATGCTTCCATTAAGCTCTCAACAAAGTTTGATGATTCGGCTTCTTGTTTTTCTAGCGCGTCCTCAGTGGTCATTACATTAATAACCCAACCAGTGAGCTCTGAGGCTAAACGAACATTTTGCCCGCCTTTCCCGATTGCCTGAGCAAGATTATCTGCACTAACTGCAACATCCATTGAATGAGTATCCTCATCAACAATAAGAGACTCAACCTCAGCAGGAGCCATAGCATTGATTACCAACTGCGCAGGATTGTCATCCCACAGAATAATATCAACACGCTCATCATCTAAATCATTTGACACTGCTTGAACGCGAGCACCACGCATACCTACACAGGCACCAACAGGGTCAATACGAGCATCTTTACTCTTCACTGCAATCTTAGCGCGTTGACCTGGATCTCTTGCTGCACCTTTGATTTCGATAATACCTTCAGAAATTTCAGGCACTTCAATCTGAAACAACTGAACCAACATATCGGGAGTTGCGCGTGATACGAGAAGTTGCGGCCCTCGAGTTTCCTCGCGAATACCCATAAGAATGACACGAGTACGATCGTTAATACGAAATATTTCTCGTCCAACTAATTCTTCACGCGGCAACATTCCTTCAGCGTTATCACCAAAATCAACCACAATATGGTCACGGGTGACTTTTTTAACGGTACCGTTCAACAACTCACCTACGCGATGCTTGAATCGATTGACAATAATTTCTCTTTCAGCATCTTTTACGCGTTGAACAATTACTTGTTTGGCAGTTTGCGCAGCAATACGACCAAAGGCGATATTTTCAACAGTTTCTTCAAAGACATCTCCAACAGCTAAGGTTGGATCTTTCTCAATCGCCTCTTCAGTGGTGAACTGAGTGCCTAATTCCGCCAAAACATCATCACCAACCACTTCCCAAAAACGGAAGGACTCGTAATCACCTGATTCTCTATCGATCACAACGCGAATATTGGCGCCTTCTTCATAACGCTTTTTAGTCGCCGTGGCTAAAGCTTGCTCAATAGCCTCGAAAATTATCTCTTGGTCGACACCCTTTTCATTGGATACGGCCTCTGCAACCATTAAAATTTCTTTACTCATTTAATAAACTCCACATGCCTCAAAAGCGAGGAACCACGTTAGCCTTTTCTATACCTTCAACAGGAAACAGATACTCATGATCCGTTACCACCAAAATAATCTCATCGCCGTCAACACCAGTTAAACGGCCCTTAAAGTTGCGTCGGCCCTCATAGGGGAAACGCAATTTAAGTGAAATATCCTCTCCAACATACTTTTCGTATTGCCCAATTTCATACAATGGGCGATCCATCCCTGGTGAAGACACCTCTAATATATACTCGCCATTAATGGCATCTTCAACATCAAGAATACTGCTAGCCTGCCTGCTGACACGTTCGCAATCTTCTATACCAACTAGATCGTTATCCTTATCGATATAAATTCGCAGTAGCTTGGTCTTAGCGCCAGTCTGTAAATCAACACCCCAGAGCTCGCATCCCAAAGCCTCAACCACTGGCTGCAGTAATTGCCTTATTCTGCTATCAGCTACAGCCATTCCACTCTCCTAACAAACAAAAAATGGGCCTAGGCCCATTTGTTCTCTTCTAAAGAAAAGCCCCAATATGGGGCTCCTCGATTTGCGCCGGACCCGACGCGAATTTTCAACGTAGAAAACGTCTTGCTTAACCAGACCCCTTTTTCTACTAACGTAATGCAAGCATAGACAATAAATACTGCTTTAACATTACTTTTGGTGTCAATTTATCCAAAATTGGTAGCGGGAGCTGGATTTGAACCAACGACCTTCGGGTTATGAGCCCGACGAGCTACCAGACTGCTCCATCCCGCACCGACACCGTGGCCACATAACTAAAGGCCACCCCTCCTAGAAAGGACGTGCATTATAGGTAGGGTCTGCAGGTAGGTCAACAAGGCATTGTTAAACTAGATATATTTAATCGAATTAAATTTTCAACGCGATTTATCTAGTTCTGTAACGATACTATTTACGATGCTCAACAATTAATTCATAGGCTGCTTGAATCTCTTGAGTCTTTTCAGTCGCTAAATTAACCATATCCTCGGGCATTCCCTGACCGATGAGTTTGTCAGGATGATTTTGACTAACCAACTTACGATAAGCTCGTTTGATCTGACTGTCTGAATCTTCGGCATTTACGCCCAAAGCACGATAAGCATCTGCTAATTGATTTTTTGATGGCCGGCTGGCGCCCGGACCAGATTGTGAGCCCCTAAATCGTGACTGAGCTTCAATCATCTCAATAAATTGCTTGAATAGAGCAGCGCTGAACCCTAAGTGGCGTGCTACCCTAGCCAAAACTTCCTGCTCCGACGGATCCAAATCACCATCAGCCATGGCCAGTGAAATTAAATAGTTCAGTAACTGCTGTTTGAGGTTGTTATACCTGCCACAAACCCGCATAAACTCCTGCATAGCCTCATCAATCGAGAACTCTGGCTTGGCGCCACTTTTAAATAATTCAATCGCACGCTTTCGGCTCACAGAATCAAGACGCATCTTGTCCATTAAAGCTTCCGCTTGGGCTATCTCATCACTAGAGATGCGACCATCAGCCTTAGCGACGTGACCGAGCAGACTAAACACTGTTTGGAAAAAAGAATCTCTTGCTTGCTGCTGCTGGCCACCAGTAATGGGACCCGAGCGAGCACGATCAAACTGGTGGCCCAAGTAAACACCTAGGAGAGCTCCAAAAGCACCTCCTGCTATCATGAACCCAAAAATTCCACCAATGATCTTGCCTGTCATGCCTGTCTCCTCAACACCTTTGTGTATTGTAAGTCCTTGAAACTTTATTGCATCCACTAAGAGGACAATAATTAAAAATGATGATACGGTGGTTTCCAAAATATTCACAATAAAAGACACTGATTCTTTGAAAAACCAAGAATCCCTAAGTATGCATAAATTATTGAAAGACCCTATTTTTGCGTTCCTGTTAGTGGCACCACTACCTTTTTGGGTGTGGATAGTTGCCACTCAGGGAGTAACAGGCATTACTGATCTGTCTTTGCTGATGAGCTTAGTAGTGCTATACCCAATCATCGAAGAGATAATCTTTAGAGGGCTCATTCAGCCGTTTATGGCCAAACGCTTGAATCGGAGTTGGTCTATTTTCTCATTGGCCAATATACTCACTAGCCTGTCATTTGTTGCCCTGCATCTTATAAATCACCCACCACTATGGGCCCTAGCGGTGTTTGTTCCATCTCTTGTCTTTGGCTACAGCCAAGAACGGTATAACCATCTTGGCGCGCCGGTCATTTTGCACTGCTCATATAATGCCGGCTACTTTTTATTACTTGGTTGACGCCAACTACTTACCTATATACTTAAAGTTTAAAATAAAACTCAAAGTGGCCGAGCTTTTGTACCTTAAGTCGGCCGGAATTTAAATATGATTTATAGAAACGCAACTAGTTCAGACCTTAAACGCTGTTTTGAAATCAGGGGGCAAACACAGGATAACGCTTTTAATGAAAGTGAGTTAGCCGCAATAGGTGTAACTGAGGAATCTTGGTCCAGTTTAATTGAAGATGGAACATTTACTGGTAACGTTGCCTCAACTAATGACATTGTTATTGGTTTTTGTTTTGGGGATACTAAAACTGGTGAAATTCTGGTTTTAGCTGTACTTAAAGGGCATGAAGGTATGGGAATAGGTAAAAGTCTGCTCGAAAAAATCAGCGCAGACCTATTTTCAATTGGTCACAATAAGTTGTGGTTAGCTGCTTCAGCAACGCCAATAGCTAGGGCATATGGTTTTTACCGCAGCGTTGGTTGGCATCCAACCAATACATTTGACGGAAACGGCGATGAGATACTCACAAAAAGGAAAATTTAATAGACCAAAGAAACCAACTTGGCCAAATTAGGTGACCTAAAACACAATAAGATAGGTATAAGAGTTTAATGGTGCGGATGGGGGGACTTGAACCCCCACAACCTAAGTTACTACCCCCTCAAGATAGCGCGTCTACCAATTCCGCCACATCCGCAATTAAACTCGTACTAAGAAGATTTTTTGAATAACCTTTTACTGAGGAATATCTGACTCATCTGAAGCAAGTTCAGGGAGATCTGTCTCTCGCAGTGTCTCCACTGGAACTGATTCTAGCGCTGGTATACTGAAGTCTTCGATCACGGTTTTATTCTTTGCTGTTACCGCTAAACTAACGCTGGTGACAAAAAAGATTGTCGCCAGTAGCGCTGTCATTTTACTGAAAAAGTTCCACCCGCCGCCGCTACCAAAGACAGTTTGCGATGCACCTGCGCCAAAAGATGCTCCTGCTTCAGCGCCTTTACCTTGCTGTATTAAAATAAGGCCAATGAGTGCCACTGCGACCAGAAAGTGAAAGATTAAAATAAATTTTTCCATGATTTTGCGTTTACCTTTATGCCATTAACTGTGCAATATTTAAAAATTCTTGTGCCTTTAAAGAGGCTCCACCTACCAGACCACCATTGATGTCTGGTTGGGCAAATAATTCAGCAGCGTTACTTGCATTAACGCTGCCACCATAAAGAAGCCGTGTATCTGCTCCTTGTAAGCCCAGTTGAGACCGAATCTCTGCATGGACACTTTGCGCCTGCTCTGGGGTCGCTACCTCACCTGTACCAATGGCCCAAACGGGCTCGTAGGCAATAACCCCTCGGCAAAGTTTTTCAATACCTACTCGGTTGATCACTGCGGCAATTTGCTCTGTGACTACCTTTACTGTTTGCCCCTGCTGTCTCTGCTGCAGTGACTCACCAACACAGAGTACTGGGGTTAACCCCTGAGCCTGCGCGGTATTAAATTTTTCTGCTATCTCGTTGTTGCTCTCGGCAAACACTGTTCGCCTCTCTGAGTGACCAACAAGTACATAATCACAGCCAATGTCTTTGAGCATTGCTCCAGAGATCTCTCCGGTAAGTGCTCCGTCATCATGTTGAGACATATTCTGCCCACCCACATCAATGACGCTATTAGCTAGTGCATCAACAACCGCACTCAGATGCACTGCAGGAGGAAAAAC
>Ga0208963_1000021_pt1 | contig 54782 bp, 62 predicted proteins | sample AOAMet2_C43A7_35_2_FD_188079 | JGI IMG/M metagenome (GOLD analysis project Ga0208963, IMG submission 188079) | Ammonia-oxidizing marine microbial communities from Monterey Bay, California, USA - C0912_C43A7_35 (SPAdes) | ecosystem: Environmental > Aquatic > Marine > Intertidal zone | place... | reverse complement strand
TTACACCTTGAACCACAAATTCCAAATTTTTCTACCCCAATGAGCGCAGATCATAATGTTGAGCTCAAAGAGGGTATGTGTTTAGCAATTGAACCGATGGTTAATTTAGGGTCAAGATTTATAAAAACAGACTCAGATGGATGGACAGTTAGAACGCAAGATGGGCAACCAAGTGCACACTTTGAACATTCAATTCTTATTACTAAGTTGCAACCCAGAATTTTAACATAATGGCAAAACAAGAATCAATAGAAGTAGAGGGAGTAATCAAAGAAGCTTTACCAGGAGCCAGATTTAGAGTTATGATTAATTTAGGCGGTAAAGAACATGAAGTACTTGCTCATGTAAGCGGAAAAATGCGTATGCATTTTATTAAAATGCTTCCAGGAGATAAAGTTGATTTACAATTATCTCCCTATGATTTAAACAGAGGAAGAATTACCTTTAGGCAATAATTATGAAAGTAAGAGCATCAGTAAAGAAAAGAACACGTGATTGCGTTATCGTACGTAGAAAAGGACGTATTTACGTTATTAATAAGAAAAACCCTAGATTTAAACAGAGGCAAGGATAATGGCTAGAATAGCAGGTGTTGATATACCAAAAGATAAGAAAGTTGCATATTCATTGCGTTATGTTCATGGTATTGGGCTTAACACTGCACTGAAGGTGTGCGAATTGGCAAAAGTCGATCCGGAAGTAAGAGTTACGGATTTGAGCTCTAAAGATGAAGATACAATCAGAAAAGTTATTGTAGATTTAAAATTATTAATTGAAGGTGAATTAAGAAGTGAAAATTTAAAAAACGTTAAAAGACTACAAGATATTGGTAGTTATAGAGGTGTAAGACATAGAAAGTCTCTTCCGGTAAGAGGTCAGAGAACAAAAACAAACTCTAGAACAAAAAGAAGTGGAAAAAAACAAACAATATCACTTGGTAAGAAGGCAGTATAACATATGGCAACACAAACTAGATCAAAGAAGAACAAGAAGAAGATAAATCCAAATGGCATTGTGCATATCAAAGCGACATTCAATAATACGAATATCACTGTAACTGATGAAAATGGAAATGTAATTGCATGGGCTACCGCAGGTAAAGCAGGATTTAAAGGTTCTAGAAAGAATACAGCATATGCTGCAACAATAGCTTCAGAAAAAGTTGCTAGTGAAGTGGTGAGTATGGGATTAGCTAGTGTAGCGGTAAGAGTTAAAGGTCCTGGAGCTGGTAGAGAATCAGCTATCAGAGCATTATCAGGTGCAGGTTTACAAGTAACGTCAATTTCAGATGTGACACCATTGCCTCACAATGGTTGTCGACCTAAAAAACAAAGAAGAGTTTAAAAGTATGGCAAAATTAAATACACCTAAAGGTAAGTTAGTTAGAAAGCTTGGAGTTAATATTTTTGGTAACCCTAAATTTGATAGATTATTATCAAAAAAAGGACATAGACCTGGCCAGCATGGGAAGATGGGAAAACGCCCTTCAACTTATGCTCTTCAGTTACAAGAAAAGCAAAAAATTAAGTTTACCTACGGTACTTTAGAAAAACAGTTTAGAAATTATTTTAAGAAGGCTTCACAAATGAAAGGCGAAACCGGATTTAATCTTCTTGTACTTCTTGAGTCAAGATTAGATAATGTGGTATATAAGCTTGGATTTGGTCCCACAAGATCAGCAGCCAGACAACTTGTTAGTCACGCACACTTTATGGTGAATGGTGCTAAAGTTAATATAGCCTCTTACAGGCTAAAACCTGGAGATGTAGTGCAGGTAAGACCTAAAAGTAAAAAATTAGATATTATATTAAATTCTATTAAAATGGTTAAGGGTGATTTAAACGTTTCTTGGCTTTCTGTTGATAAAGCTAAAATGGAAGGAACATTTGTTAACTATCCTGAGAGAGATGAAATTGACTTAACTATGAACGAACAATTAGTTGTTGAATACTATTCAAGATAAAGGAAGAAACATGAGCAATGATTTACAATTTAAGATTTCACACAAAATAATTGACGAAAATTCTAGTAATTTTCTTATTAAACCGCTTGAAAGAGGGTATGGTATCACTGTTGGTAATTCTCTAAGAAGAGCATTATTAACTGCAGTACCAGGAGCAGCTATTACAAACGTTAAGATTGAGGGAGCATTACATGAATTTTCAACTCTTGACGGCATAAAAGAAGATATTGCTGATGTAATTATGAACTTGAAGGGTGTAAGATTTCATTTATTTGAAAGTTCAGTTGAACCTATTTTTGTAAAAATTAAAGGCGCAAAAACATTTACAGCAGCTGATATTCAAGCTGTGAGCGATGACTTTACTATTTTGAATCCCGATCATTACATTACAGATATTGCTAAAGGAACCACTCTTGAACTAGAGCTTAGATTAGGAATTGGTAAAGGTTACAAGTCTAGCGAAGAGAATAAGTTAAATAATTCCCCAGTTGGAATGATACCAATTGATAGTATTTTTAATCCAGTTACTCAAGTAGCATTTAATGTTTCCCCATTACCGGGAGCAAAAGAAGATTCAGAAATGCTATCTCTTGATGTAAAAACAGATGGATCTATTAGTCCTATCGATGCAGTGAGTTATTGTTCTTCTGTTCTTTCTGAGCATTATAATATTATTAACTCTATTAGCAATCCTTCTGTATTAGAAATTGATAAACCTGTTAGTGAAGAAATTTTACAGATTCGCAAACTTCTTGGATCTTCAATTGATGAAATGGAATTATCAGTAAGAAGTCACAACTGTTTAGAAGCAGCTGGAATCACTTTAATTGGTGAATTAGTTGACAAGGATGAAGCAGAAATGCTTGAGTATAAAAACTTTGGTCGTAAATCACTCAATGAATTAATTGAGAAGCTTGAAACAATGGGTCTAAAATTCGGAATGGATACTAGTCCTTATGTTGAGGATGAAGTGTAAATGAGAAAAAGAATATCAGCTAGAAAGTTTGGTAAGTCTACTGCTCATAGAAAAGCAATGATGTCTAATATGGCAAGTTCACTAATTGAACATAAGCGTATTAAAACTACACATCAAAAAGCTTTAGAGTTAAGAAAGTTTATTGAACCAATGATTACTAAGGCAAAAGAAAAAAGTGTTCACAACAGAAGAGAAGTGATGAAGAAGATTCATAATTCAGATGCTGTAAAAACTTTATTTGACGTTATTGCTCCAGTTTATTCAGATAGACCTGGTGGATATACTCGTATTATCAAGCTTGGTACAAGAACAAACGATGCAGCTAAAATTTCTTTAATTGAGTTTGTTGATAAGGCTCAGTTTAAAGTTGATGAAGTAGCTCCAATAGAGCCAGAAGAAGCACCAAAAGAAGACGCTTAAATTTTTTCTAGTATTTTTTTCAGATATTTTTCATCTACCTGATTAAAATCATCCAGATTTTTGGAGTCAATATCAAGTACATATCTTTTATTGTTTTTAATAAACGGTATAGCAATTTCAGACTTACTATTTTCATCACATACAATATGATTTGTAAATTTGTTTACATCAGCTACAATTAAAGTCTTATTTTTGAGTAAAGATTGTCCACATACACCATTCATTTGAATTGGACTACAAGGTATTTTATCTGATAAGTAATTTGAAATTTCTAAATAATTATCTTTCTCAATATAAAATCCGCAAAAAATCCAATCTTCAAATTCCTCGAAAAGACATTTGATTATATTATCAATTTTATCCTTTGCATCTAAAGTGTTGATCAATCGAATTGATTTTTGGTATTTTTTTTCTTTTGCATTAGATTGAGTCTTATTCATGTTTAAAAATAACAAATATTCTAAGAATCCAATAATAGTTTCTGGCATGCCTAGAACAGCAACAACTATAGTTGGTAAGCTAATATCCAATAAAGCTCGATATAGCGTCATTTATGAGCCATTTAATAGCTTTCAAGGATTGAAGTCGATTAATATAAACTATCTTATTCCAGGATCCAACATCATGGAGAATGATTTTGATCGAATATTAGGAAATTTATTAAGATTTAATTCAAGCTTTAAGCTTGGAATAAAGAAGAGTGATCCTTTTTTAAAAAAAACAATAAAATATGTTATTGGAAATGAATCATCTATTTCTTTTAAAAAAGCAAAATGTTTTAATAGAAGAAATGGGTTAATTGTTAAAGATCCATTTTTAGTATTTGCATCCCAATACCTATCTAAGAATTATAAGGTTATAATGTGTGAAAGACCATTACTACCATTGGCAGGAAGTTTTAAAAGAATGTCTTGGACATTTAGTGAATACAACAGACTATTAGAAGATTTGAGGCGTTCTGGTGTCAATATTCAGAATCCTAGCCAATTTGACAATGATAATATTTCACCTTTTGTAGTTGGAGCAGTACAGTTTTTCTATCTTTATAGATTATTTAAGAAAAAAATAGTCAATAACGATAATATCTATTTCTTTAACCAAAATGAGCTTGCTGTTAATCCTAGCAATGCAATTATGTCATTATTCGATTGGATTAATATAGATTATTCAGAAAGTGATATTAGTCATATAGTTTCTTCTATTTCAGGGTCAAACGAAAATAAGTCTCCCGAAGAGGGAGTACAGCACGATCTACTCTATGATAAGAACTATGCTAATGAATATTTTAATTCAATATTGAACGATGATGAGATTGAATATGTTAAAGAATGTGAATTATTAATTCGTAGCGGAGAAGAGATTTGAACTCCTGACCTTCGGATTATGATTCCGCTGCTCTAACCAACTGAGCTACTCCGCCATTGAGGGGATAAGTTATATCAGTTCAATCTAAAAGTCTAAAATTAATTTTAATATTTAAGTGTATTTTTTTAATTAAATACTTTGCTTTTTTAAGTTATTTTGTAATTTCTGTTGTTGACAAAACTTATAGGAGATAAAAAGCTCAAATGAAATATACAACTAAACAAGATTTTCTAAATCACGTAAACAATACTTTTAAATTTGAAGATGAATTTTTGCAAGCAGTTGAAGAAGTGGTAAGTTCTATTTGGGATACCGTTCAAAGTAACCCAGAATATCTAAAGTATAATATTTTAGATAGAATAGTTGTCCCAGAAAGAGCTTTTATTTTCAGAGTACCTTGGATAGACGATAATAATAATGTCCATGTTAATTTAGGTTACAGAATACAATTTAATTCCGCTATCGGTCCCTACAAGGGAGGTCTAAGGTTTCATCCTTCTGTTAATCTTGGGATATTAAAATTTTTAGCTTTTGAGCAAATATTTAAAAATAGTTTGACTGGACTAAGTATGGGTGGAGGTAAAGGTGGATCTAATTTTGACCCTAAAGGAAAAACAGATACTGAAATAATGAGATTTTGCCAATCATTTATGACTGAGCTATCTAAGCATATTGGAAGCGATACTGATGTTCCAGCTGGAGACATTGGTGTAGGGGGTCGTGAAATCGGATTCATGTTTGGGCAGTATAAAAGATTAAAAAATGAATTCACTGGAGTATTAACCGGAAAAAATACAAAATGGGGTGGTAGCTTGATAAGACCTGAGGCAACAGGATATGGAACTGTGTATTTTGTTGATGAAATGTTAAAAACTAGGAATGAATCTCTTGAAGGAAAAATTGCTACTGTTTCTGGTTCTGGAAACGTAGCACAGTTTGCTTGTGAAAAATTAATTGAAATGGGTGCAAAACCAGTTACACTATCTGATTCGAGCGGTTTCATCTACGATAGAGATGGTATTACTCAAGAAAAGATTGATTTCGTAAAAGAGCTTAAATCTAAACGTTCTGCTAGAATTTCTGAGTATGCAGAAAAGTACAATGTAGAATATTTTGAAGGTAAGCGACCATGGTCTATTGAATGTGATATTGCTTTACCTTGTGCTACACAAAATGAACTAGATATAAAAGACGCCAAAAAGTTATTAGATAATGGTTGTTTTGTAGTAGCTGAAGGAGCTAATATGCCATCAACTAAAGATGCTGTAGAGCTTTTTATTGATAAGAAAATATTGTTTGGCCCAGGAAAAGCAGCGAACGCTGGTGGAGTCGCAGTATCGGGGATTGAAATGAGCCAAAATAGTACTAGAATGCCACTTTCAAGAGAAAAGGTAGATAGTCTCTTAAAAGAAATTATGAGGCATATCCATACAACCTGCGTTAAGCATGGATCAGAAAAAGGTGGTTTCATTAATTATGTAGATGGTGCTAATATCGGAGGATTTGTAAGAGTTGCAGATTCGATGATTGACCAGGGTATTGTTTAGATTTTTTAATATTATCTAGACAGTTATGTTACGTAAAATTACATCAATAGATTTTCAATCTAATAATAATACAAGTCAATGTGTTCTTATCAGAGTTGACTTCAATGTTCCAGTTGAAAATGATATAGTTTCTGATGACTACAGGATACTTAAATCATTGCCAACAATTCAACACTGTCTTGATGAAGGCGCTAAGATTGTTTTAATGTCTCATCGAGGAAGGCCTAATGGGAAGGTTGATAATAATCTTTCTTTAATGCCCGCAGGAGAAAGGCTAGCTCAATTACTAGAAATGCCTATAAAATTTTCGCATGATTGTATATCTGAAGACGCAATAGATGTATCCAGAAATCTAAAAAGTGGAGAGATTCATTTGTTAGAAAATTTACGTTTTTATGATGAAGAAATAAGCAATGATACATTATTTGCTTCTAAATTAGCCCAACATGGTTCTATTTATTTGAATGATGCGTTTGGTACTGCTCATCGAGAGCATGCATCAAATACAGGTATCACCAAATATTTTACAACAAAGGGAATGGGATTATTAGTAGAAAAAGAAATGGAATTTCTTTCTGAAAATATTTCTGATTCAAAAGGTCCAGTATCCTTAATTATTGGAGGGGCAAAAATTGACACTAAAATTAGTGTGATTAAGCATTTTTTTGATATCGCAGACAATATTCTTATTGGCGGTGCAATGGCAAATACGTTTTTAGCTGCAAATAAGTATGATATGGGAAAATCTTTAGTTCAAAAAGATGAAATAGAGACAGCAAAAAAACTTATGTTAATGGCCTCTAAAAGTAAAACTAATATAATTCTTCCTATCGATTTTAATGGAGAGCTAAATACATTTGGAAGTGGTAAATTACATTATGCAACCATTGAAAATATTAAAAAAACGATGATTTGTGAAGATATAGGAGAGTTGAGCATAAATTTATTTACTGACATTATAGAAAAATCAAAAACTGTGTTTTGGAATGGCACTGTTGGTGTAGCAGAAAATAAAGATTTTGCTAAAGGAACAACTAAGATAATTGATACTATTGTAGATAGTGACTGTAATTCTATTGTTGGTGGAGGCGATACTGTTGCAGCTATTAGGAATTATAAAAAAGGTATAATTGAGGAGTTTTCTCATGCATCTACTGGTGGAGGATCTTGCTTAGAATTATTATCTGGAAACAAGCTTCCAGCCATAGAAATGTTAAAAAAATAATGAAAAAAATAACAATAGCAGCAAACTGGAAAATGTATTTAGATGAAGTAAGCTCAATAGATTTTATTGACAAGCTTAACGCTGAAAAGGAATTATTCATCAATAAAGATATCATACTTTTTCCATCGCATGCATGTATACGCTCAGTAAAAGATCATTTAAATATAGATTTAAAAATTGGTATGCAGGATTGTGATATTCATAATAAAGGCGCTTATACTGGATCCACATCTATTGGCTCTATAGATATACATTCATGTATTGTTGGCCATTCTGAAAGAAGAATAATATATAAAGAAAATAATGATGTTATTGCAGGTAAATTAGGCGCTGTCTTATCAAGTAAGGTTGATCCTATTCTATGTATAGGTGAAACATTACAAGAAAAAAATGATAACCTTGCAGAGAGCATTATTGATAGTCAGATATCTATACTTCCAAAAGATTTAAACGGTAGAAAACTGACTATTGCATATGAGCCAGTATGGGCAATCGGATCAGGAGATGTTCCTTCAAATGAATATATTCATCAAATGCTTTCTTATATAAAAAATAGATTAAAAAGTTTATATTCAGATACAGATTTAAATAATATTAAGTTATTTTATGGTGGATCTGTTGATGCTAATAATTTGCAAGACCTTATTAGTGTAGAATTGATTGATGGTTTTCTCATTGGAAGCGCTAGTGCTAACTTTGAAAAGTTTAAAGATATTGTTAAACAAATAAAATTATAAGAGGTGTTATGGTTGAATTTTTAATAGTAGTACATACATTAGTAAGTTTATTGCTCATTGGGGTAATATTAATGCAATCTGGTCAAGGTGGCTTAAATTCTATGATGGGTGGTGTTGCTAATTCCATGTTAGGATCTTCCGGAGCAAATGATTTTATTACAAAGCTGACTACATGGCTTGGAATAACATTTATCGGTCTAGCTTTAGTGATTGGTTTTCTAAGTGGAGAATCTTCATCTTCCGCTGAATCTATCATTCAAAAAGATGCTGAATCAAGAGAAGTAGAGCTGGCTGTTCCAAACGAATATACATTACCTTCTGATGATCTTCTACCAGAAGAAGCCACAAATTAAGATAGCCGAAGTGGTGGAATTGGTAGACACGCTAGCTTGAGGGGTTAGTGGAGGAAACTCTGTGTGGGTTCAAGTCCCGCCTTCGGCACAAAAATAACATTTAGTATTTTTTTAAAAGATTTATAGATTACGAGACAATTAAAAAAAATGAATACTTTAAAGGCGGAACAATGAAAAACATTATTTTTATCTTATTATTTTCAACAACTTTATTTGCTCAAACATCAGCTTCAGCACTCTATGAAGAATCTCAGAAAGCTCTTTCTTCAGGTAATTTGGAGTTAGCTGGAGAAAAAGTTAAAGCAGCTATTGATTTAGACAAAACTAATGACTCTTTTAGAAAAGAGTTTGAGCGTTTAAATGGTTTAAGAAATAAAATGATTAATGCTAATAGGTCAGTTCAAGATGGAAGATTTGATGATGCTATATCTGGATTTTCTGATGTAATAGCTAGCGTACCTAACTCAGTAGAGGCATATTATGGAACAGCTAAAGCCTATGAAGGAAAAAAGGACTTTACATCAGCTGTAAAATATTACAAACAATCACTTTCTATAGATCCAAACTATAAAAAGTCTAAGATATCAATCTCTAATGTTGCTAAAAAACTATACAATAGCGCAAATAGAGATTATAAAAATGGAAATCTTGAGTCTGCTTTGTCAAAATATGAACAAGTTTTAGGAATTAATAGTAGGCTATATCAAGCTTACTTTCAAATGGGAGTTTTGCAAAAAAAGATGGGTAATTTATCTCTAGCTATTCAGAACTATCAAAGTGCTCTAGGTATTAAAAAAACATTTGATAAGGGTTGGTATAATCTTGGTTTAGCATATAAAGAAAATGGGGATATAGAAAATGCAAAAGAATCCTTTGCAGAGACAGTTCGACTAAATAAGAAATACTATAAAGCCCATAAAAGCTTAGGTGAAATTTTTATTGATTTAGAAAAATATGATGATGCAATTACAAGTTTCAAGACCGCAATTGATATTAAACCTAGCTATGGAGCAGCATATCATGCCATGGGAATTACATATGCTAAATTAGAAGACTACAGTAGGTCTGCAGAGTCTTTAAATAAGGCGGTAGAGTTACAGCCTAAAGAGTTTTTGTCTTGGTTTCACTTAGCTGAAGCACATAACAAATTAAATGACTGCGAAGCTGCTAAAGAAGCAGCCTTAGAAACGATTGATCTTAAAAAGAACTTTGGTGGCGGTTGGTTTGAATTGGGTATTGCTGAATATTGCGGCGGTAAAGGAAATAAAAATACATCTATTAACCATTTTGAAAAAGCTAGAAATGATAGAGAATGGAGAAAGATGGCAGAGTATGAAATTGATCGTGTTAGAAATCCTGAGAAGTATGAGGGATGATTAAGGCAGTTATTTTTGATTTAGATAACACTCTTCTAGATTTTGTAAAAATGAAAAAAGAGGCTGTAATGAGTGCTATCTCCTCTATGAAAGAAGCCGGCTTAGATCTTGATATAGATACATCATATAAGGAAATAATGCAAATATATGAAGTTGATGGATGGGAAAATCAAGTTGTTTTTGATAAGTTTTTAGAAAATAAAGTTGGATTCGTCGACAATAAATATTTAGCAGCTGGAATCGTAGCTTATAGAAGAGCAAAAGAAGCTAATTTAAAAGTATATCCAAACGTTCAAAAAACACTAAATCATTTATTAAAAAATGGTATTAAGCTTGCTATAGTTTCAGATGCCCCAAGCAGAGAAGCTTGGATGAGAATTTACTATCTTAATCTTCATCACTCTTTTGATACTGTTGTTACATTTGATGATTCAGGTGAAAGAAAACCTTCTCCAAAACCATTTAAATTAGCACTTGAAAGATTGAGTTTATCAAAAGATGAAGTGTTAATGGTAGGAGATTGGCCTGAAAGAGATATGGTTGGAGCAAATAGTATTGGCATAAAAACTATTTTTGCAAAATATGGAGATGCTTTTGGAGTAAAAGATTCTGGTGCAAATTGGGACATTGAAGATATTTCTGAAGTTATTGATATCATAGACGAGATTAATAATGCTTAATCTTGGTATCGATATTGTCTCAATTGATCGTATTCAATCTATCTTAAATTCTGATAAGGAATTAAGATTTTTGAATAAAATATTTTCTGAACAAGAAATTGCCGAGTCAGAAAATAAAGGAGACAAGTCACAGTATTTTTCCGGAAGATTTGCAGCCAAAGAAGCAGTTAAAAAGGCATTATCCTCTTACGATATTTCAGCTAGACAATCATTTAAATCTATAGAAATTTTAAATAGTAAAAGTGGAAAGCCTTATGTTTTAAGTCGATCTAATCAAGATATTAATATTTCTATATCTCATGATGGGAACTATGCTATTGCTTTTTGTGTAATAGATAAATAGTTATGGACTATTTTGAAATAGAGGGAAAAAATCAGCTTTTTGGAGATATAACTGTTAGTGGCGCTAAAAATGCCGTACTCCCTTTAATGGCAGCATCAATACTCAATGATAGACCTCTAACTATTACTAATGTACCCAAGCTATCCGATTCTATAACAATGGGTAATTTAATAAAAGAGATGGGTGGAAAAGTTAGTTTTGATCAATCTAATATTACTATTAATCCAAAAAATTTAAATACTCCTTATGCTCCATATAATCTGGTAAAAACAATGAGAGCTTCTTTTTATGTGCTTGGTCCATTGATTGCTAAATTTGGTGAAGCTAAGGTGTCTTTACCTGGTGGATGTGCTTGGGGTCCTAGGCCTGTTGATTTTCATTTAGAGGGTTTTAAAAAGTTGGGAATAGAAATCGCATTAGAAGCTGGATATGTCCATGCAAAAGCAAAAAAAATAATTGGTAATAAAATTGTATTTCCAAAAATTTCTGTTGGAGCAACTGGTAATGTTTTAATGGCAGCTGTATTAGCGGAAGGTAAAACAGAAATTCATAATGCAGCAGCAGAACCTGAAATTCAACAATTATGTTTATTATTGAATGAAATGGGAGCAAAAATTTCAGGAATTGGAACTAATATATTAACTATCCAAGGCGTAGAAAAGTTGGGTGGAGTAGATAGTATTGATGTTATACCAGATAGAATTGAAGCAGGTACTTTTCTTATAGCGGTTGCAGCAACGGGAGGAAAAGTAAAATTGAATAACGTAGAACCAAAACACATGGAGAGTGTAATAAGTTTATTACGAAAATCTAATATTGATATTTTTGAGGAAAAAGATTCAATTATTGTTACTTCAAATGGTTTAGATATTAAAGCTTGTGATATGGAAACACACGAGTATCCTGGATTTCCAACAGACCTACAGGCTCAATGGATGATTTTAATGAGTTTAGCTTCTGGAAGTTCAACAATAAAAGAAAATATTTATTTTGACCGCTTTACGCATATTTTAGAGCTAAATAGGCTTGGATGTGACGTTCACCTTGAAGATGGTTGTGCTGCAATTAAAGGCGGTAGAAGTCTTGTAGGTGCAAATGTTATGTCAACAGATATTAGAGCGTCAGCTGCCTTAATTATTGCAGCATTATGCGCAAAAGGCTCTACTAGTATTAGTCGAGTGTATCATATTGATAGAGGGTATGATAAAATTGAAGAAAAATTAGCTAAGGTTGGAGCTAAAATAACACGTAAAAAATAACCGAATTTGGGTTGTTTTTCTATGAATTCTTTATAGATTACCAGATAAGTAATGAGAATTGTAATTATTGGTGCGGGTGAAGTTGGTTTTCATGTTGCTAAGTCTCTTAGCGAACTTGACTATGATATAACTGTAGTAGATACAAATCATAAAAAATGTCAACGAGCAAATGAACATTTAGATGTTATTGTTATAAAAGGTAATGGTTCTGATGAAAAAGTGCTCGAGCAAGCCAATGTTGCTGACGCTGACTATGTTTTTACTCTTACAGATTCAGATGAAACCAATCTTATTTCATCGATGCAAGCACATAATTTAGGTGCAAAGAAAATTATAGCTCGCCTTCGAGATTTTGACTATAGTAAAAATGGACACTCTGTCATTCCAGAAAAATTTGGAATTGATATGGTTATACATCCAGAAGCTGCTGTCGCTCAAGAAATTATTCGACTAGTTAAGCATCCCTATGCAGATAAATTTTATGAATTTGAGAATGGGAAAGCAGTATTGTTTTCAAAGAAAATCAATCATAGATCTAATCTTGTTGGGAGTACTGTAGAAGATTTTCATAAAAAAAATACAGATTTCAAGTGTTTAGTAATTGCTATTATGAGAGATGAAAAAATGACAATTCCTTCATCATCATTTAAGTTTGAACCAGATGACTATGTATTCTTTTTTACAAAATCAAAAAATTTAGACATGCTTTTAGGTTCTTTAGGTATCTCTTCTTCAAAATCCATGAGATTGATGATAGCTGGTGCAAGTAAGATTGGACGTTTAATTTCTCGACAATTAGAGGGTGAAATGTCTATAAGATTGATTGACAATGATAAAGAAAAAGCAGTTGCTGTAGCTAATGAATTGAACGATTCTATTGTTATTCATTCAGATGCAACAGATGTTGAATTTTTAAAGGGTGAGAATATCAATGAGGTTGACTCATTTATAGCAGTTACAGAAGACCAGCAACTTAATTTATTAGCTGGTATTCTTGCTAAACAACTAAAGGTGAAGCAATCTATTATACATGTTACCAATCCTGATTATGTAAAGAATATGTCCGATCTTGGAATGGGTTCAATTGTAAGTAAAAATACGGTAAGTGTTAACTCAATCGTCAAAGCAATTAGAATTGATCACAAAGATAATGTAATTCAATTATTTAGTACCTTAGATATGGAAGCTATTGAAATAGAAGCAGAAAAAAATTCCAAAGCAGTTCGCCTTCCATTAGCTAATTTAAATATGCCCCATGGAAGCATTGTAGCTCTTGTAAATCATAATGGACATTTAACGATACCAGCTGGAGATTTTCAGGTTTTACCTAATGATACGGTATTAATCTTTTGTATTCACTCAAAAGTAAATGAAGTGAATAAAATTTTTCAGTCAGAATAATGAGCTTAAGGCCTACATTTAGATTCTTATCAATACTGACAATATCTTTGTCAATATTTCTGCTTTTTCCTGCAGTTATAGATTTTATAGAAACTAAAGAAACGTATTTATTTAAAATAGCGGGAATTAGTTTTGCAACATGTTTACCTATTTGGTATCTCTGTAGAAAGGCAACCTCTTTTTCAAATAAAGATGTTTTTTTAGTCATTGTATTAAGCTGGATTATAGCATCTATCTTTGGATCGCTTCCATTCTATTATTCTGGATTTTTTACTAGCTATACAAATGCATTATTCGAAGCGGTTTCTGGCGTAACAACTACAGGAGCTACTATCCTTAATGATGTTGAAAGTCTCCCCAAAAGTATTTTATTTTGGAGATCATTTCTGCAGTGGATTGGAGGGTTGGGTATTGTTGTATTCACAATTGCACTATTGCCTTTGTTGGGTGTATCTGGTGAAAAGCTTTTTAATGTAGAGTATCCAGGACCATCATCTGAAAAAATTACACCAAGAATTAAAGATACAGCACGTTTATTACTTTCATTTTATGTAGGATTTACATTTTTAGAATTTACATTATTATCCTATTCAATGCCCTTTTTTGATGCTATTTGTCATGCCTTAACAACAATGCCAACTGGTGGATTTTCAACATTTAATGATAGTATTAACAATCAAGGCATATATGTAAAGTCTATTATCTTATTATTTATGATTATCGGTGGAACAAACTTTGCCTTACATTTTAGAGTACTTAAAGCAGGACCAAAAGCATATTTAAGAGATAGAGAATTTTTGTACTATATAGGACTTATCGTATTAGTATCGGTAGCTATTTTATTTACTAGTAGTTGGTATAATGAAGAATCAAACACTCTAGATACTACATTCCAAGTTGTCGCTATACTTACTTCAACAGGCTATACTGCTACAGATTATAGTGCCTGGCAACCATTCATAAAGCAATTCTTGTTATTTGGATTAATGTTTGTTGGCGCTATGGGAGGGTCTACTAGCGGAGGTATTAAACTCATTAGGTTAGTTGCTATTGTAAAATATGCTGGAACAGAATTAAAACGCTCTTTGCATTCAAAAGCTATTATACCTATTCGCTTAGGTCAGAAGGTGATTCCCGATGAAGTAATTCGAAAAACTTTAGCATTCTTTTTATTTTATGTAGCATTCTTTTTTATAGCCTCCTTTTTATTCGTTATGCTTGGTGATGACCTTCAGTCTTCGTTGGGTGCAGCAGCATCAGGGATGGGTAATATTGGTCCATCTTTGGGGTCTTATGGGGCTATGGATAACTATCTTTCAATGCCAATGCTTAGCAAATATATTATGATGTTTTGTATGTTGTTGGGTAGGCTAGAAATCTTTGCTGTCTTAGTATTATTTACAAAGACGTTCTGGAGATCTTAAAATAGACCTACAGTCTAAAATTGCTGGTTTGCCTGCATTGCCTGGTATTTATCAATTCAAAGATAAGACTGATAAGATTATTTATATTGGTAAAGCAAAAGATCTTAAAAAGAGAGTCAAATCTTATTTTCAAAAAAAATCTTATCGATCACCCAAAGATCAGTCTTTAATTAATAGAATTTTTGATTTTGAATGGATTATATGTGAGGACGAAGCAGATGCATTTATTACTGAAGCAACACTCATTAAAAAGTTTAAACCCAAGTATAATGTTCGCTTGAAAGATGATAAATCTTTTCCTTATTTAAAGATTACAAATGAGCAATTTCCTCAGATTGATATTACCCGAACAATCAAGAGCGATAAGTCTCGTTACTTTGGACCATACACTGATGTAAAATCAATGCGAAGATTGCTAGATGTTCTTTATAGAGCATTTCCTATTCGTAATTGTTATATCGAATTAGAAGATGGAACTATTATTAAAAAAGGGTTGGGTATCCAAACAATTACAGAATCAGACTATCGAGGTATGATAGATGATATGATTTTATTTTTAAAAGGAGAAACTAAGGCTTTAGAAAAAAAATTAACAAATCAGATGCAGTTTTTTTCCTCAGAGTTGATGTATGAAGATTCTGCAAGAGTAAGAGATCAGATAAAAGCAATCACATCATTTAAAAGAGGTCAAAGAAAGTTAGAAGCTGATTTTACAAACAGAGATGTTATTGGAGTAGAAAGTAAGGACAATCATCACGTAGTAGTGATTTTGCGTATTAGAGAAGGAAGAATACTCAGTAGAGAGAAAATATCTGTAGATACGAATGATACTATTACTGAAATATTTCGTTCTGTTATAATCAATTTTTATATGAATGCAGCCTATATCCCAAATAATATTTATTTATCTGAATTACCTACAGAAGCAGAAGAATTGCAAGAGTGGTTATCAGATAAGAATAGTCGAAAAGTAGTGTTCAACATTCCAAAAAGAGGGGTAAAACTAAAAGAGTTAAGACTGGCAAATCGAAACGCAAAACTTCTTTTAAATGAGTGGATGTTAAATCTTGCGAAACGCAAAGATTATATTCCAAAACTGCTTACTGAACTTCAAGATATTCTAAGGTTATCAAAGCCACCTCGCCTTATTGAAGCTTTTGACATTTCGCATTTAGGTGGTACTGATACTGTAGCATCGATGGTAGTATTCAAAGATGGAAAACCCTATAAAAGTGGATATAGGAAATATAATATTAGTGTTGATCAGATAGATGATTTTGAATCAATGAGAGAGGTGGTGTTTCGTCGATATAAACGACAACTTGATGAAGAAAATCAACTACCCGATTTAATTCTTATTGATGGGGGTAAAGGGCAACTTTCTTCAGCGAAAGAATCGTTAGATAAATTAAAATTAAAACTTCCTATTGTGTCTATAGCCAAACGACTAGAAGAACTGTTTATCCCTGGAGAGTCAGAGTCCTTAAGAGTTGCAAAAAATTCTCCCGCCTTAAATATTTTAAAACAATTACGAGATGAAGCACATCGATTTGCTATTACATTTCAAAGGGAAAAAAGAACTAAAAGCATTGCTAGATCAAAATTTGAAGATATTCCGGGAGTAGGAAAGAAAACCGTTGAAAAAATATACAAGCGATTTCAAAATACTAATGATATGAAAGATTTATCAGATAAAGCATTATCCTATAAACTTGGTGTTAGTCAAAAGGTTGCAAAAGAAATCAAAAAAATATCTTGAAATGCCCAAAATAGATTATAAGATAAATCTAAATAAGATCATTTTCTTTCATCCAGTCGTCTGAAAGAAACTTTCTCATGTAATTTCTAATACTATCAGGTAGTATTACTAAGCAATTTTGCCCTTTTTTGAGCGATTTTGCTGCTTTTAAGGCTGCAAACATAGCAGAGCCACATGAACCTCCAATTAATAGTCCTTCTTCACGTATAAGAGCTCTTGCAGTACTAAATGCTTCTTTGTCATTCACTTTAACAAAATCATCTATATATTCATGTTCACAAGTTTTAGGTATAAAATCATAGCCAATCCCTTCAACTTTGTAAGGCTGTCCCTTATATTGATCTTCACCGCCCAAGATTGAGCCATAAGGATCGGCTCCAATAATTTTTATATCTGATATTTCTTCTTTCAATCTCTTTCCAACTCCTGTAGCAGTTCCACCAGTACCAACACCCATAACTACCATGTGTAAATCTGTTCCGAAGTCATTTAAAATTTCTTGAGCAGTATCAAAGTAGTGCGCATCGGGGTTACAGCTATTATTCCATTGATCAAGAATATGACTATTTGGAATCTCTTTATTTAATTTCTTTGCAACTCCAAAATTACTTGTTGGATCATCATGAGCTGCCTCAGTCGGAGTGCGTACTATTTTTGCACCTAAGGCGTTGATAGTGAGTTCTTTTTCCATGCTCATTTTTTCAGGCATACAAATAATTAATTTATAACCTCTTACAGCTGCTGCTAAAGCAAGTCCAATTCCAGTATTGCCAGATGTCGCTTCAATTAATGTATCTCCCGGCTTAATACGACCTTCTTTTTCGGCATGATCAATCATTCGAAAAGCAGTTCTATCCTTGACAGACCCACCAGGATTAACCATTTCTATTTTTGCATAAAGATTACATTCAAGATTTTTACCAATAGAATTTAATTTTACAACAGGAGTAGATCCGATTGTTTCAAGGATGTCATTATAAATCATGCATAGATATTAAAAAAAAAGAGGCGAAAAGCCCCTCTTTTTTTTCAATCGGTAAGAATTATTTAGCAGATATTTTTCTTTCGAGAGATGATTTTGCTTTTGGAAGCAGAACTTTTAATACTCCATTATCAAGTTTTGCATAAATTAATTTAAAGCATTGCCATTTTTTCAAATTGTAGTAAAATTGTATGAATTTTTGACATAAATATGAACTTTAAGAAAATACTATCACAATCGAACAGTAAAGCAGACTGGGTAGGTCTGCGCTATGTTGAAGAAAAACAAAATATTCTTTCAACTAAGAAGTTTGCTTTAGACAATGTGCAGCGTAATGCTACAAGAGGTATCATGATCGATGTTATGGTTAATGGACAATTCTCTTATTATGCAACACCATTTCTTGATGAAAAACACATTTTAGACTGTATTGATATTGCTGTAAATAATGCACATTTAGCTTCAAAATTCTCAGTATTTAAGTTTGATCATGATGCAGTTAGAAAGGGATATGAAGGTAGTTATAAAACAAACTTAAAATCTCCATTAAGTAACTTATCAGTGAGCGATATTAAGGATTTAGCATTTCTTGGATCAAAAAATATGATGAATTTTGATAAAAGAATTATTCATGCAGGAACTACTGTAGAATTAATTGAACGTAATACTAGGATTGTAAGCACTAATGGTGCTGATATAAATCAAAAAATGGATATAGTATTAGTAGAATTGTCTTCAACGGCACAAGATAAAAATGATTCGCAAACACGAAGTAATCATGGTATGCGAGGACATTGTTTTCAGGCCGGTGCTGAGTTTGTTGAGGATTATGATATCGAAACAGAAGCGAAGCAAATTTCTCTTCAAGCTATTGAGTTACTCGAAGCAGATCAATGTCCAACCGAGATAAGTGATTTGGTATTAGCTCCCGATCAAATGATGCTTCAAATTCATGAAAGTGTAGGACATCCACTTGAGCTTGATAGAATTTTAGGAGATGAAAGAAATTTTGCAGGTTCAAGCTTTGTCAACCTTGAAGATTTTGGAACATTACAATATGGTTCTGAATTAATGAATATTATTTTTGACCCTACTGTTGATAATCAATTAGCTTCATATAATTATGATGACGGAGGAATGCCTGCAACAAAAGAGCATCTTATTAAAGATGGTATTCTTGTTCGCGGGTTAGGCGGTATTGAAAGCCAAATTCGTTCTGGGATTGATGGTGTGTCAAATTTAAGAGCATCATCTTGGAATAGAATACCAATAGATAGAATGGCCAACATTAATTTAGAGCCGGGAATTTCCACAAAAGAAGAAATTATTGGAAGTATTGAACGTGGTGTTTTTATGGAAAGTAATCGTTCATGGTCTATTGATGATTACAGAAATAAATTTCAGTTTGGTTGTGAATATGGAAAATTAATTGAAAATGGAGAATTAACTAAAGTCGTTAAAAATCCAAATTATAGAGGAATTACTAATCAGTTTTGGAGAAGTCTTTCTATGACTGGCAATATTGATACTTATGAAATTTTTGGTACCCCAAATTGTGGTAAAGGAGAGCCTAATCAGGTTGAAAGAGTTGGGCATGCCTCCCCATTATGTAAATTTGATAAAGTGCAAGTGTTTGGAGGAGCATAATGAAAAAAGAAATTTTCCAAGATATTTGTTCCCAAGTGTTCAATGTATTAGAAAGTAATGAACAGTTAACTATTTATTTAGAAGGTGAAAACTCTCAATATTTTCGATTTAATGACTCCAAATTACGACAAAGCGGAATTATCGAAGATTATGCCGTAACTATATCGCTTTTTACAGGAAAAAAATCTCTACAATCTGCTACTACAGTATCCTCAGATATTGAAAGTTCTGTAAATAATTTAAAAAATGAAATTAATGCTTTAAGAGATCCTTTGTCTTTAATTCCTGATAATGAATTTACTAGTTTTCCTGATAATTTTGATTCAATAGAAATAATTAAATCTGGACAATTACCAGATAGAAATGAAATACTAGATGCTTTAATGGATATTATCACAAAAGATTATTTGACTGGTGTTTGGACTTCTGGTAAGATTTTTAGAGGATGCTCGACTTCAGAAGGCGCAAATCATTGGTTTGAAAAAGATTCATTCATATTTGACTTTTCTTTAATTGATAAAAAAGAAAATATGGTAAAAGTTCTTTTTCCAGGTAATTATTGGGACAAAAATAAGTTTAATGCAGCATTTCAAGAGGCATCTGACAGGCTAAAGCTTATGAATAAACCAAAAATGGAGCTTAAACCAGGAAAATACAGAGTATGGTTTGAGCCACATGCTGTGGCAGATTTTGTAGATATGCTTAACTGGAATGGTGTCAGCGAGTCTTCATTGAGGAATGGATCAAGCTCTTTACTTAAAATGAGAAAAGATGGTGTAAAGTTATCTGAAAAATTTTCTTTAGATGAATCGTTCGACAGAAAATCTACAGCACCTTTTAATTCTCGTGGTGAAGTTTCTGAAAATGTAAGTATTATTAAAAATGGAGTCCTAAAAAATACTTTAATCAACTCAAAGACAGCATTAGAGTATGGATTAGATTCGAATTTTGCTGAGGATGTAAATTCTTGGGGTATGGGAGAGTATTTAAGAGCTCCATTAATGCACGGAGGAGATATTAAGCTAGATAAAAGACTGGAAAGATTAGGTACAGGTATATTCATCTCAAACATTCACTATTTGAATTGGAGTGACAATCTCGGAGGTCGTATTACAGGTTTAACCAGATATTCATGTTATTGGGTTGAAAATGGAAAGATGATAGCACCAATTAAAACTATGCGCTTTGATGACTCATTTTACAATTTCTTTGGTAAAAATTTAGAAGGTGTTGGTGAGGATATATTGTCTAGGCCAGTTATTGAGACTTATGATGGTAGAAATCCAGGAGAAACTACATGTCCAGGAATATTAGTTAATGATTTTGAATTAACTCTCTAAATATTTATATTGGCACGTTCAACTTTTTAAAAAAGTTTGGCGTCGTACCCAAGTGGTCTAAGGGATCGGTTTGCAAAACCGCTATTCGTCGGTTCGAATCCGACCGACGCCTCTTAAAAACTTTGTTGCCCGGGTGGTGAAATTGGTAGACACAAGGGACTTAAAATCCCTCGGAGATTAAACTCCGTGCCGGTTCGAGTCCGGCCCCGGGCACCACTATAATATGAAAGTTTCTATATGACCCATTTTATCTTTTTTCATGGAATTGGTATTCGATCTCCATTTTGGAACAGTATTGTTCCTATTCTTGATAAGAAATCAGTTAATTATTCTTTGATTGATTTAGATTTCTCATCTCTTGATAGTGCATTTGAATCGTCTATAACTTCAGTTAAAGACATTATACAAAAATACCCTGATCGAGATATTGTTATTGTTGGACATAGTTTGGGAGGGTTGTTTGCAACCTACGTTGCTCAAACTCTTGGAGATGATATACATAAATTAATTCTTGTAGCTTCAGGAGTAGCTCCTAAGCAAATCTCTGTAAAGGCTATTCAACAAAAACAAATTAATAAGCTCTACAAATGGGTTAAGAAGCTTGGCATTCAGATTATGTTTAAAGGGTATTTACCGGATTGGCTCACCCAATCAATGTTTTTTACAAAAAACACTCCAAAAGAAGCCCAAATGAAGCTTTGGAGGGATTCAGTAAGGGAGAAGCAAAGTTTTTTAATGGAGTATTTTCAATCAAAAACCATTTGGAATGACTACTTCAAAAGAGTGCATTTTAGCGGACCAGATAATGTCCTTATTATCATTTGCGATAAAGATAAATTGGTTCCAAAGCATGCATCAATATATTTAAAAGATCACTTAAACGGTTCCTTTAAAGTGTATGAAGATTGTGGACACAATGACATAGTAACATCAGATAAGTTTAATAAAAAATTTGTAAATGATATAGTTGTATTCTCTTCTATATGAGAATATACAAATATATATTAAACCTTTACTTTAACTATAATTAAATCTTGAATAGGGATATTATAATCGGTAATATTCATCAAATGAGGCCATTTCACTTAGCGTTTCCAGTCACCAACTTAAACTCGACTCGATCATTCTACGTAGAAGTTTTACAATGCAACATCGGAAGGTCATCTGATAAGTGGATTGACTTTGATATGTTTGGACACCAAGTGGTTGCTCATCTAGTAGATAAGAATAATCACCCAGCAACGAATAGTGTAGATGGAGACGATGTACCTGCAAGTCATTTTGGTGTTATTTTAACTATGGATCAGTGGAATCAATTAAAACAGCATTTACAGCAATTTGATATTAAATTCATTATTGAACCCAAGATTCGGTTTAAGGGTGAGTCAGGAGAACAAGCAACTATGTTTTTCCTTGATCCTTCTGGTAATGCTTTAGAATTCAAAGCATTTAAAGATGATGAACAAATTTTTAAGATATAAAATAGGATAGGAGAGGCATTGGATAAAACAGCAATTGAGCATTGGGCTCCACAAATTGGAGGACAATTTTGGTGGGGTGGCTTAATATTCACCCTCATTTTTGTGCCTTTAATGTTCTATATTGGTAAGAATCTTTCCAAAAAAAATAGGGATTATATGCTCTACGGAATGGGTGTTTATCAACTTGGAAAGACTTTTATGGTTCAAATGTCTCATGTCTTATCTGATAATTATATTATAGCGACTCATTTGCCACTTCAGTTATGTGCAATTTCTGGTATAATGGCAGGAGTTATAGTTTTTTACAGAAAGCAAATGCTCTTCGAATTCCTTTATTTCTTTGGTATCGTTGGATTTATTCATTCAATACTAACTCCAGAATTTACGGGAGGTAATTCATATTGGAATATTTTTGATTATTATGTAGGACACTCAATGTTATTGATTGTTCCTGTTTGGCTTATGATGTTCTATGATTTCAGATTAAGAGAGAATGCATGGTGGATTTCATTCATATATCTACATTTTCTTGTAGTTCTTGTTATCCAAATAAATACTATTATTGGTAATGGAGCTAATTATATGTATTTGGCTAAAGCGCCTATTGCAGATAATCCTCTTGTCTTGCAAGAGCCTTATCATATTTTAGGATTTCAATTAGCGGCTTTGGTGCATTTTTATGTTCTTGATATTATTGCAAGGCGGATATTTAATTAAATGACAGCTTTATTAGCATATTTCTTTCTAGCATTATTTCTATCATTCCTGTGTTCATTACTTGAAGCTGTTTTACTATCGACACCAAGTTCCTATGCATCTATTTTAAAGAAAAAAAATACTACGCACGGTATTCGTCTTGAAAGATTTAAAGATAATATAAACAGACCTTTGGCGGCAATTTTAACACTCAATACGTTTGCGCATACTCTTGGTGCTGCTGGGGTTGGAGCAAAAACATTAGAGATCTATGGAGAAAGTTCTGTTGCGATTGCTTCAGGAATTTTAACCTTACTTATTTTAATTTTTTCAGAAATTATTCCTAAAACTATTGGTAGTGTTTATTGGAGAGGATTGGTTGGAAATACAACTTTAGTCATTCAAGTTCTTATTGTATTAACTTATCCGTTAGTCTTATTAGCGGAATTCATATCTAATTTTGGAAAAGATGAGACCACAATTACAAGAGAAGAAGTAATTGCTATGGCTGAAATGGGCGAAGATGAAGGTGTGCTTGAAGAACAGGAAACTGATTTAATTGAGAATACTTTACGTTTAAAAGATGTTAAAGTAAATGATGTCATGACTCCTCGAACAGTTATATTTGCACTAAATAAGGACATGACGGTCGGACAAGTGCTAGATAAGCATACAAGTCTAGATTTTACAAGAATTCCTATTTTTGATACCAATTTGGACGTTATAGTGGGTATTGTAAATCGATATGATATTGTGAATCGTAAAGCAGATGACCAGTTTAGTACTAGAATGTCTGAAATATCAAAAGAAGTCCCATCAGTTAATGAAAACGATCCAGTTGATAAAGTACTAGAATTGTTTATTCAAAATAGATATCATTTAGCTTTAGTTGTAAATAATGAAAATATACTTACAGGTTTAGTTACACTCGAAGATGCTATTGAAACTTTATTAGGCGAAGAGATTGTTGATGAACATGATTCTGTAGTCGATATGAGAGATTTAGCTAAATCTCAGAATAATAATTAACTATTTGAGTTTTTGCTTTCCTACATTAACTTCTTGGGCTAAACCGAAGAGATATTTATTATGGCTAAAAAAGTATTAAAAAATAGAGACAAAATGTTAGGACTAGGTCTTACTTTTGGTATCCTATTTGGTATAATTATAGATAATATTGGGCTAGGTATGTGCTTAGGACTTTGTATAGGCGCAGGTTTAGGTTCTATTGAAAATAACAAAAAAGAGAAAATTAAGAGTTAATTATGGCTAAAAAACAAACATTTACTTCAAAGTTAGGCAAGGACGGAAAAAATTTTAAATTCGTTAAGCATATTAAGACAGTTACATCAGAAGAATCTGGACATATAAAATTTGTTGCTAATATGGTTCGTCTTGATGAAAACGAAAATATTGATCAAGCTATGAAGCGCATGGAAGAAGAAGCTTCTGTGACATTAGCATTTGGTGAAAGTGTTGATACTGAAGAAGTTGTAACTGAAGATGTACCAGCTGAAGAAAAAATAGCTGAAGAAACTCAAGAAGAAGCGTCTGCTGAAGAAGAAGCTCCAGTAGAAGATGCTCCAACCGAAGAAGCACCTGCTGACGAACAAGTCCCAGTAGAAGATGCTCCAAAAGAAGAAGCACCTACTGAAGAAGAAGTTCCAGTAGAAGAGCCTTCAGAAGAGTCGGTCCCTGAAGAAGATTCAGCTGAAAAAGCTGATGAATCCTCCAAAGAATAATTAATTATTGGAGAGGTGGCCGAGTGGTTTAAGGCGCACGCTTGGAAAGCGTGTAAGGTTAATAGCTTTCGCAGGTTCGAATCCTGTCCTCTCCGCACTTTTTATAGAATATTGTTAATTCTAATAGTAATAATTTGAAGTAATTTTTATATTGTATTATCTGATATGATCAAAAAAATTAAGACAACAAATACCCTTGAATTCTATAGCATTAATACTGATTCTAATGCCCATATTCCATTTATTGATACTATGATTTCTGCTGGGTTTCCATCTCCGGCAGATGATTATATGGACTTACCAATTGATTTGAATGAATATTTAGTCGAAAATAGTGCTGCTACTTTCTATATCAGAGTTACTGGTAATTCCATGATAGATGCTGGAATTAATGATAAAGATTTATTAGTAGTAGATAGATCAAAAAGTCCGAGTAATAACGATATTGTCATTGGTGTTTTAAATGGTGAATTCACAGTAAAGAAAATCAGCAAAACAAACAATAAGCTATATTTAGTTGCAGCAAATAAAGAATATAAAAGGATAGAAATTACCGAAGAGATGGATTTCTTGGTATGGGGAGTAGTCACGTATGTCATCCATAAGACAGGATAATTATATAGCAATTATTGACTGCAATAATTTTTATGTATCTTGCGAGCGAATTTTTAACCCAAAGATTAAAGAAAAGCCTACCGTAGTTTTGTCAAATAACGATGGGTGTGTTATTGCAAGGTCTCAAGAGGTAAAAGATTTGGGTGTTAAGATGGGAACTCCTATTTTCCTAATAAATCATCTAGTAGAAATGCATGATATCAATGTTTATTCTTCAAACTTTGCACTGTATGGTGATATATCAAATAGAATTATGAGTATTATTAAAGATGATAATCCGGATGCAGAAATATATTCGATTGATGAGGCATTCATTTCAATAAATTCCAGATATAGAAACCCAAAAGAATATTGCCTACAGTTAGCGGAAAAAATATATCAATGGACAGGTATTCCAGTGTCTGTAGGTATAGGAAAGACAAAAACATTAGCAAAAGTTGCTAACCACTTGTCTAAGAAAAAGTTTATTAATGATAGCGTGTGTTTGATAGATGATCAAAATATTGACTTACTAAAGACTGTAAAAGTTCAAGATATATGGGGTGTAGGAAGAAGAAAAAATAGATTTTTGAAAATAAATGGAATCTATAATGCATATGATTTGAAGAATGCAAACCCGAAGTGGATACAAAAGCACATGTCAATCATAAGTAGGCATACTGTAGATGAGTTGAATGGTATAAAAAAAATCGAAATAGACAGCGATTTTATAACAAAGAAAAGCATATCTACTTCAAGGTCTTTTAATAAAAATATTTCTGATTTTAAAACAATAAGAAGTGCAATTTCATCGCATGCTTCTAGAGCATCTGAAAAATTAAGAGCTCAGAATAGTTTTGTTAATTCTATAGGAGTTTATTTGTCAACTAATAGATTTAGATCAGACCTTCCACAATACCGTAGATATGTTAATGTGTCTCTTCCGATGGCATTGAATGATACAAGCGGAATTATTCATGCTTGTATCGAAGGGTTGGATAAAATCTTCAAAAAAGGATTTGATTATAAGAAATGTGGTATTGTTCTAACTGATCTTGTTCATAAGGATCAAGTGCAAGAGTCTATCTTCTATAAAAGAAGGTTAAATGACGAAAAGATTAGTGAATCTATGGATGTTATAAACAAAACTTTTGGCCCTGATACTATTCGTTATGCAGTGCAAGGTAGAGGTAATTCATGGTCAATAAAAAGAGAGAAGTTATCCCCAAATTATACTACAAAGTGGAGTGATTTTCTTTCAGTAAAAATATAAAAAATGAACTATAATAGATCAATTAAAAGAAAAATAGAGTTAAATGCAAACCCAGAAAAGGTTTGGAGTATTATATCAAAAAAATCAAACCTAGAACTATTCCATCCATTTTGCTTAAAAAATCCTACCATTGAATGGAGTGATAACAGTCATAAAGATACAATCTACTATTTAAATGGTTGGATACTCGAGCGAAATTGGGTTAATTGGATTCCAGAAAAGGGTTATGACTTATTAATAGGGGAAAAGAAGAAGAAAAAATCATATGTATCCTGGAGAATTATAGCAGGAAAAAATCAGCAATCTTCAATATTGTCAATAGAAATTCAACCGTGGTTTATAAATCAAGGAAATAAATGGATGCAAACAATACCTTTTCTATTATTTGCAAAACCTAGGTTTAGCTCATATCTAGATTCAGTGTTGAAGGGTATAGATTGGTATATTAATAATGAAATGCCAGTGCCTAAAAATCATTTTGGTGTCCATAGTTGGTTTTCAAAAAAGATTTAAAGAAATTTTAGAAAATCGTTATTAAGTTTTGATAATGAGATTTATAATCCTATTCCTGTTATTATCACCTCTTTTCTCGCAAGATGGTACATATGATAAAATAATTAAAGATCATGATAGTGCTGTTAAAGAAATTTTTGATAAACAAATAGTAGATCAAAATAAAGAGCTAGAACGTATTCTGGCTAAAGAAGATTATCGCACATTAACCAATCAGGCATTGATAACTGCATTAGGTTTTGGATTGACATGGGCACAAGACAGTCCTGCTCCTTGGTGGATTAGCGTAATGATAATACCTGTATTGAAGAAAAGAAAAATTAATAATAGTAATGATTCTATAGAAGTGAAAAATGAGAGAAAAAAGAGATTGAAAAGAAATGTGCAGTTAGGATCTATTCCTATCTATAAGTGGGTGGTGATAATGCTCCGAACACCTAAGGCAATACTTGATAATATTTCATCGTGAAAAAAATCATCATTGCATCAAGAAATCCAATAAAAATTAATGCTACAAGACTTGCATTTGAACAGACATTTCCAGATAAAGTTTTTCAATTTGAAGGAGTTAGCATATCTTCTGATATCAGCGATCAACCTATGAGCAGTAATGAAACTCTAAAAGGAGCTGTAAATCGTTCTAATAATGCCAAATTAGAATGTATGAATGCAGATTACTGGATTGGAATTGAAGGTGGTGTTGAAAAAAAGGGTAAAGAAATGCAGGTATTTGCTTGGATATATATTCAATCAAAGGAAATGGTAGGTAAGGCTCGCACTGCTACATTTGATTTACCAAAAAAAATTATTGAACTAATAGATTCCGGTATGGAGTTAGGCGATGCAGATGACGTTATTTTTAATAGAAAAAACTCTAAACAAAAGAACGGAGCAGTAGGTATTTTAACAAAAGATTTAATTGATAGAGAAAAATACTATACTCATGCTATTATCATGGCATTAATTCCGTTTAATAATATGGACCTTTACTAAAAAGCATTATATTTCATCATGTTTAAAGCGCTATCAGAACTACGATCTAATACAAAAAAGCTTGGACTCAAAGCTGCTATCAAAATGATGTTTAAACAGTATGGCTGGAAAGTTGGAGTGGCTATCTTTATGTACTACTTAATTCGAGATGTAACTCTTTATATTATTTTACCATATCTCGTCATGAAAGGTTTCTTTTCTGGATAATATTATGAAAGTGCCTGTAATGCTTAGAAAATGGCTCGTATTCCACTTTTATGTTGATTATGCGGTCGCTATACCCATATTCTTTGGTGCTGAGCAAATTGCGGTATATTTTCCTGATTATCCATTAGATACAGTTGCTTTAAGGATTGTAGCTGCAGCACTATTTGGCATTGGGTTTAGTTCTCTTCAAGCTTCGAGCCTTGACTTTAACAACATGGTTAAAAAATTACGTTGGGCAGTAATTTGGTCTGGAACAGCATGGACAGGTGTTTTAATCTCACTTTTGAACGGTGGACATCCACTGAATTGGCCAGTCTTTATTACTTTTGTTTTATTCAACTTTTTATGGACCTACTATGCTGTAAAATTAGGATCGTTTAATAACTTTTATGGAAGCGTCAAAAAATTATTACGCTTCAATTTCGAATAAATACTACCTATCCAGAACGCCAGGCATAGAAATTATGCTAAACATTACTTCTATTTTATCTTGAATAACTTTATCCTTAACAGCTTCTTTAGTTGTATTCATTTTGTTCCAAAAAGATTTTGCATCATCTAAATGCATTTCTGAACGATACTGTACATCAAAGTCTGTTCGATTAAACTCCATGGTTCCGGTTGCGGACTTAATATCAGAATCTAAATCAACCAGTGCAGTGAACACGATAGGCTTAGTGGTAGATTTGACCGTTAAATCTCCTGAAATTTGCATATTATATTTTCCGTTAGACTTTTTTTCTAAAATTTTTGAACTACTAATTTCTAAAGAGGCAGTTGGGTAGCGATCAACATTAAAGAAATCTTCACTTCTCAAGTGACCAATTAAATAATCTTTTTTACTGTCTGGAAGATCAATATTAGTCATAGACATCATGTTAATTACAATATTTCCAGTAATTTTATTATCTTTTTGAAGATAGATATTACCACCTTTTATTTTCAAATTTCCATTGTGATCATTATTAATAAACTTCAATCCACCTTTCCATTCAAGTATACTGGATCGCTTATTTATCATAATACTAGGAGCTGAGGTAATTTCTCGCCCTATTTTTTTACTTTTGATAGGTTTAGGAGCGAGATTTACACTGCGCTCAACTTGCTTACTCTTTCCAATACTTTTAAGAACTTCTTTTTCATCTGCTGATTGTGCCATGAGTGGCATGGAGATTATACATAGTGCTAATAATATTTTTTTCATTAAAGTCCTTTGTTTGCTTTTAAATTTTTATCTAATAAATTGGTGAGCAAAAAATTACTATATATATACACTTCATACAATTAAATTTAATATCTGGAGGCGTGGCAGAGCGGTTGAATGCACTGGTCTTGAAAACCAGCAAGGGTGAAAGCCCTTCAGAGGTTCGAATCCTCTCGCCTCCGCAATGAATAAACCTGTCGTAAGATTTGCTCCAAGCCCAACTGGGTATCTGCACATTGGCGGAGCAAGAACAGCACTATTCAATTGGCTATATGCCAAAAAGAATGGTGGAACATTTCTTCTCAGAATTGAAGATACAGATTTAGAAAGATCTAAGTCAGAATATGTTGATCAAATTACAGATGCGCTTAGTTGGTTGGGATTTAATTGGGATGACAATGTTGTGCTTCAATCAAAAAATAAATCTCGACATGAAGAAGCAGTCAATCAAATGATCAAAGCAGGAACAGCTTATCGATGTTTTTTGACTAAAGAAGAGCTAGATGTATTGCGAAGTAAATCTGAAAAAAAGAAAGAGCTCTTTCGATTACCAAAGACATTTCGTGATTACTCATTAGACGATCAGCAAAAACTGATTGATGAAGGAAAAGATTTTACAGTACGCCTGAAAATACCAGACGGTATTACGGAGTTTTCAGATTTAGTATATGGAACAATAAAAGTTGATAATAAAGAATTAGATGATTTTATTATTGCCAGATCTGATGGGTCTCCAACTTATAATTTTGTAGTTGCAGTTGATGATTCCGATATGAATATTTCTCATGTTATTAGAGGGGATGATCATCTTGCAAACACACCAAAACAAATATTAGTATATAAAGCGCTGGGTTTAGCCATACCTACATTTGCTCATTTACCAATGATATTAGGTTCAGATAAAAAACGGCTTAGTAAAAGGCATGCGGCTACAAATGTTCAAGAATATAAAGAAAAGGGTTTTACTCCAACATCCATCATAAATTATCTTTCTTTGTTAGGTTGGAATCCAGATTCAGACCAAGAAATATTTGATATAAGTGAACTTATTAATGCTTTTAATTTTAGTCAGGTTCAGAAAAAGCCCGCTACTTTTGATGAAAAGAAATTATTATGGGTATCTGGTCAGCAAATGGCAAAAACAGAAACAAGCGATGTAATAAAAGAAATAGAAATTCTTGATAGTAATTGGGGTATAGGTCAAGATAGTAAATACAAGAAAGAAGTGATTAGTTTAGTAAAAGACCGTTCTAAGACACTTAATGATTTAATTGAAATATCAAATGTCTTTTTTGATGACAATATTTCTTACAACAAAGAGATGGGTAGTAAGGTATTGGATGATAATGCTCTTCAAATAATAAAAGATCTATATGAGGCTTTAAGTATAGAAGAAAATTGGATGAGAGATTCTATAGAATCTATTTTTGACAATTTAATGATTCAACATGAGGTAGGGTTGGGTAAGCTTATTAAGCCGGTACGATTTGCACTAACTGGTCTGGGATATGGTCCAGGAATTTTTGATATGATGATTTTACTTGGAAAGGATAGATGTTTAGATCGTTTATCTAAAGCGGTTAAGCTTTAATCATGTATCGCTTTTTACTGTTATTTCTTTTAATTAGCAATCTATTTTCACAATCAGTTTTTCCAAATAGTAAAGTCCAGTTAATAGATAACAATAAGACGGATATATATAATTTAACTTCTGATGTTTCATTTGTTAGTTTTTGGGCTACCTGGTGTCTGCCTTGTCTAAAAGAGATTGATAAATTAAATGAATTTATTGATGAATATGATAATGTATCAGTTATTTTAATCAATGAAGATAAGCCAGGAGATAAGTCCAAGGTAAAGAGTTTTGTTAGATCAAGAAATTATCCCGTTGATGATAACTATCATATTATTTTTGATTTTGATAAAAAATTATCTAGAAAATTTAGCGCTCAACCTATTCCATTAACTCTAATATTAAAAGACAATAAAGTTGTCTATCGGAAAAGAGGTTTTTATTTAGGCGATGAAGTTGAATTAAAAAATGAATTAGATAAGGTGTTAAGTGATTAGAGTTGTCCTTGTTACGATATTTTTTTTTACAACACTCTATAGTCAGATTGATATTTCAAATAGACTATCTGCAAGATATGGTGATAGTAGCAATGAATACAACTACAGTGAAATATATCTTGATACAAAAATATTTCTTCAGAAAGAAAGCTATCGCATAGAATCACTCTTTACTCTTGAAGCAAGTAATCCTCCAGAAATTGGATTAGATATAAACGGCTTAGATAAATATTTGCTTGGACTATATAATGACAAATTTTCATTTGAGATAGGGGATATTCATCAAACATGGGGAAGGGGATTGTTATTAAATCAATTAAATTATCAAAACTTAGATTTTTCTACAGGCTCTAGAGGATTGGGTATGCAATTTGATAACGATTCAATAATCTTAAATCTTATTATAGGTGATGTTTCTAGTCGTTCGAGTACCACCGTTTTAGGTAATTATGATCCTAGAGTACCTAATCATTTCGTCGACGAGTTTATTTATGGCGGGGATCTTAGTGTAGATATTTTAAAATCTACCATTGGAGCCGCTGCTTTAATTGTGGATGAAAAAGAAAGATCGTTATCTCATGTTTTAACAAATTTTAGACTAGATAAGTCCTATGAATCTGGAGAATTTTTTATGTCAATTGTAAGTAAAACATCAAAAAAAGATAGTGGAATGACAGAGATTTTCTATGAAGAAAAAGATGGTATGGGTTTCTATGTGTCTACATCAAATTATGTTCAAAATTGGTCCATTACTTCTAGTTATAGGAATTTTAAGATTGATGTAAATGATCCGCTTAATCGAGATAACATGGTTAATAATTATGGTAGGGCATTAGATATCCAGCGTTCGCCGAGTGGTTTTTATGAGCATACTTTTAGATTGTTGAGTAGAAGTTCAAGAGAAGTAAATCTGAATGATGAAGTAGGTATAGAAATTCAATTGCTAGGTCCTTTAGGTAATAATTCAAATATTTCAGTTAACTACATGAAGTCGAGTAGTTCAAAACGTTGGTATAATGGTGTAGAAGTATTGACAAGTGATTGGTCTGGCGACAACAACTTTATGCCTTCCAACAATCGATCATCATATCCTTTTGAAGAAATTTTTGTTGAGTTTAATGGATATAATTCAAAAGGTAATATTTTTTATAAAGCTGGTTTAGATTTTCAGCATGAAGTTTTTAACGTTCTATCAAATTCATCTAAAATAAAATCATTTGAAATTAGTGAATCTGTTACTGTTCCATTTTTAGTGAATTTTAATGTGAATCCACAATGGAATATCGAAGTGCAGTTAGAGCTACAAAAATTAAAAACAGGATTTGAAACTACAGTACTATCTGATGATGTAGAGGATCATCACTCATATACTTCTTTACTATCGAAAGAATATCAAAAGAATATATTTCTGGCACTATCAGCAAATTATAGTCAAAAATGGTCCTTTAATCTTTCTCACGAATCAACAAATAGTGACGAATCATTACTTGATAATGGTCAAGATGAATTTTTTGATAGTGCGAATGATTGGAGCTCAGCATCGATAGCATACAAGTTTGACTCAGATCATATGCTAGAATTATTTTATGGATCTATTCGCGGTGGACTTGATTGTACGAATGGTGTATGTCGATATATACAAGCATTTGACGATGGCATAAGAATTGACTACAGTCTGAATATAGATTAACTTATTTAAAATCATTTTATGTTAGATTTCTTTTGGGAGGGAAATGTTATATGAAAAATTATAAAACTTTAATAATTATTACTGCAATAAGCTCAATGCTTATTATGTCATGTTCTAATGGTGGAAGTAGTGTTAATGCATCTACTGATAACACATCAGAAACTGGCGGTAACGATGGGTCAGCTGTAAATGTAAAGTCAAAAGTTTTGATGGAATTATTTACTTCAACTACATGTGGGCCATGTTTACCACAAAATACAAAATTGAATGATTATTTGAATCCAGAATCTTCAGTATATGCTAACGATTTAGCGGATGACTGGATTATACTACGATACCATGTTTGGTGGCCTTCATCAGGTGATCCTTATTATGATTGGAATACTGCACCAGTTATAGATCGTGAGAGTTATTATAGTGCAGGTTATGTCCCTCATATGTTTGTACAAGGTCAAGTAGATGCTGGTGGTACTGCAGCTGGTTGGAGAACTCAAGCCAGATTAGCTGTAGATGGCGTATCGCCTTTCAACATACAAATAACTGGAACGAGAGATGGTTATAATCTTAGTGGTAATGTTAATGTATCCTCAGCGGGTGATGTAAATAATCTTGGATTTAGACTATTTGTAGCTGTTACACATGATAATTCTCAGTATCAAGCACCAAATGGACAAACAGTATTTGATCAAACATTTATCGATTTTTTAACCATTGATAGTTCTTCAGGAGCAGTATCTTATGGAGAGCCATTAAATCTTGGTGTAAATGAAACTTTCACAAAAAGTTATAATTGGACATTAGACAGTAATTGGCCAGCTAACTCCGGCGTATCTTGGAGTGCTGAAGATTTAACTATTGTTGCTTTCGTTCAATTTGATAATAGCGGACCTAATGAGAAAAAAATATTCCAGGTTGAAGCTCTTAGTTTTGATTAATAACTTTCTTTCTTATTTACATATGCGCCCGTAGCTCAACTGGATAGAGCGTCTGGCTACGAACCAGGAGGCTGTAGGTTCAAATCCTTCCGGGCGTACACATGTCAATTGAAAATCAATTAGGGGCAGTCTCTCATGAAGATTGGATGCGTCGTGCTCTAAGCATTGCATCAAAAGGGATGCGAGAAGACGAGGTACCAATCGGTGCTATTGTTGTCTATAAAGGAAAAATTATAGGTCAAGGTTATAATCAATGTGAATCTCTAAATGATTCTACTGCACATGCAGAAATGTTAGCAATTACAGCAGCCTCAAATACATTAGGAGATTGGCGATTAAAAGATTGCAGTCTTTATGTGACAAAGGAACCTTGCTCTATGTGCGCAGGAGCTATAATCAATAGTCGAATTGATGCCTTATACTTTGGTTGTTATGATGAAGATTTTGGTGCATGTGGATCAAAGTTGGATATCTGTGGAAATCCCACTTTTAAGACACCTAGTGTAGTTAGAGGTAATGTTTTGGGTGGCGATTCTTTAGTATTAATCCAAGAATATTTTTTTAAGAAAAGAAAAAAGAAAAAAGATTTAGAATTTTAATTAAAGTATATGCGGTAGTATAGCTTTTCTATTCTTTGGGTAATTATCAAATGTTTCTTTATACCACTTATGTCCAGCAATAGCTCTTGGAACAAGATTTGCTATTGTCCATACTGCAAATGACAATCCTGCAAGAGACCATGTCATTAAAGCAAATGCAACCCATTCCATTATTTCTCCTAGATAATTTGGATAAGATACATATCTAAACATGAATCCATTAGGTATGTGATAACCTTTATTGTTAGATCTTAAGCGCAATAAAATATTATCAGACTTAATATTTATAATAGCTCCGATTACAAAAAGTATGATACCTAAAATAAAGTTCCATTCATATATGTATTCTAATGGGTATGCTTGAATAAACCCTAAATGATATCCATTCACAAATCCATTTACAATATTAAACATAAAAGCAAGTAATGGGATTAGAAGAGGCATTTTAGATGGACTGTTCTGCCTAATGGGGTAGATAATGCTACGATTAAAATAATGGCCAATCCATAGTATAAAGAAAACATATGATGCCATACTTTTTTCTAAAGGTCCTGTTAAGAAAAAATATCCTAACATAATTGGTGAGATAATTTCCATAACCACCCAACCCAATTGACTAGGAATCATTATAAAAAACCAAGATCCCCAATTTGTCTTAGAAAATTTTCCGTAAGGTGCAGGTACTTTTAGTAAAACAAGGAAAGTTATAAACCCCAATAAAAACCAAAATTCTAATCCTGTTTGATAAATTTGTAACATCGATAATAATTTATAGGTAATTTTGATTCGTTCAAAGAGGGTTTATGAGTAATAAAACAATTATAATAACTGGCGCTACCGATGGAATAGGCTTAGAAGCAGCAACTAAGATAGCTGCACTTGGAAATCAAGTAGGTTTGGTTGGTAGAAATCCTGAAAAGGGCATAAAAGCAATGGAGTCCATTTCTAGCTTAACAGGAAATGATAAGCTTAACTTTTTTCAAGCAGATTTAAGTTTAATATCTGAGATCAATAAGCTTTCTGTAGAAATTGAAAATAAATATTCTAAAGTAGATGTATTGCTCAATAATGCTGGAGGAGCAAATAAAAACAAAATTATTACCTCCGAAGGTCTAGAACAAACATTTGCAACAAATCAAATGAACTATTTTACTCTCACAACAAATCTCATGGACATCTTATCAGCTTCAAAAGGTTCTAGAGTGGTTAACGTTGCATCTAACGCTCACATAGGCGCTTCAATTAATTTTGACAATATTAATGCTGAAAAAGGATATTCATTTTGGAAAGCATACTGTATTTCAAAGTTGATGAATATTATGTTTACATACAGGTTAGCAGAAATGCAGGATAAAGTCACAATAAATGCACTACATCCAGGATTTGTCGATACGAATATAGGTGGAAACGAAGGCTCTGTAATTAAAAGAATAGTTAAATTTGGATCAAAGCTGTTTGCTAGAACTGTTGAGAATGGTGCAGATTCAAGTATTTATCTCAGCACTTCAGATGAAGTAGAAAATATTTCTGGAAAGTACTTCTTTAAATGTAAGCCAATCAAATCATCAAAAGCGTCTTATGATAAAAATCAATGGAATAAAGTATGGAGTTTGTGTGAATCATATAAGGAGCAATTATCCTAATGAAACAAAAAATTCTTATGCGCTCGGACTACGATTATTTTAATACTGCATCAACAAGATGGAGAGATATGGATACATTGGGCCATATAAATCACACTGTATATTTAGGCTTATTAGAAACTAAGCATAAAGAATTTATAGACCATCTTCACGGAGGCGATGAACATGTGTTTGGTTTGAATAGTACAGCAGCAGGTTTGTTGGCTTCTATGAAAGTTATGTACATAAATCAGGTCCATCATCCTGCCGAACTTGAGATAGGTTATCGTATTACTAGGATTGGTTCTAAGAGTTATGATGTGCATCAAGGTATTTTTGTAAAAGGAGATGATGCACCTTCATTTCAAAGTATCCATACTTTTGTAATGTTTAATTTTGTAGAACAAAAATCTATTCCTGTTGTAGAGCTTATTAAAAAAAACTTAAGAGAGGTTAAATGATTACATTATTGTCCCCATCAAAAAAACTAAACTTTAATGAACAGAGCATCGTTCATAGTCATACAGAATGTGATTTTATTCAAAGTGCAGAAATACTAGCAAATGAAGCTAAAAATCTTACTGAAAATGATTTAAAAGAGTTAATGAGTATTAGCGACAATCTAGCAAAGTTAAATCGTGAGAGATTTGATAGATGGTCCTTACCTTTTAATACTTCAAACGCAAAGCAAGCTATATTAGCTTTTGACGGCGGGGTATATTCGGGATTAAAAGCGGAAGATTTTAAAGAAAAAGACTTTAATTTTGCTCAAAATCATTTAAGAATATTATCTGGTCTATATGGAATTTTGAAACCTCTAGATCTTATTCAGCCTTACAGGTTGGAAATGGGTATCTCCTTTAAAAATAATCGAGGAAAAAACTTGTATGAGTTTTGGAAAGAGGATTTAACGTCAAACTTAAATGAAACTTTAAAAGATCATAATAATCCTACAATAGTGAATTGTGCATCTGTAGAATATTTTTCAGCTATTGATTTAAAGAAATTTAATGGAAAGATACTTTCAGTAGTTTTTAAAGAATACAGAAACGATGAATTAAAGTTCATATCATTTAATGCGAAGAAAGCTAGAGGTTTGATGACCCAGTTCATTATGAAAAATAAAATTGATTCTAATAAACATATAAAAGATTTTGATTATGATAATTATAATTTTGATTCAAAGCTTTCTGACGAATCAACTTTTGTATTTACTAGATAAAATAAAAAAAGGAAATAAAATGAAAAATAGAACACTAATATTTTCTTTATTAATAACAGCTTCACTTTTTATTGGATGTAACAATTCAGATGGTGAAATGGCAAGACAAACAGGAGAGGCTTCAAGGGAGGCTGCTGCTGGATTAGATGCAGCGCATCATGTTATGTTTGATGTAGCTAGAGCTGAATTTGATAAAGGGATTGATAAAGATCCAAATTGTGTGACATGCTACTTAAATAAAGCGCATGCAGAGCAAGATAGAGTATTAAAAAGAGAATTATTTGAGACTGCTCTTGAGCTATCAAAACCTGGACACCCTGAAACTGTACTAGCACAAGCAGCGGTAGACTGGATAAACGGTGAAGGTAATCGATTTGCAGGATACTCTGATTTATATAAAAAATATCCTAATGATAGATTTTTAGCTGCAGGTGCCTATAGAAGTCTTCAAAGCGAAGATAAGGTGGCAGAAGCTAGGGTGATGTTGTTGGAGGCAGCTGAAAGACTAAATGCAGGACATCTATATAACCTGCTAGCTTATTCTTATATGTGGAATATAGACCCTGAATCAGAAGAATATGATATGGCCTTACCATATATTGAAAAGTATATTGAGTTAGATCCAAAGCAAGCAAATGCATTAGATTCATTAGCTGAGTTCTACCTTAACAAGGGAGATTATGATTTAGCAGTAAGATACTATATGGAAGCAACACAATTAGATCCAAATTTTTCATGGGGTCCAAGAAATACTGCTTTAGCTCAGTATCAAGCAAAATTATCTATGGATAAAGGAAATATCCTTAAAGTTACCTCCGATAATGACGAAGCAAAAAATGCTTTCGATATGGGAAGATGGCAGCTTTATAACTTAGAATGGGAAAATGCGCATAAATCATTTTCAAATGCAATAGAACTAGATGGAAGTTTTGCACTCGCTTATGCAATGAGAGCCAGAACAAGTGGTTTTTTAGGAAATCAAGGTGATATTGCAGATGACCTAGATATTGCTGTTAGCATGTCTTTAAATGCGTCAGAAGATGAAGCTGCAATGATTAATGCAGTAGCTAATGACATGAAAAATGGCACAAGTACTTTCAATGTCTTAAGTGAGTCATTATCTGATAAATATTCAGATGATTCCTTCTTAGCATTCGAAACAGTGTTTGCTACAATCTCCGATCGAGGAGCAGATGTGGTTCTTGAAAGAGCAAAAGCACTATATGCAATGAATCCTAACTTTACTCCAGTACTAAATATGATGGGATATGCATATATGGATAAAGGCGATTTAGATAATGCAGGTAAGAAATTTCAAGAGCAGATTAGAAGAGCTGCTGGATCTGCAAATCCTTACGATTCAATGGGAGATTATTATTTAGAAATGGATAATAAAGTTGATGCATTAAAATATTTTGAGCAGTCAGCCAAAATGGGACTAAAAGCAAGTGTTTCTAAAGCTGATAGTCTAAGAAGTGAATTGAATAAAGAAGATAATTAAGAGTTAAGACTAACAAAGAGTGCAGGGAGTATCTCTGCACTCTTTTTATTTGAATAATATTTTTCCAAACCACGAAGCTATTCTTAGTTTTACTTTCATAGATAGCGACATATCATAACATGTAATCAGTCTTGTATCATTTAAAGCAGCCTCCCTATGAATAAACGATGACTTATACCAATCAATTTCTGTCATTTCAAGAAATTTCTTCATATTAGGATACCATACTACGCCAACTTCATCCCACTTATTTTTATCTGGACCAATCATTGTTAATCTTATTTTTGACCACCATAATACTTTTCCACCAACCTTAACTACAGCTTTGGTAGCTACTTCAGCATATTTTTTATAAGCATCTCTTCCAGATATATTGTTTAGTGCTACATTTTCATACTTAGCATTCTTATTGTATGAAAATAAGTTTATTTGGACCAGAGGTTTGCCATCATCGTGATTTTTTTTAGCATATTTAATTGTTTCTTCTGTTGGTACTATAAACATTATTTACAACCTTTCATTATTTATCATTATAAAATTTAAAACTTTCCTTAAATTGTCGAAAGCAAAGGATTCAATTGAGTAAAAATTACCAAATTTTAGCATTAAAATGGAGACCAAAGCATTTTAAGGATGTTGTTGGTCAGGACCATATCACCGAAACCTTACAAAAAGCATTTGAAAAAAACCGTATAGCCCAAGCTTTTTTATTTGCGGGTCCTAGAGGTGTTGGAAAAACCACAACAGCTAGATTACTAGCAATGTCTTTAAACGGATCAGATACTCCTTCTATAGATTATGATGCAGATTCAGATGCAGTTAAAGAAATTATTGAGGGTAGATCTATGGATGTTATTGAAATTGATGGTGCATCAAATAGAGGAATTGATGAAATACGAGAACTTAGAGAAAATATTAAATTCATGCCTTTGTCCGGAAAATTTAAAGTAGTTATTATTGATGAAGTACATATGTTGACAGTTCAAGCATTTAACGCGTTATTGAAAACCTTAGAAGAGCCACCTGCTCATGTAAAGTTTATTATGGCTACCACAGATATACATAAGGTTCCCCAAACAATTATTTCTCGATGCCAACGTTTTGATTTTTTACCAATGACTAATGCTGTCATTAAAGATAGATTAAATCACATACTGAAAATTGAATCTGTAAAAATTGATGATACATCACTAGAATTGATTGCTACCAAATCTGATGGAAGTATGAGAGATGCTTTAGGTTTTTTAGATCAAGTATTAGTATTTAGCGATAAAGAAATCACTAGCCAGATAGTTACCGACTTGCTTGGTATAGTTCCTTCAGAAATTTATTTTGATATTACAAATGCGCTTCATGATAAAGATGGAGATAGTTTAGTATCTGTAATACAAAAAATAAGAGATAAAGGATATATTATTGAAGATCTCCTTAAGGGATTAATAGGTCATTTTCGTAATCTATCATTGCTGCACTATACTAAGGGCTTAGGATTAGCTGGTATATCACCTGAATTAGCTAAAGTGTATAAGAGCACAAGTTATAAATGGACATTAAAAGATCTTGTTAGATTGTCAACAAACCTGTCAGAGTTATATTCGTCAATTAAGCAATTTTCAGACCAATATTTAATTTTTGAAATGACATTAATCAAATTATTACAATTTGATAAAAGTATAGATATTGAAAGCTTTTTGCAATTAGACGTTATAGATAATACTAGCACTGAAAAGCCAGTTAAGCAATCTACTCCAAAAGTAATATCAACTCCAAAAATAAAGTCAGTACCTAAAGTAGAAACTGTTAAACCTTTAGAGAAAGAAGAAAAAAAAGCAGATAACAAATCTTCTGCTGTATCGTTGGAGGATATTAAAGATTCATGGGAGAAAATTATAAAGAAAATATCTAAAGAAAGAGGATCAATTGGTGTATTATTAGAAGCATGTATTGTTGGAGATTTAAAAGATGGCACCTTGGAAGTAATATCTTATGATAGTAATGATTTCAGTCAAAAGTTACTTCAAGATCCGTTTGTTGCATCTACAATAAATTCAATTCTAGGGTCTACTTTTGAAGTAAAGATTGTTGTTGATACAAATGTAGAAAAAATTGAAAAAGTAAAAGAAGAAATTAACCAAGATGACATCGTCAAACTTTTTGACGGAAAGGATTTTGCATAATGTTTGGTAATATGAAAGAAATGATGAAGCAGGCAAAGAACATGAAGTCTGAAATGACAAAGATTAAAAAAGAATTAGAAAAGGTTGAAGTCGAAGGATCTTCCTCAAATGGATCATGTGTTGTTACTATGACCGCTGATATGAAAACTACAAAAGTTACGATCGATGAAACATTGTTGAGTAGTGATGCATATATTATTGAAAATGCAATTAAAGTTGCCGTAAATAAAGCGCTAGAAGAAGCAAAAGATACCTCTGCAAAAAGATTAAAATCTGTTACAGGTGGTTTAATGGATAATCTTCCAGGATTTTAATGAGTAAGGCTATAACATATATTGATCAACTTGCTGATTCATTGTCAAAATTTCCTGGTATTGGTAGAAAGGGAGCAGAACGAATTGCATACTTTATAGTCAAATCAAATAAATCTTTTAGTAATAATTTAATTGAGTCTTTGAAGGATGTTAATGATAAGCTCGATATTTGCCCTACTAGTGGAATGATTATTCTCGAAGGAGAGGAGTCTGCATTTAGCGATAAAAATAGAAATTCTAAATTTTTATGTGTTGTTGAAAATATGGAAGACGCAATAAAAATTGAAAATACTAATAGTTTTGATGGATCATACCATGTACTTGGAGGTGCCATATCACCACTGGATGGTATTGGGCCTTCTGATTTATCTTTTGATAAATTGTTAGAAAGAATAGACAGTAATACCAAAGAAGTCATTATTGCCACTAATCCAAGCACATCAGGTAATGCTACAGCAATGTATGTAGAAAAGATTTTGAAAGATAAAAAAATTACTATTTCTAGGTTAGCAGTAGGATTGCCTGTTGGAAGTAATTTAGAATATATTGATGACAAAACTATATCTACAGCAATTTCTGGAAGGGTAAAGACCAATTGAAAAACTTTATCAATTTTTTAACATATTCTCGTATTATTCTCACACCAATTATTATATATCTTATTTATACTAATAACTATACAGTAGCTGCAATAGTTTTTGCTTATTGTAGTTTTAGTGATGTTGCAGATGGAAGATTAGCTAGAAAGCATAATCTTGTTACTGAAAAAGGTAATTATCTCGATCCTTTAGCAGATAAAATATTGATGATTGGTACCCTAACTATATTAGCATACCAGGGAATAATATTACTTTGGGCATACTGTATTATTATTGGTCGTGATATTTTAATTACAATGTACAGAAACTATCTTATCGAAAAGAATAAACCGCTCGTAACATCTAAATACGGAAAATGGAAAACTGTGTTTCAACATGTTATGGTTATTGTAATTTTATTAAATAATCCGACACAAGATATTATTAACTTAATCGTTTCGTTAAATGCAATTTATGCAGCAGCAACAGGATTTGAATACGTTTTCAGAAATGGATTTTAAAAACATATGAATTATCAAATAGCAACTCTTTTTGGTTTAGGTAGGCTTCCGGGAGGAGGAACGTGGGCTTCTTTATTTGTTTTAATATTAGCTATTCTATCTAATGAACCATCCAATATTCTTATATTTTTTACTATAACTACCCTTATTTTTGGTCCTTCTATCTATAAAAAATCACTACCACTATTTAACTCTAAAGATCCAAAAGAGTTCGTACTAGATGAGGTTATTGGCATGGCTTTAGCTCTTATGATTGTACATCTATTTTCTGATATATTTGGAAGTTTTGCTTTTAATCTCCCTAGCTATGTAAGTAATCAAGAAATATTGTTTTTTATGACATTTACTCTGTTTAGAATATTCGATATTAGTAAAATTGGCCCTGTTGGATGGACTGAAAATCCTAGTATAGCACCATCATGGTGGAAAGCATGGAATAGTTCAGAGCATAACGAATATATGGCAGTTATAGGCGATGATATAGTTGCTGCTTTCTTAAGCGCAGTTATTATTATAATAATGTTAAGTATTTATTTGTGGGTACTGTAATGAAAATTGGTGTTATTACTATTGGCAACGAATTATTAAGCGGATTTACAATTGATCGTAATTCTGCTTGGATAGGACAAAAACTTTTAGAATCAGGTATGAAAGTTCATGTCAGACAGACAATTCAAGATGATTTTTCTGATATATATGATACCCTTGAATCGATGTGGGATCAATGGGAGTGTGATTATGTTATAGTTACTGGAGGTTTAGGTCCAACTGTTGACGATATCACGGTTTCTGTGTTTATGGAATACTTTGACGATAAGCATGAATTTGATAAAGAATATTGGAGTATTCTTAAAGAACGCTTTCAAAGACTCAACTTTAAGATGCCGAACTTAAATAAAAATCAAGCTTACAAATCAAAAAAAGGACAAATGATTAATAACTTGGTTGGAACAGCGAGAGGATTACACTACACAAAAGGCTTTTTTAAGAAAAGTCATTTTTTTGCTTTACCGGGAGTTCCTCAAGAAATGAAATCTATGATGACAAATTACGTCTTACCTATACTTGAAAAAGATTTAAAAAGTAAAGTTGTTTGCAAGTCAATTAGAACTACTGGGGTACCAGAATCTATTCTTCAAGAAAAAATATCTGATATTATAGAAGAAAATAAAGATAGTTGCGATATTGCATTTTTACCACATAGAATGCTTGGTGTCGATATCAGACTGACAACTAGTGATGAGAAGCTTATAAAGACTCTAGTTGATTCAATAGTAGGGAGAGTTCAAAAATATGTCTATGGTTATGATTCAGATAAATTGGAAGAGGTTGTAGCAAATCTTATGATTAATAATAAAGTAACAATTGCTACTGCTGAATCTTGCACAGCAGGTTTGTTAAGCGCTAGACTTACAGACGTTCCTGGTAGTTCTCAATACTTTAACGGAGGTGTTGTATGTTACAGTAACGAATTAAAGCATGACTTGGTAGACGTCAACCAGAAAACATTAGATCGTTATGGGGCTGTTAGTGAAGAAACTGCTCGTGAATTAGCTGTTAATATTGCTAAAAAATTAAAGAGTGAAATAGGCATAAGTATAACAGGAATAGCAGGTCCAGATGGTGGAACCGAAAAAAAACCTGTAGGATTGGTATTTGTTGGAATATCTTATAGAAATAATGTATATATTAAGAAGTATAATTTAACACCAAACCGTAATATCAATCGCGAATTAACAGTTATTTTATGCTTAAACGAAATAAGAAAAATTTTAGAAAATTCTAAAGAAATATAAATTTAAAAAGGGAAAAAACATGGCAGCAAAAAAAGCAGATAAAAGTAAAATATTAGAAACGGTCAAACTAGATATTAATAAAGAATATGGCGAGGGCTCTATCATGAGTTTGGGTGGAACAGATACTCTAGATGTTGAAGCTATTTCTACAGGATGTTTGTCGTTAGACATGGCTTTAGGTGTTGGCGGTGTTCCTAAAGGAAGAATTATAGAGGTTTTTGGCCCTGAATCCTCAGGAAAAACAACTTTAGCTCTGCATATTGTTGCTGAGTGTCAAAAAAATGGAGGTTCAGCTGCATTCATTGACGCAGAAAATGCCTTAGATCCTGTATATGCAGAAAATCTTGGATGTAAACCAGATGATTTACTGGTATCTCAACCAGATTCTGGAGAGCAAGCATTAGATATTTTACAGAAATTATTAGAAACAGCAGCACTGGATGTCATTGTGATTGATTCTGTTGCTGCTCTTGTACCAAGAAAAGAGCTAGAAGGTCAAATTGGAGATGTTACAGTTGGATTACAAGCACGTCTGATGTCTCAAGCACTTCGTAAACTTTCAGGTCCAATTAATAAATCTAGAACTTGCGTTGTATTTATTAACCAGATTAGAGAAAAAATTGGAGTAATGTTCGGAAGTCCTGAAACTACACCAGGTGGAAGAGCATTAAAGTTTTATTCCTCGGTTAGATTAGATATCCGTAGAATTGCTGCGATTAAAGAGGGTACAGACATGACTGGAAATAGAACTAGAGTCAAGGTTGTAAAAAATAAGGTTGCTCCACCATTCAAAATGACTGAATTCGACATTATGTATGGTAAGGGTATATCATACGTAGGTGACCTTCTTGATTTAGCGCTGCAAGGCGGTGTCGTTGAAAAGATGGGATCTTGGTTCTCTTATAAGGGTGAAAAAATTGCCCAAGGAAGAGAAAAAGTCAAAACACTTTTAGAGTCAGATGACAAGCTTCTCAAAAGCGTACTTTCTGATGTAAAAACTTATTTAGACTTAGCTTAATATTAAAAGCTTAAAAATAGGTGATCAAATTGAAGTTGAAATTGGCCCCATTGCACATGGAGGACACTTCATATCTCGTCATAACGGACAAGTTGTATTCGTAAGACATGCAATAACGGGCGAAAAAGCTGTCGTAAAAATTACATCTGTTTCATCGAAATTGGCTCATGGCGATGCTGTAAAAATCCTAAGCGAATCTAGCGATAGAGTTAAACCCACTTGTAATCATGCGTATCCAGATGGGTGTGGAGGTTGTGATTTTCAGCATATTGAAATATCTGCTCAGAAAGACTTTAAATTAGAAGTCATCAGAGATCAATTTATGCGTATTGCAAAAATAGAGGTTGATCCTGAAATGGTAAGTGCAAAGCCAAGTGATGGTTTGCATTGGCGTACCCGTTTTGACTTTGCAGTATCTGAGAACGGTAAGGCTGGTTTATTTTCATCAAAAACAAAAAAAGTTGTTGAAATAGATGAATGTTCAATTGCACTTAAAGATATTAATAATTCAGAAATTTTTAGTAAAAAATGGAATGGAAGTGATCGTGTTAGAGTTGCTGTTTCTAGTTCAAACCAGATTAATATATCTAGAGGAAAAAAGACTATAGATGGTCCAAAAAAAATTCGTGAAATTGTAGGGGAAAACATTTATGATATTTCTCCGCAATCATTTTGGCAAAGTCATACGCAAGCTCCATCAGTATTAAGCAATTTAGCCATAGACTTCATGAAATTAAATCCTGGTGATATAGTATGTGACCTATATGGCGGTGTTGGACTATTTACTATGCCCATTACAAAAAAAATTGGTAATGATGGTCATGTTCACTTAGTTGAGCTTAGCAATCATTCCGTGCGAGATGCATCTAAAATATTTAAAGACTATAACAATGTTACTATTCATCGTGGTAGTGTAGATAGAAAACTTCCAAATATTGACAACATAGATATCATTGTTTTAGATCCACCTAGAAGTGGAGCTGGTAAGATAGTAGTAGATCAAATTATTTCTAAGAAGCCAAGAGCGGTTGTATATATTTCATGTGATCCAGCATCACTTGCTCGAGACGCTAAGTTTCTGCAAGATTCTGGTTATGAGCTAGAAAAAATTAATGCCATTGATTTATTTCCTATGACACATCATGTAGAATGTATTGTAAGATTTATACCTAGCGCTAATTAATATTTTGAAAAATATTCAGTAGACAAATCTTTAAGCTTGTTGCTTAATAGTATAATAGCGAGAAGATTTGGAAAAGTCATAAATGCTAAAGCAGCATCTCCAAAAATCCAAACTTGTTCTAAAGTTAGCATCGATCCTACAAATACCATAAATACATAACAATATCTATAAATAGGAATAGCGCCTGTTCCAAATAAGTATTCTGTAGCTCTGTCTCCATAAAAAGACCAGCTAATAGCAGTTGATAGAGCAAAAAGCACTACAGCTATCGTTACAACTTGTGATCCTATAGAAGGCATTCCAATTCCAAAAGCATGGCTTGTTAAAAGAACACCAGCTTTTAAATCTGTTATGGATGGATCAATTCTTTGGCTATAAAATTCAGTCAAATGCCAAGAGTTAGTCACCATGATAACAAGACCTGTTAATGTACAAATTATGATTGTATCAATATATGGCTCAAGAAGTGCGACAACACCTTCTCTAACAGCGTATGGTGTCTTTGCTGTTGAATGAGCAATAGCTGCAGATCCTTGTCCTGATTCACTTGAAAATAAACCTCTTTTTACGCCCATCATCATAGTATTTAAAAAAGAAATAAAAGCTCCAGCGGCAATTCCAATAGCTGGATCCTTAATAGAAGGGGGGTTGAATGCCATTGTAAAAATAGTACTAAAAGATTCTCCCACTCTTTCAAAGTTGGTAAGAATAATAAATAAAGCACACATAACATAAACTGCTGCCATAATTGGTACTAAATAACTTGTAACATTACCTATACGTTTAATTCCTCCAAGAATAACAGACCCGACGATAGCAGCACAAGATAATCCAATAATGACATGCATCATGGATATATTTGATTCGCTACCAAGTAATGTAAATGAATTGGTTACCATAAGAGCATTATCAGGTCCTGTGATACTTAATATTTGTGCATATAATTGCTGTGTTAATGTATTTGATTGAATAGCATTTCCAGTAAAGAATGAACAGATAATAGCAAAGCAAGCAAAAGTAACAGCTAACCATCTCCACTTAGGACCTAGTCCATTTTCTATAGTATACATAGGTCCACCAGCAGTATTTCCAAGAGCATCTGTTTCTCTATATTCTAATGCAAGGGTACATTCTGCGTATTTTAATGCTGTTCCAAAAAAGGCGGTAATCCACATCCAGAATAATGCTCCAGGACCTCCATAATAAATAGCAATAGCAACTCCTGCAATATTTCCAATACCAACTGTTGCTGCTAGCGCAGTTGATAATGCTTTAAAGTGATTTAAATCACCTTCATCATCAACTTTATCATAATCTCCTTTAGTTACTCTTATACCATGAAGAACTCTTCTCAGTTGTGGAAATCCTAACTTAAAAGTCATGTAAACACCAGTTCCAAGTAATGCAACTACCATAAAAGGAACACTGCTTAAAGGAAAAGACGTTTTAAAACTATCGGAAAATAAATTTCCAGGAAAAGACCATGCAGCATCGTAAAAGTGAACTCCTTGAGTTGCAAGTACTATTCCTATAATACTAAATACAATTGCTGAAAGTCTAATTTTTGACATGGACACATATTAAAAATTTTTTTTAAAAGTAAACATGAATTTTATTATTAATTTACTTTTCATGTTAATTGCAGGAGTAGATGAAGTAGGTAGAGGCGCATTGGCTGGGCCAGTGGTAGCAGCAGCTGTTATATTAGATAATGACATAGAAGGCTTAAATGATTCTAAGAAATTGACAGAAAAGAAGCGCAATAGACTTTTTAAAGTCATTAATGATAGCGCAATAGCTGTCGCAGTTGGTATAAAATGGAATGACTATATTGATGAGGTAAATATTAAAGTAGCGTCTGAACATGCTATGATAGAAGCAATTTACAACTTAAAACCTCAGCCTAAGAAAGTGATGGTTGATGGTTTTCCTTTGGATATTAAGATTGAAAATGAAGGTATTATAAAAGGAGATCAAAAAATAAGATCAATTATGGCAGCATCTATTATTGCAAAAGTTACTAGAGATGAAATTATGCGTTCGTTTCACTATATTTATCCTATGTATGGATTTGATAGAAATAAAGGATATGGAACTAAGCAGCACTATGATGCACTTAAAGAACATTCTTATATATCAATTCACAGGGAAACATTTAAACCTATATCTAGTATGATAAATAAATGAATAAGATTGTATCAGAAATTAAATCACTGGTAGTATTAATTCTAATTGTGCTATTTCTCAAGGAGACTGTAGTTGAGCTATATATTGTTCCTACGACTAGTATGGAGAAAAATATATTAAAAGGAGACATGTTAGTTGGTAGTCGTTTTTCCTATGGGATGAAAATGCCACAAAAAATTTGGGTACCATTCTCAGCAATTAGTATTCCAACCTTTCTGCCAGAATATAAATTCCCTGCATTTAAGAAAGTTGAAAGAGGTGATGTAGTTGTTTTCGAGTATCCAAGAGACATAGTTTATAAATATGTAAAAAGATGTATTGGACTGCCTGGAGATACTATAAGTATTGAAAATAGGATAGTATATGTTAATGGAATAGTCAGTGAACTTCCAGATGGAGGTCAATTTTTATCTGATGAATATTCGAAAAAAGATTTTATAGATACAGAAATATTTCTTGGTGCTAAAGGAGATAATCCAGGTTTTAGTGCTAATAAAGATCAATATCCGCAAATTACTGTTCCTAAAAAAGGAGATATTTTTCCTTTAGACGGGTCGATGGATTGGCAATTAGTAATACCAATTCTTCTCTATGAAGGAAATAAGGTAGAGTTAGTTTATAAAGAAACAAAATTTACTTTTACAAATCAAAGTCCGAGAGATGTATTTAGAAGAACGGGTGATAGATCAGTATTTAAGGACTATGTCCCTACAGAGGGAGCAACTTTTATTAACCCTTGGTCTCCAATGTTTAGAAAAGAATATATCAAGCACCTTTATGTAAATGGTGAATCAATTATGGATATAGATTCCTATGAAGTTAAACAAGATTATTTTTGGATGATGGGAGATAATAGAGATAACAGTGAAGACTCTAGATATTGGGGTTTTGTACCAGAAAGTCATATATTGGGTCAGCCAGTGATTACATGGTTCTCAATCAATTTAGATAATTATGCTCCAAGAATTTCACGTATTGGAAAAATTCCTAATTAGAAAAAAAAAGTTTTCATATTGGGTTTTCATTGATTAGTTTCGGTGGACTTAAAAAAAACAACTGAGGTATTATAAATGTTAACAAGTACAGAAAAAATTCTTAGCGTTGTCGCTTTAGCTCTTACTTTTGCAGTAGGTTTTTCATTATTACAATATAACTCCGCAATGGATGAAATGGCTCAATTGAGACAAGAGCAAGTTGAGCATGTAGATATGGTTAATCAAGAATTCAAACAACGAGTCAAGGCTGTTGAGCTTGAAAATATTGGTCAAGGTAAAGAAATTAAAAGAGGCCAAGATCGTATTACTGCTAACACAAAATTAATTTATACTAAAGCTGATTCTCTAGGTAGCTTGATTGATGATTTAGCATATGAAATTAAAAGAGTTGATCGTGACTTAAGTAAAAAGATTAAAAATGTTCAGCGTGATCTAGAAGGATTAGAAGATAATTTTGATTCTGAAAAACGTAGAACAAGAAGAGATCTTTCCGATATTAAGAAACAGTTAAAGAAATTAAACGATTCAGTATTTCCTCCAGAAGAAGAAGAAGGTGAAAAGAAATAACGTTTAGTTTAGCGAGTATTAAAAAAAAGGGCTTTTTATAAGCCCTTTTTTTGTACCGAGGGTCGGGCTCGAACCGACATGAGGAAATCCTCACCGGATTTTGAATCCGGCGCGTCTACCAATTCCGCCACCCCGGCAAAAATGTTGACAAATTTCACGTAAATTATGTAGCTTGTCAATAGTATAGTATTTAACCAAGGAGAAAACAGTGTCATTTAAAACCGTACCACAAATGTTTCAACATTTAGTTGAAGAAAGACCAAATCAAAAAACCTTTTTTACAAAAGACTCAAACGGATGGAATGGTGTAGAGTTAATAGACCTACAAAAATTAGTTGAAGATTTTGCAAATGGATTAAAAAATTTAGGCGTTAATGATCATGATAAAGTAGCAATTATAGGTGCAAATTCTCGTCAATGGGCAATTTCAGATTACGCAATTGCACATATCAGAGCTGTTTCTGTACCAGTTTATCCAACACTGATTCCTGCTCAGTCCCGATATGTGGTAGATCATTCTGAGAGTACGGTTGCTATTGTACAAGACGGTATTCAACTCGATAAGGTTTATCCTCTGATAAATGATGCAAATTCAAATTTAAAAACTATTATAGTTATGGATGATAGTTATGATAGTGATAAAGAGAACGTGATTAAGTTTTCTGAAGTTTTTAACATGAAAGATGAAGTTCACGATATTCGTGAGCTCTCAAAAACAGTTGTTGAGAATGACTTATTAACCCTTATTTATACTAGTGGTACGACAGGAAATCCTAAAGGTGTTATGCTAAGTCATGCTAATATTTGTAATAATCTTCTTTCAATTGATAGTACTATCAAAGCGGCGATGGAGCTTAATCCAGAATTGAAACCAGAAGATGGTATTGAAAGATTTGTTTCATTCTTGCCAATAAGTCATAGTTTTGAAAGAGTGGGTGGTCATTATTCAATTTTTAGCCAAGGAACTTCTATATATTATGCTGAAATGAACTTTACTCCTGAAATATTATTTGAAAATATAAGAGAAGTCCAACCAACCTTTTTAACGGCCGTTCCAAGAATTTTTGAAAAAATACATGCAAAAATAATGGATACTGTTTCAGAGATGACTGGGGTTAAAAAATCATTAGCTGAGTGGTCTATTGCTGTTGGAATGCAGACAGTACCATATCGTCAAGCAAGTAAAAAACTTCCATTTATGTTGGGCTTAAAATATAATATCGCTGATAAATTGGTATTAAACAAATTTAGAGCAGCATTAGGTGGAAAGGTCAGAGCTTGTTCATCTGGAGGTTCTGCATTATCCAAAGAAGTTGGATCTTTTTTCTGTGGAATTGGAATTTCTATTATAGAGGGTTATGGTTTAACCGAAACCAGTCCAGTGATGACAATCGGACATCCTGATTTCTTTAAGTTTGGTACGGTAGGTAAAGCTATTCCTGGTGTTGAAGTAAAAATTGCTGAGGATGGAGAGATCTTATGTAAGGGTCATTGTGTAATGCAAGGATATTACAAGAATGAAGAAGCTACTAATGAAGCAATTGTTGACGGATGGTTCCATTCTGGAGATATCGGTAAATTTGATGAAGATGGTCTTTTACGTATTACTGATAGAAAGAAAAGCTTAATTGTTACATCTGGTGGTAAAAATGTTGCACCTCAACCTATGGAAGTGTCACTAACATCCAGTAAATACATTGAACAATGTAATGTTGTAGGTGATGATAGAAACTTTATTACAGCTCTTATTGTTCCAAACAAAGAAAACTTAATGGCTTGGGCAGAGAGTAAAGGTTTAGCATCTTTAGACTACAAAAGTTTATGTGCTCATCCTGATGCATATGATATGATTGATGTAATCGTTAAAGATGTAATGACAAATTTCTCTAGATATGAATCTATTCGTAAATTTGTCCTTATACATGAAGAATGGACAGTCGATGCAGGAGAATTAACACCAAAAATGTCTATTAAACGTAAAGTGGTTACAACAAAGCATAAAGAAGAGATTGATGATATGTATGATGCTAAAAAGGCACTAAAGTCATCTGACAGCATCGATCATTTAGGCGGATAGTCGTCTTTTGTTGAATCGGTTTTTTATATCTTTTATTGTTTTATCGATTTTTCTCATCGGTTGGGTATTACCTAAAAATGATAACCCTTATATTGTTGTATTGGGCATAGCACAAGACGGTGGTGCTCCTCATGCTGCATGTACAAAAGAATGCTGTATTAATAAATGGGATAATCCAAAACTGCACAACCAAGTTTCTAGTATTGGTATTGTCGATCCTTCAACGAATGAAGTTTGGATGATTGATGCTACGCCAGACTTCTCCTTACAATTAAATACATTGACAATGGACCAAAAAAGGACCTTTAAAGGAGTTTTCTTAACTCATGCTCATATTGGTCACTATACAGGCTTAATTCATCTAGGGCGTGAAGTTATGGGTGCAAAAGAGATTCCAGTATATGCGATGCCGAAGATGTCAAAATTTTTAACCAACAACGGTCCTTGGAGTCAGCTCGTAGATTTAAAAAATATAGACATTAAAAATCTTAATGATAATACTACAGTGGAACTAAGTAATAATTTGAGTATTACCCCATTTATGGTACCTCACCGTGATGAATTTTCTGAAACAGTTGGATATAAAATCCAAGGTCCAAATAAATCATTAATTTTTATACCTGATATAGATAAATGGGAAAAATGGACTGAGAATATTCAAGAGGTAGTAGAAAAAAATGATTTCAGCTTATTAGATGGAACATTTTTTGATATTAATGAATTGCCAGGACGGGATATGTCAAAGATACCGCACCCATTTATTGTTGAATCTCTTGAAGCGCTTAACGATGTTCGTGGAAAGTCAGGAGTATACTTCATTCATCTGAATCATACTAATCCAGCATTAAATAAAAATTCAAATGCAACAAGGACAATAATGCAAAAAGGTTTTAATGTTGCTAGTAGAAATCAGATATTTCATCTTTAGATAAATAATAAATTTTTTATCATTATTATTAAATATTTTGATTATAATTAATGCGCATTAACATGAAAAAACAATTTATTATTTACCTCCTATTGACAACTTTATTTAGTCAATCTTATAAAGATCTCAGCGAAAGACCAGTATATAAGCCCGTTAAAATCAGTTCATCTATTACTTTTGACGGAAAAGTTGATTTGGAGGAGTGGAGTAATGCTCAGGTAGCAACTAATTTTATTGGTTCAGGTACTTTTCAAGGAGAAGATGCTTTATTAAAAACCGAAGCTAGGTTGATGTACGATGACACAAATCTCTATATTTCATTTAAAGCTTTTGTTGATAGAGATGAATTGCGCTACAGTATTACTAAAAGAGATAATCTTGACGATAAAGATGATAGAGTTTGGGTCAATATTGATGCATTCGATGATGAATCACTTACTTATGGAATAGGTGTCAGTGCTGGAGGAGCTCAAATTGATGGTAGAGCAACATACGGATTTGACCAATCTCTTGATCTTGTATATGATACCAAAGTGCAAATCTTTGATAATAGATACGAAGTAGAGATGATCATTCCATTTTCTAGCCTAAGATATTCCCTAGCTCCAATTCAAACATGGAGAATAGATTTTGGTAGAGGATTTACGTTATCCGATGAATTAACTAGGTATGTATATTGGACTTCTAGGTTGGGTGGCATAGCATGTCAGACTTGTCAATTAGGCTTTCTTGAAAATATAGAACCACCAAAGCAAGCTAGAGGTGATATAGAATACATCCCTTCAATTGTTGCAGGAGTTTCTGAAGATTTTACAACAAATACATCATCTTCAACTGATGAAGCATCATTGTTTATGAAGTATCCTATTTCATCTGTTGATTTGCTTGAAATTGCACTAAATCCTGATTTTAGTCAAATTGAATCAGATGATATAAAAAACGACGTAAATACTGTTAATGCTCTCTATTTTGAAGAAAAAAGACCATTCTTTAGCCAGGGAGCAGAGTTGTTTCAATTTTCTGCTCAACGTGGATATATAAATTTATTTTATTCAAGAACGATTAATGATCCATCTATTGCTGCCAAGTATACTGGAAAAATTGGTAAAACATCATATGGTGTTATTAGTGCTCGCGATGAATCATCTTTATTATTAGTACCTTTTGAAGAAACTAGCTCAGTAGTATCAATGGGAAAAAGTACTTCAAATATTTTTCGAGCTAAAAGAATGATTGGTGGTAACGGAGGATCTATAGGTGCCATATTAACTAATAGAGTATTTGATGATGCAGGAGATATGA
>Ga0208963_1000010_pt1 | contig 77098 bp, 75 predicted proteins | sample AOAMet2_C43A7_35_2_FD_188079 | JGI IMG/M metagenome (GOLD analysis project Ga0208963, IMG submission 188079) | Ammonia-oxidizing marine microbial communities from Monterey Bay, California, USA - C0912_C43A7_35 (SPAdes) | ecosystem: Environmental > Aquatic > Marine > Intertidal zone | place... | reverse complement strand
TTAATTATTTGTCATTAGATGAATTAATGGAATATTGGAAAAGAGTAAAAAATGAAGAAAAATAAAATCATAGGAATAACATTCGGATCATTTGATTTATGCCATTATGGCCATGTATTAATGTTTGAAGAGTGTAAAGAGTATTGTGATTATTTAATTGTAGGTGTTCAGTCAGATCCTTCAATAGATCGCCCAGAAAAAAATTCACCAATTCAATCTCATAAAGAAAGATTAGGACTGGTTAGTTCTATTAAATTTGTTGATGAAGTAAGAGAGTATACAACTGAAAGTAGCCTGATTGAGTTACTACAAGAGATCAATCCTGATGTCAGAATATTAGGAGCTGATCATAAAGGAAAAAACTTTACAGGACATGAATTAGAGATTAAGTGTATTTTTAATTCCAGGGATCATGGTTATTCAACTAGCGAACTCAGAAAAAGAGTATATAACGCTGAGAAAAAATAGACTTATCTTGTCAGATTATAAAAAATTATACTTGATCCAACTTTAAAAAATTCTTCATCCTCTTCCTGCCAATAATTTATTAAGCTATTATTTTTAATAGCAAGAATAGATAGTTTTTTATTGATAAATATACCTTCTAATTCCAAGCTTATTTCATCAAGATTAATATTAAAAGGATTATCTATAAATAGCTCGTCCAATGAAAGTGATTTCTTTTTTGACTGAGGTAATATCTTATTTAAGAAAATAGAAAAGGTGTAGTCAGATGTGATATTATCCAATATTAATAATCCGCCTTGTTTCAAATGATTTTGCAATAAAGAGGCATCATCATTATTTAATTTAAGATAGTCATTATTACATACAAATATGATGGGATAGGATGATATATTATTGCTAGATAAAGTAATATTATTGTCAACAGATAAAGAAATATTTGCTCTCTTATCAAGATAATTAAGCATATTGAGTGTAGATGTTTTGTCGCATTCACCCATCAATAACATTTTTTGATTCTGAGCGAATAAAGCAGACTGAAAGAAGACAATTAGTGCTATAAGTATTGTTATAAAGTTTTTCATCATTATTAAGAATTTAGGTTTTAATTTTCTTTAAATGAACAAACAGAAATCAATTCTTAAAATTTTATTTTTTCTATCAATTACTTTCTTGTATTCTCAGGATAAGGATTTTGAAAAATCTATTTCAAATACCGAGAAGCAAATTAGAGAACTGCAAAGAGCGATTAGTCAAAATAATAATGAAATTTCAATTCTAAAAAATAAAGCTCAACAATCAAGTAACATACTATCAATTACCAAGAAGAATATTCAAAACTCCCAGAAGTTGATTAGAGCCTACAATAAAAAAATAGATTTATATAATAAGCAATCTACTAATCTAAAAAATGCTATCGCTGACAATAATAGAGAAATGGAATTAATAAAAAAACAATATGCGGAGCGTTCAATTAACTTATATAAAAAAAAGAATCACGAATTTAGAGGTTTAATTTTTAATTCAAATAGTCTCAACCAAATGGTCTATAGGATTAAGTATTATAATATTATTTCTGATCTCAATCAAAAGACAGTAGATAAGCTAGCTCAATCACAATTTTATAATAATAAAAAGAACCAAGAAATTGCGACCCTATTAAAAGACACCGATAAAAATAAAGTATTAAAAAATAATGAGCTTCAATCATTAGATAGAACAAAAAGGTACCAAGAGAAGCTATTATCTGATTTAAAGAAAGAGGAAGCGTCAATAAAGCAAGAAATAGGTAAGCAAATAAATCAAATTAATGCATTAGAGACATTGCGTAAGAGCATTATAGAATCAAAGAAAAAATATGATGAAGAGCAATTAGCAAAGCTAAAAACAATTAAAACCGACATAAAAAAATATAAGGGAAAGTTAATTTGGCCAGTAGATGGAAAAATTGTAAAAGGTTTTGGCCCGCAATGGAACCCTAAATTAAATACCACTTTAGATAATCCCGGTATTGATATTGCAGCTAATTCAACTACGCCAGTAAAGAGTGTATTTGACGGGCTAGTCACAACAATTACATTTATCTCTGGGTATGGAACAACAGTAATTATTGATCATGATGATGGATATTTTACAGTATTTACTCATCTAGAAAATTTATTAATTAATGAAAATATGATTGTTAAAGAAGGTCAAGAGATTGGCTTTGTTTCAAATAATAATATTATACACTTTGAAATTTGGGGGAATAATCAAAAATTAAACCCAACACTATGGATAAAAAATGGATATAAGTAAATTACAACCTGATTCATGGAGGCATATCCAGTCTATTGTATCTAAAGATAGGGTAGGAAATGCATATTTAATTCATGGGCCAAGCGGTTCAGGTAAAGAGGCATTTGCATTACAGTTTTGTAGCTTAATTACTGGATTTAAATTAAATGAATTTATTAACAACCCAGATATATTCCTTATTGTGCCTGGTGACAGTGATTTTTATAAAAAATTATTTAAAAGCTCCAAAATGGATCAAAAAGAATACCAAGAGTGGAATAGCTACTGGAAAGAAAAATTAGTTTTCCCATTAAAGAAAAATAAACTCTCGAATAGTAAGCGTATACCTATAGAAGTATTAAAAAATCTTAAAAAAAATATATTCTTTAAATCTGGGCATAAGAAAGTTGTAGTTATTTTTGATGCGCATGCATTATCAGAAGGCTCTGCTGAATCAGCAAATGCTTTATTAAAGATTTTAGAGGAACCACCAAACAGCACCTCATTTTTATTAGTAACAGATTCAATTAATAATATTGTATCTACTATCGCTTCAAGATGTCAAACGATTAATATACCAAGAATCCAATCGAAAAATTTATCAGACATTATTAGCATAAAGAAAAATTTTGATGTAGATATTTTATCATTTTTGTCAAATAATAATTTAGAAAAAATAAACTTGTTAGATGAGTATTCTAAAGATTTAATAATAGATATAATCAATAAATATATTGATTGTATTCAATATAATACCGCCGAATCAATTTCTTTATTTTGTGAAGATATGCTATTGCATTACAACAGTAAGAGAGAAATTTTTCATCTAGAATTGGATATTATTAAGAAATGGCTTGAATGTACATCTATGATTAGAGAATCAATTACTATACCATTTCATTGGAATGACTTTACTGATTTATCACAAGATTTCTTGGCTAATAATGAAAAAGCTAATATGTTAGACTTGTTAAAAGAAATTGAAAAATGCTTAAGTAATTTGAAATCAAATAGTGCACCAAAAATATCAATAATGAATATGATTATTAATAGTCATAAATCTTTAAATTAGACTATGAAAAAATATTATATAACAACACCAATATATTATGTAAATGATAAACCTCATATTGGACATGCATATACTACTATTTTAGCAGATACTTTATCGAGGTTTAGAAGTATCATTGGTGAACAATCTTTTTTATTAACAGGGTTAGATGAACATGGTCTAAAAGTGCAGCAAGCAGCTGAGAAAAATAAAGTTTCTCCGGAAATTCATTGCGATCTAATGGCTCCAGCATTTATCAATTTGTGGAAGAAGTTAAATATCAATTATTCAGACTTTATAAGAACGACAGAACAGCGTCATAAAAGAGTCGTACAAAATATTTTAAATCAAGTATACGAAAATGGAGATATTTATCAAGATGAATATGAAGGATGGTACTCTATATCTGAAGAAAGATTTATAACAGAAAAAGAGGTAGAAAGCGGTCTTTTTGGAGAAGTAAAAAAAATTAAAGAAAAGAATTATTTTTTCAGAATGAGTAAATATCAATCAGAGTTAATTGAAAAAATTACTAGCGATGAACTATCTATTCAGCCTAAAAGTAGAAAAAACGAAGTATTAGGGTTCTTAAAAAACGATTTATCTGATTTATGTATCTCAAGGCCAAAATCTAGACTAGAATGGGGTATTGAGATTCCATTTGATAAAGATTACGTAACCTATGTATGGTTTGATGCCCTTATTAATTATATTTCAGTACCAAAGTACTCACAAGATAATAAGATTTTTGATTCACATTGGCCTGCTGATGTTCATCTAATAGGTAAGGATATTTTAACTACCCATTCAGTGTACTGGCCTACAATGTTAATGTCATTAAATATCCCATTACCAAAAGCTATTTTTGCGCATGGTTGGTGGTTGACGGATGAAAAGAAGATGAGCAAGTCTCTTGGAAATGTTGTTAATCCTTTGATGTTGATCGATGATTTTGGTGTAGATGCAGTAAGATATTATTTGATGAGTGAAATGGTATTAGGTCTTGATGCTACTTTCTCGATGGACTCTTTTGTCAAAAAATATAATAGCGATTTAGCAAATGACTTAGGAAATCTAGTAAGTCGAGTATGTACATTAATCAGTAATAATTTTGATGATAAGATGCCAAAATATAATAGCAAAGACAGTATTCTAGCAAAAGGCTTTAGTGATATAAGTATGAAGGAACGCCTCGACCATTTTAAAGTGGACGGCCTTATTGATGATATTATGAGCTTTGTAAGATCTGTTAATGGTTATATGGAAAAAAATCAACCATGGAAAATTGTTAAAGAAGATAAAGAAGCGGCTGGGCATGTGCTATATCATGCAGCCGAATCTTTAAGAGTCGCCGCCATAATGCTTTCTCCGGTTATGCCGGAAAAATCTCAAGAAATTATGACAGCTCTAGGAGCTAAAGAATTTAAATTAGATTGGGCAGGCCTAAAGCCTGGTGATAAAATTTCTAAAGGAGACCCAATCTTTCCGAGAATTGTCCAATGACATTAATTGATACGCATGCTCATCTATACTATGATGATATGTACAATAACTTGGATAAGGTTTTAGATGATGCCCTCAATAATGGAGTAGAAAAAATTGTATGTATTGGAACGGACTTAAATACATCAAAGCAGTCCATCGATATAGCCAATGAATATGATAGTGTTTATGCTGCGGTAGGTATTCATCCTCATGATTCAAAAGATGTAAGTAAGGATTATATAAAAGATCTAGAGACCCTTGTACATAGCAGTGAAAAGGTAGTTGCTATAGGTGAGATAGGTATTGATCATTATAGGAATATATCACCAAAAGATATTCAGCAAAAGGTCATGATAGAACAAATGGAATTAGCTAATTCATTGTCATTACCAATCATTTTTCACAATAGAGATGCAGATAAAGATATCTTAGATATTCTTAAACATCATCCTTTTAAGAGGGCATTAGCGCACTGCTATTCAAGCGATCTAAGCTTTGCTGAAAAATTGCTAGATCTAAATGTATTATTGTCTTTTTCGGGTAATGTAACTTTTAAAAAATCTATTAATCAGTCTGTTATTCAAAATATCACGCTTACTGACTTTGTTTTAGAGACAGATTGTCCTTTCTTAGCTCCTCAACCATATAGAGGAAAGCCAAATGAACCAAAGTATGTTAAAGATATAGCAACATTCATATCAAATTTACTCGATATTGAATTTGAAGATATAGCTATGCAAACAACAAAAAATGCTGAAAATTTTTTCAAAATATAATGGTGTTTGCAAAGAAAAAATGGGGACAAAATTTTTTAGTTGATAATAATCTTTTAGAAAAAATTATAAAAACAATCAACGTAAATAGTCAGGAAAATGTCCTAGAGATTGGTCCAGGACAAGGTGCTTTAAGTGAAAAAATAGTTGACGTAGCAAAAAGCCTTTCAATGGTTGAGATAGATCCTGATTTAATTAAAGTATTACAAGTTCATGAGAAACTATTAAATCTAGATATTATTAATGAAGATATTTTAAAAGTAGACCTGAAGAGCTTAAAAATTAATTCTCCTGTTGTAGTGGGTAATATTCCATACAATATTACATCACCTATCATTTTTTGGCTCATAGATCACTTTGACCACTGGGATAGAGCATACTTAATGGTACAAAAAGAGGTTGCGCATAGATTGACAGCAAAGATAGGCACAAAAGACTATAGTAGGGTAACTGTTATGACAGGCTTGTTTTTTAATATCAATATATGTTTTACTATCTCTCCTAATGTCTTTCTCCCAAGGCCAAAAGTTCAATCTGCATTTATTTCTATTGAAAAAAGACAAGATTTTAGTAATCAAAACGTTAATATTAAAAAATTTAGTCAAGTAGTTAGAATGGCCTTTAATCAAAGAAGGAAAATGCTAAGAAATTCATTATCTACACTTAATATTAATTTGGATAGTTGTAAAATAGATTTTACCAGAAGACCTGAACAGTTAACTATTGACGAATTCATCGATATTTCTAATAATATTATATGATAATTGGCATTTCTCATTTTTATCGTTAAGTTTCCGCACTATGATAGAAGTAAATATAAAAGACAATGAATCGCTTGAAAGAGCATTAAGACGTTTCAAAAAGAAATGGGAACGCTCTGGTGTGCTTAAAGATGTAAAAAGAAAAGCTTTTTACGAGAAACCAAGTGTCACAAAAAGAATTGCGAAAAAACAAACTATTCGTAGAGCTATTAGACTAGCAAAATTCAATAATTAGTCTGATAACTCCTCTTTCTATTTTCCAAAAAATGTTCTAATCTCCGATATGCTTATAAGAAGTGCATCAGGACTCAGAGGTATCGTTAAAAATGATTTTAGCCCTCAAATGATTGAGCAGTATGTTGCATCGTTCATTTCTAATCAAAATATTAGTTCATGCGTCATTGGAAGAGATGGTAGGCCTTCTGGTAAGGATATAGCCCAATGGGTTACAAATGCCTTAATCAAATATGGAGTAAGTGTAGATAATTGTGACTTAGCTACAACTCCGACTATGCAATTGATGACAGAAAAAGATAAATATGATGGTGGGATTGTTATTACAGCCAGTCATAATCCAATAGAATATAATGGTTTAAAATTCCTTCAGAGTGACGGTACTTTTTTATCACCAGATCAGTGTAAAATACTTTTTGAATCTGTTGATAATAATCTTACTCTAAATGAGGGCGAAAGAGTTGCTAGTGTATCTAATTACACATCTGCAAATCAAGAACATATTTCTAAAGTTTTTGATGCAAAATCTATTGATGTTAATAATATTCGATCGAAAAAATTTAAGGTGGTAATAGATGCAGTTAATGGAGGTGCATCCAGTATTTTACCGCAAATATGTAATGATTTAGGATGTGACATCGAAATGATAAATTGTGATGGCGATGGAAATTTTACTCGAGTTGCTGAGCCTCTAGCAGAAAATTTGAAAGACTTAGAAAAAAAGGTTTTAGAAGTTGGAGCTGATATTGGCTTTGCTACAGATCCAGATGGAGATAGGTTATCTATAGTGTCGAATACAGGAAAAGCTATCGGAGAAGAATACACCTTAGTTTTGGCATTTAAAAATTTTATTTCTTACAAAGAGAGCAAAATAGTAACAAATCTGTCTACATCAAGAATGATTGATGATATTTCTTCGGGTTCTATAAGAACTAAGATTGGTGAAGCGCATGTTGTTGGTAAGATGAAAGAATTAGATATTGGTATTGGGGGCGAAGGAAATGGCGGAGTAATTTTAAGAGAAGCTCATCTTGGAAGAGATTCTTTAGTAGCTATATCAATGATATTAAATCTATTATCTAATGATGGTAGACCTATAAATGAAATAGTCGCTGAAATTCCTCAATATATATTTGTTAAAGATAAAATTAAGATAGATGATTCAATAAATTTTGATAATCTTGCTACTGTATTCGATTGTGACGAAATTAACCAAGATGACGGAATAAAATTTAGTTGGCCTAAAAAATGGATTCATATTAGAAAGTCCAATACTGAGCCAATAATTAGAATCTTTGCTGAAGCGGAAACTGCGAGCGAAGTAAATGATTTGATTCAAACTTTAAAAGACTATTTAAAATGAAGCTATTAGACTCAAAATATTCGCCAAGCATTTTAGAAAAAAAATGGTATGAATACTGGATGGAGAAACAATATTTTTCATCATCACCATTAGAGAACAAGGAAAACTATACAATTGTAATTCCTCCCCCCAATGTAACTGGAAAGTTGACCATGGGTCATGTATTGAATAATACTATACAAGATATATTAATTAGAAAAGCAAGGATGGAAGGAAAAAATGTATCGTGGATTCCTGGAACAGACCATGCTTCTATAGCCACTGAATCAAAAGTAGCAAAGATGTTACAAGACAAAGGTATTAATAAAAAAGATCTTTCAAGAGAAGAATTTCTAGAGCATGCATGGGAATGGAAAGAAAAATATGGCGGTATTATCCTTGAGCAGCAACAAAAATTGGGGAATTCATGTGATTGGGATAAGCTGACTTTTACAATGGATGAAGACTATTCTAATGCTGTTCTAGAGTCATTTGTTAAGCTTTATAAAAAAGGCCTTATTCACAAAGGTACCAGATTAGTAAACTGGTGTCCTAAATCTCAAACTGCATTAAGCGATGAAGAGGTTTTTTTCAAAGAAGTTCAAGGCAAACTATGGTATATAAAATACAAGGTTGAAGACTCTGATACATTTGTTGAGATTGCGACTACCAGACCAGAAACAATGCTTGGTGATGCTGCTATAGCAGTAAATCCATCAGACAAAAGATTTAAAGATTTGATTGGTAAAAATGCAATTCTTCCATTAGTAAATAAAGCGATTCCAATTATCTCTGACACAATGGTAGATCCTGAATTTGGTACTGGCTGTGTTAAAATTACACCAGCTCATGATCCAAATGACTACAATGTTGGAAAAAATCATGAACTAGAAATGTTAAATATTATGAATCCAGATGGATCAATTAATTCTAATGCTCCAAAGCAGTATATTGGATTAACTAGAGAGGATGCTAGAAAGAAAATTATTAATGATTTAAATGCAGCGGGAGCCTTATTAAAAGAAGAAGACTATATTCATAAAGTGGGGTTTTCTGAGCGTGGCGATGTTCCAATAGAGTATTATTTATCAAATCAATGGTTCCTAAAGATGAAAAATCTTGCGAAACCCGCTTCAGATGTTGTTAAGTCTGGTGAAATAAAATTTTATCCAAATCATTGGGTAAAAACATATAATCATTGGATGGATAATATTCAAGATTGGTGTATTAGTCGTCAGTTATATTGGGGGCATCGTATCCCAGTATGGTACAAGAAAGGATCTGATCATACCAATGAAGAAAATTGGCATGTATCACTCACTCCGCCTAGCGATATTGAAAATTGGGAGCAAGACTCTGATGTTTTAGATACATGGTTCAGCTCGTGGCTATGGCCATTTGGAGTTCATGGTTGGCCTAATAATAAAGAATTAGTAAAACAATATTATCCAACAGATATATTGGTAACTGGACCAGATATTATTTTCTTTTGGGTGGCAAGAATGATTATTGCAGGCATTGAATTCTTAGATGAAATACCATTCAAGGATGTCTATTTTACAAGTATTCTTCGTGATAGCACAGGTAGAAAATTGAGTAAGTCTCTTGGTAATTCTCCTGACCCAATTGAATTATTTGAGAAATATGGAACTGATGCCACAAGATTTTCAATTATGCTAATGTCTCCACAAGGTTCTGATGTTTACTTTTCAGAAAATGGGCTAGAAATAGGCAGGAACTTTATGAATAAAATTTGGAATGCTAGCCGCTTTATCATGATTAATCATGATAATAGCTTTAACGATACCTTAGATAAAGATTCATTAGATATATATGACAGATGGATACTTTCAGAGCTAGATACTACTCTTCAAAAAGTTGATACTCATTATAATAACTATCAATTCAATGAAGCGATAAAGGTTATTTATGATTTTACATGGAATGAATTTTGTAATTGGTATATAGAAATTGCTAAAATCAAATTTAATAGTTCAGATAAAAAAGAAAAGAATAGTGCATTTCTTGTTGCAAGAGAAGTGTTAAAGAAGGTTTTATTAATCTTACATCCAATTGCTCCATTCATTACCGAAGAAATTTGGAGTTATTTAAAGAATGATTCTGATAAAGATATTATCATATCATCTTGGCCAAGTATTGGTATAGACAACCTAGAATATGATGAGGATAAAGTAATATCATTGAAAGAAGTGATTGTGGCTATTCGTACAATTAGATCAGAATTAAATGTTGCCCCTACTAAAAAAGTTAGCGCATCAATTGCTATTAAAAATATTGAAGATGAATCATTGTTCCACAGTTTGCAAAGTATGATTATGGCTCTAACTAATTTAGAAGAGTTAAAAATTGAAGTAAATCTGAAAAAGCCAGAACAATCCGCAGTTGGAATTTGCAAAAATTGTGTTGTTTATGTTCCATTAGGCGATCTAGTTGATCCCAAAGAAGAAATCTTAAAATTGAATAAAAGATTAAAAGAGATAGAAGGTTTTATTATTGGAATTGAAACAAAATTAAGTAATAAAGCATTTACAAACAAAGCCCCTGCAAATATCGTAAATCATGAAAAAAGTAAATTAGATGATTTTATCATTGAAAGAGAAAAAATAATTGCCAATATTGAGATGTTAAAATGAAAAAATTATTAATAACAGTATTTGCACTTAATGTTTTGTTTTCCCAAGAAGTAGAACCAGTTCAAAACAATAGGACATTAACTATCTATAAAGATAGCTTTGCTATCATAAAAGAACCAATTTTATGGAATTTAAAAGATGGAAAAAATATCACATCTTTTAATAATCTTTCACCAAATATTGTATTTGACTCACCTCTACTAAATATTGATGGAGTCGAAGTGAGCTCCCAGACATTAAATAAAAATTTTTACTCTACAGATTCTTATTTGAAAAAAAATATTGGATCATTAGTAGAAATAAAACCAGCCAATAACTCTGCAGTACAAGGAGCTTTATTGGATATAAATTCTTCATCTATATCTATAAGTACCAATAAAGGGCTTATGGTTTTCCAACGATCTAGAGTAGAATATATTTCATTAAAAACTAATCAAGTTCAAAATAAATTTACTCCGCAAATTTCATGGGAAATTTTTTCTGAGGGCTTAGATAGCGTAACTGCAGATTTGACTTATTTAACTTCAGGTTTTAGTTGGAAACCTATTTATAAATTATTTCTCAACAGTAGTGATACTAGTGCAGTGCTTAGCATAGATGCTGAAGTAGTAAATGGCTCGAATATGAATCTACTTGGAGTAGACATTAAGGTTGTAGAAGGCCTTATTCCTGTTAGCAATAATAAAACATCTAGCAATATGGGGATGGTTGCTTCTAGAGGAATCTCTATGACAGAAAGAGTCAATCAGTTAGGAGATTTTTATATTTTCAGCTTAGGCACCAATTTGAATTTAAAAGCACTTGAAACAATACAATTTCCTTTAATGCCTAAGACGCAGATTGCATATGAAAAAAAATATATTTTTGAAAATTCAGAACGTGATCAGAAAGATGAGCCGCTTAGTATTGAAATTTCTTTTCAAAATTCTAGTGACAATAATCTAGCATTGCCTTTACCATCAGGCGCGATATATCTTTATGAAGAAAATATGAATGGTGAACTATTTTTTATTGGAAAAAATACCTTAAGCGCATTATATAAGGGTGGTAGTGCTGTATTAGATGCAGGTAAAGCATTTGATATTATAGGTAAGCGTAGAATTCTAAATTTTGATCGTCAAAATAATAGCGAAGAATCAACAATATCACTTCAAATAGTTAATACATCTACAGAGTCTATCAAAGTTAAAGCTATTGAAAAGATTGTTGGAGATTGGGTTATCAAGGAATCTTCAAGTATGTACATCAAAGACGATGCATCTTCTATTTACTTCCCATTAGAAATTGAACCTAATAGTACGGAAATGATTACTTATACATATAGAAAAGAATGGAAGTAATGTCCATTTATGGAACTCAATAATCCTTCTAATTTATTAGAAACTCCTATTCAATACATCAAGGGTGTTGGTCCGAGAAGGGCTCAGGTGCTAGAATCACTCAATATTTATACCATTAAAGACCTTTTATATTATTTTCCAAGAAAGTACTTAGATAGAACATCAATTCACCTTATAGGCTCTATTAAAACAGATATGGAAGTTAATATAGTTGGTAGAGTAAAATCGGTTAATCTAAGAAAGATGAAGCGTGGCAGTTTTTTAACTGCAACACTCGCAGATCATACTGGCTCTGTCAGATTGATGTGGTTTAATGGATCTGATTATATCTATCAATCTTTAAAAGCAGGAGATTTGATAGCTGTTCATGGTAAAGTTGCTGATTATAAAGGAAATGTTCAGATTGTTCATCCTGAATATGACAAGTTGAATGCAAACGAAATATCACTTAGTACTGGATTTGTCATTCCGGTTTATCCTTTAACAGAAGATTTAAAGAAGTCAGGACTTGATAATAGAAACTTAAGAAAGATTATCTATCTTGCTCTAGATTCTTTAAGTGAAATTGAAGATCATTTTGATAAAAAGCAGCAAGAAGACTTTAAGGTTTGCTCTCTTAATTCCGCACTAAGAAATATTCACTTTACTACTAGCATTGATAAATTAGAAGAGTCAATCCATAGACTTAAATTTGATGAACATTTTTTCTTACAAATTCTTCTCGCATTAAGAAAAAATAAAATAAAGGAAAATCGTTTTACCCCAATAGGGTTTAAGACCAAATACTATAACCAGATATTGAAAAACTTAAGCTTTGAATTAACTGGTAGTCAAAAACAAGTTCTTAGAGAAATAATAGATGATTTTTTATCAGAAAATCCAATGAATCGTATGATTCAAGGAGATGTTGGTTGCGGAAAAACAATTGTATCAATTTTAGCATCGTCCGTAGTTGTTGAAAATGATTATCAAGTTGCAATTATGGCTCCTACTGATCTATTAGCAAAGCAATTATATAAAAACTTCAAGGCAGTATATGAAAAATTAGGCGTTGAATGTTCTTTGCTTGTTGGTAGTCTGAAAAGTAAAGATAAGAAAAAAGTACTCGAGTCTATTAAGGCAGGAGATTCAAAGATAGTTATTGGTACTCATGCTTTATTTCAAAAGGATGTAGCATTCAAAAATTTAGGCTTATCAATTATAGATGAACAACATAGATTTGGAGTAAACCAAAGACAAATGTTACTCAAAAAATCCTCTGTTCCTAATTTAATGGCAATGACAGCTACACCAATACCTAGAACTTTAGCTATAACTTATAATGGGGATATGGACTTATCTATTATTGATGAGTTACCAAAAAATAGACCAGATATATTCACATCTCATATTGAGAAAAATAATTTAGATACTGCATATAATTTTATTCGTGAAAAGGTATCAATAGGAGGTCAAGCTATAGTTGTTTATCCGCTCATTGAAGAAACTGAAAAGCAAGATCTTGATGCTGCATCCGAATCATTTGATTTATTGACACAAAATATCTTTCCAGACTTAACTGTGGGATTGATGCATGGGAAATTAGATTCAGATCAAAAAAATAAAGTAATGGAACAATTTATGAACCATGAAATTCAGATTTTAGTATCAACTACTGTTGTAGAAGTTGGGATTGATAATCCAAATGCATCAGTTATACTAATTAATAATTGTGAAAGATTTGGACTAAGTCAATTACACCAATTAAGAGGAAGAGTGGGTAGGGGAGAATTAACAAGTTATTGTATACTCTGTAGTGATAGTGAATCTCCTAATACAAAACAACGTTTAAATGTATTAACAAAAAGTAGAAATGGATTCGAAATTGCTGATGAAGATCTAAAATTAAGAGGGCCAGGAGAATTTTTTGGTGAAAGACAAAGCGGATTTATTAAATTCAGAATTGCTGATTTAACTACTGATGGACCAATTATTAGAAGTGCTAGAATGAAAGCTTTTGATATTATTCATAATGATGCAAATTTAGAGGCTCCAAGCAATAGTTTGATTAAGGAGAGATTTGATAATGAATATTTACAACTATTTTTAAAAACAACAGTTAATTAGAGGAAGAAAAATGACAACAAAACCTTATACAGAAAAACAACTTTTTGATTCACTGATTTCTCAATCAGTATATGGTGTATGGATTGCTTTAGGAAAAATACAAAATCCCATGACTAACGAGATGTCAGTAGAGTTAACACAAGCATCTATTCAAATTGATATGTTAGATATGATTAATAATAGAATGCATGCTAGTCTTACAGATGATGAAAAAGAGTATTTAGATAAAGTATTATCAGAATTAAAAATGAATTATGTAGAAGTTGAAAAAGCTGAAGATGCAAAACCTATTGAAGAGTCTTCTACTGATTCAATAGATGAGTCTAAAGAAGAATCTGAAAAATAAATTGAGTTTTTTTACATCTTATAGTAAAAAATTAGAATATATAATTGCTGGATTTTTATTTCTTATAACATTCGGTATTTATTTTTCTACAATGGCACCAACAGTATCTTTTTGGGATACTGGAGAATTTATTGCTACTTCATATATCTTGGGGATACCTCATCCACCAGGCAGTCCTTTATTTTTATTAATTGGTAAGTTATTTACTCTAATTCCAATTAGTTCAGATATTGCTTTTCGTATGAATATATTTTCTCCGCTTATTAGTGCGGCTACTATTAGTTTGCTCTTTCTTATTTGCAATCAATTCATTGACAGGCTTGATAGCAAAGATAATGTGAAGCATTTTAAAATGTGGTCCTCTGTAGTTGCATCACTTACATTTGCATTCACGCATAGTCATTGGTTTAATGCAGTAGAAACTGAAGTATATGCTTTTAGCGGATTTATGACAGCTTTAGTAGTATATCTTATTCTAATCTGGTCAAGAGATAAGGATAAGCCTTACAGTGCAATGTATTTGATGGGCATTGTGTATGTTATTGGCTTAGCAACAGGAGTACATTTACTAAACTTGCTAACAATACCTTTCATAGGATTAATTATCTATTTCTCTACTTCAACTTTTTCAACCAAAAATCTATTTCTTACATTAGGTCTTTCATTATTAGCATTTATTATTATTCAGAATGGTATTATTAAAGGTTTCCCGGCTATTGTATCAAAAATAGGTTTTGCAGGATTACTATTTTTTATAGGAGTGCTATTTTATTTACTTTATAGTAGCATAAAAAAACAAAAGACAATCTTATCACTTATTTATACTTCTTTATTCTTAATTATTATTGGTTATTCTACATATTTTTCAATCTTTATCCGTTCGGGACAAGATCCAAATATTGATGAAAATAATCCTGAGACAATAGAAGAAGCCATTTCTTATTTAAATCGTGATCAATATGGAGCGATGTCGATACTTCCAAGAAAATTTAATAATCTTCCGTCAAAAATTTCTATAGTAGGTAGCCCAGAATACCCAGATTTTGAATTTTCTAGCAAACAAAACTATAACTATATAACTCATGATATGTCATCACAAGTAAGTTTTCTTTGGACTTATCAGATTAATAAGATGTATGTAAGATATTTCTTATGGCAATTTGCGGGTAAGGGACCTAGTAATGATTCTTTTGTATCAGACTTCGGAGCATCACCTAAACAAGATGGAGTAGATTGGAGACAATTTGGATTACCTTTAGCGCTCGCCATGGGTTTATTTGGTGCATATTTCCATTTCAGAAAAAATAGATATGATGCATTTTCATTGTTGGTATTGTTTATTATGACAGGCCTTGCAATTATTTTCTATTTAAACCAAGACAGTCCTCAAGCAAGAGAAAGAGATTACTCTTATGTTGCAAGTTTCATGGCATTTTCGATATGGATCTCTATAGGAATATTTAGAACAATTAATTATATAAGTGATACCTTTTTAGAAAAATCTATTAAGCTTAATGCATCCTACTTTATGATATCTATGTTCCTAGTTTTTATGCCAATAAGGATGTTGATTGCAAATTATGATCAACATGACAGAACTGGTAATTACATAGCATGGGATATGGCATATAATATGTTACAAACTTGCGATCCAGATGCAATTTTATTTACTAATGGAGATAATGATACTTTCCCTTTATGGTATCTACAGGAAGTTGAAAAAATTAGAACTGACGTAAGAGTAGTTAATTTAAGTTTATTAAACACACCGTGGTATGTAACTCAGCTCAGAGATAAAGAAGATTCTTTTATTTCTATGACAGATAATGAAATCCAAAATCTGGATTTTAAAAAATGGTCAGCTAACACTATATCTATCAATGCTCCATCTGATGAATTAAATCCAGAAGGTATTATCGAATGGGAATTAAAACCAACCTATCTTGATGTAGCTTTGCGTATCCAAGATTTAATGGTACTAAGAATTATCAAAGATAATAATTGGAAAAGACCAATATATTTTGGTGTAACAGTTTCTCCAACTAGTATGTTGAATTTAGAAGATTATTTAACAATGGAAGGCTTAGCTTATCGATTAATCAATAATAAGTTGTATCCCATTAATCAAGAAAAGATGTCTAATAATTTATTGCCATTTGTTGGTAGCAAAGATTGGTTTAAAGATTATGATTCTAACAAAAATTCTATCGAAGATTTATCTATATCTAAAGAGTATCAGCCTGGATACATATATAGAAATCTAGCCAATAAAAATGTTCATGTTGATAGACAGATTGGAAGGTTAATTCAGAACTATCGTACAGGCTTTACTCGGTTAGCTATATCACACTATCTTGATGATAATTTTCAGAAAGCTGAAACGGTATTATTAGATATGGAAGATAAAATGCCTAGCGCGGTAATTAGTATTCCATCAAAAGATCTTCAATATCAAATCTCACAGATATATAATGGGGTTGGTAATAAGGAGAGAGTAAAGTATCACTTAAAAGAGCTCACACAAAGAGATGATATTGATATGGAAGATTATTTACTATACGGTAAGACATTCATTCAAAATTTGGATGATTATGAAGAAGCAAAGATAATCTTTAAAACTATATATGATAACTTTCTAATTATTGAAAGAGCAATTGAAAAACAAGGATTTACATCTACTAAGATTACAGTAGAAGAATGGCAATCTTGGCAACAGACTTTGCCTGAATTAGTATTTCTTCTTTATTTATGTCATAGAGAATTAGAGGAATATGATGAAGCAATTAAATTAATTCAGGATTGGATAGTTCGAAGCCCTGAAGATACAGATGCAAGCCAATTGTTAGATGAAATTGATAAATTAAAAGGTCTATGAAATTAGTCTCAATTATTATTCCTCATTATAATGGGAAAGAACTTTTATATAATTGCATTAACTCAATCTACCAAAATATCCAGATAAAAAATTTTGAAATCATTATAGTAGATAACGGATCTACAGATGATTCTGTTCAAAATATAGAGCAGCTATTTTCAGATATAGTTATTATTACTAATGAAACTAATGTTGGGTATAGCGGTGGTTGTAATATCGGAGCACAAAATGCAAAAGGTAAATATTTACTATTTTTAAATAACGACACTGAACATTCAAAAGAGTGGGTAGAAAAATTAGTAAACTTTCTTGATAGTCATCCAGATGCTTTTGCAGTACAGCCTAAAATATTGAATATTAAAAATAAAGAGTATTTTGATTATGCCGGTGGTGCAGGTGGTTTTTTAGATCATTTTGGATTTCCTTATGTAAAAGGTCGCATTTTTAATACACTAGAAAAAGATACTGGCCAGTATGATGAGCCTTCAGAAATATTTTGGTCATCTGGAGCGGCCATGATGGTTAGGGCAGACATATTCAATCAATTAAATGGATTTGACGAAGTGTATTTTGCATATATGGAAGAAATAGATTTATGCTGGAGAGCTCAATCGCTAGGATATAAAATTTGGTCTGTACCAGATACATTAATTTATCATTATGGAAAGCAGACTATTAAGCAAAATACTATCAAATCACATTATTTGAATCATAGAAATTCTTGGATTTTATTTTTTAAGAATTCTTTCACCTTTGACTACGGACTCTTAATCATTCAAAGATTATTGCTGGATTGGATGGCTTTGATTTACTCAATTATTTCTCTTGATGTAAGAAGGTTCATTGCCATATTGAGAGCAGAATTATGGCTATTATTTTCTATAAATAAAATAATGAGTCTTAGAAAAAACAATCATATTGTCCAGCTAGATAATATTTATAACGGCAGCATTGCGTTAGATTATTTTTTTAAAAGAAAAAAATATTTTTCTCAGATTGACGATAAAAGTTCTTTATAAATATCATCTCTTTGAGAATCTAAATAAATCATTTCTTGTAGCAATTTTTTCTGACCTAATTTTTGCATCATCTCACCAATTTTTTTACCATGAAACTTTAAAAATGTATTAGTATAAATTTCTTGATTATAATTATCTACTACCTCATTCAAGTTCTTTACTATGGAATCTAATGCATCGCCACATGCATCTATTTCCCCATTTTCGAATAGTTCATATGCAAGATAGGTTGAGAATCTTAATTTCCTTAATCCAACATTTTCTGTCAATAGATTGATGAGTATAATTCGCTGATCCCATCCTCTAGAAAAATTAGAAGCACTAGCACGAACTGCAACAGATCGTGCTTTTTCATAATGACTATTACCACCTAAGTTTGACCAAGTATCTAGCTCTGCTCCTAATATAATATTTCCATAAAATCCCAGTAGACTTGAAAGAGGGTCGAAGTAAACACTGTCATAGTAAAGTGAGTTATTTTGATTTAAAACAAAATTTGAACCTTTATCAAAAAAATGTAAATCTTTATTGTTACTAAATAAAGATTGAATCCCATATGCTTGTGTACTGCCTATATTGGCATTTCCTTCAAACAAAATTTGAACATTAATATTAATTTCTAAGTCACGGTATTCTTCATTCCAAACAGTATATTCATAAAACTTTTTAATATTGTTTTGTAGTTGGAACAAAGATACTTTTTCATCTGCTTTTAGAAGGCGATCATCAAATGAAACCGTAGCTTCTTTGAATTGAGCGCTTAAAAGCGAAAAGAAGAAAAATAATACAATATATTTATTTAGTTTTTGTAGCATAATAGATAGATATATTTTTTAATTTACAAAATGACTTTAATTAAAGACACACTTAAGGAAAATAAGCGATTATATCGTATATCTAAGATAATTAGTGATTTATCTGAAGAAACAAAAGTACCGGCTTTTCTTGTTGGTGGTTGTGTTAGAGATTTATTACTCGAGCCAGAAAAACATTCAGTAGATATTGATATAATGGTTGAAGGAGATGGAATCGAATTTGCCCATAAGCTAGGTAAAAAATTAAAAGTATCTACTGTAGTCCCATTTCCAAAGTTTGCTACAGCTCGTATACCATATAAAGAGTGTGAAATCGAAGTTGCTTCTGCTCGTTTAGAGTCATATGACCCTAAGTCACGTAAACCAAAAGAAATTATTATGACAGATATTAATGAAGACTTACAGCGAAGAGATTTTACTGTAAATGCTATGGCAATCTCATTACAAAAAAATAATATGGGTATGCTTATTGATCCTTTTGATGGACTTAAAGACTTAAGCGCAAAAATATTACGTACCCCTATGATTGATTCTGATGTAACATTTTCAGATGATCCATTGCGTATGATGAGAGCAGCTTATTTCTCAGCAAAATTAGGAATGGAAATAGATACACAATGCTTAGAAGCAATTAAAAATAATGCAGAAAGAATCTCTATAGTTTCTCAAGAGAGAGTAACGAATGAATTATTAAAGATTTTAGGTACCGATAAGCCTTCTATTGGATTTATTTTGCTTCAAGAAGCTGGATTGCTCCAATATGTTTTCCCAGAAATTTCAGTAATGTACGGCTTAGATCAAACCAGTGAATACCATCATAAAGATATTTTCTTTCATACCTTGGAGGTTGTTGATAATGCAGCAAACCTATCTGATAAACTAGATTTAAGATTAGCTGCATTAGTCCATGATATTGCAAAACCTAACACTAGAAGAATAGATAAAAAGAAAGGGTATACTTTCTACGGCCATGATGATTATGGTGCTCGAATGCTAAAAAAGATATCAGAGCGTATGAAATTTTCAAACAAAACTAGAGACTACATTGTCAAGCTTACCGCCTTACATTTGCGTCCTATTAGTTTGGCAAAAAAAGAAGTAACTGATTCTGCCATTAGAAGATTGATTGTGGATGCATCAGATGATGCAAAAGACCTGATGTTATTATGTCGTGCTGATATCACAACCAAAAACCCAAATAATGTTAAAAAGTATTTAGCTAATTTTGATCGAGTAGATAAACGTATTCAAGACGTTATTGAAACAGATGAATTACGAGCATTCCAATCTCCTGTGAGAGGGCATGAAATTATGGAGATGTTCAATTTATCAGCAGGTAAAAAGGTGGGTGAAATTAAAAAATTAGTTGAGGAAGCAATATTAAATGGAGATATTAAAAATACTCATTCTGATGCAATGTCTATGCTTGAAGAGTTAAAACAATCAAAAAAGTTTTAATAATTATTATTTTACTTTTTCAGTTTATGATAGTCATACATATGTGACATAGATTATATATTTTTTTTTATTTATTGTGAAACTTTTTAGCTACTTTCAGGTCTAATTAATTGTAGAAGATTATGAGGGTAAAAATTAATTGTAGGAGATTATGAACAAATATATTGTAACTATTTTATTCTTTATTTCAACATCTATAGCACAGTCACTAACTGTAGATGAGTGTGTACGTATTGCATTAGAAAACAAACCATCGCTCAAGAGAGCAGAACAAGATGTGACTATCGCCAGATTGAATCGTGCTTCAACTGGTGCACTGATGCTACCATCTGTTAATGCAAGTAACTCTTTTAGCGAAACAACTTATGGGAATAGTTCTTCAGAAGCCTCTGAAAGGTATAGCGGGGGAGTAAGTTTATCTCAAAGCTTATTTAATTTTGGTACAAAAATTAACACCCTTAAACAAAGTGATAACACATATAATACTGCAAAGCAGCAAAAAAGACAGGCAAAAGCACGTATTATTCTTGATGTACATACTTTTTACTATCAATATTTAAAAAATTCTGAATTATTTGATATTGCAGGAAAAGATTTAGAGCTATCAAAAAAGCAGCTAGATTTAGTCCAAAATCAGTATAATTTAGGCGCTGTAAGCAAAACAGATTTCTTGAAAGCTTCCGTACGTTATGGAACTGCAAAATCTAGCTTTCTTTCTAGAGAATTAAGTAAAAAGAATTCAGAAAAATCTCTGAGATTCAGTATGGGTCTCCTCAACAGCGATATACCAATTATTATTGAACAAAAAATGGATCTTATATTGACTGTGCCAACATTTGAGGAAGCTTACAGTTTAATGCTGTCAAACAGTCCTGATTTAAGTATACTAGATAATCAAATTGCAGGAGCACAAATTAATGTGAAAAAAGCATGGAGCTCTAGTCTGCCAAGTATTAACATGAGTATTGGTATGAATGCATCGTCAGCAGATCAAATTACAAGAACATATTTTGATGATAATTACATCAAGAGTGCCAATATTACAGTGAGCATTCCTATTTTTTCTGGGTTTAGAAATAGAAACTCAATTCAAATATCAAAATTACAATTAGACCAAGCAGAAACACGTTTACGCGGAGGTACAAATTCTGCTAAAGTTAGTTTGTATGCATTGATTAATACATTAAATAATTATCAGGAAATCATTCCCATTCAGGAAGAAGTTTTGCTTTCCGCAGAAGAAGATTTAAAGCTAGCACAACAAAGATACGAGCTAGGTTCAGCAAGTATTCTAGAGCTCTTAGATGCACAGCTGGCATTAATTCAAGCTAGCTCTAGTTTGGTGAGAACAAAATATGATGCAGCGATCCAAGTAGCAAGTTTAGATGACTTGCTTGGTACGTTAGATAAAAAATATGAATAAGGAGATAATGTGAAAAAGTTTTTAGAAATATTGAAGAAGAATAAATTTAAAGCATTTGCTGGAGTCATTGTTTTAGCAATAGCTAGCACATTTTTTGGTAGTTCAGAAGATGGAATAATTGAAGTTTCAACTATGGAGCTTACAAGAAAAGATATATCTAGCAAAGTAGTAGCTGATGGAGTGTTGCAGCCAGAAACAGAAGTAAAATTAAGTGCTAACAATACAACATATATCACAGCTATAGCAGTCAAAGAGGGAGATTTTGTACAAAAAGGTGACTTTTTAATGTCGTTAGATGACCGACAACAAAAAGCTGCTACAGAAGCATCCAAAGCGGGAGTTGAAGCAACTAAAGTAAATCTTAATAATGCTGAAATTAAAAAATCTCGACAAGAAGAGTTGTATAGAAAAGGATTAATATCAGATCAAGAAATGGAAAATTCTAATTCTTCATATGCATCAGCATTAAGTTCCTTTAACGGTGCAGAAGCAAGATATATTCAAGATGAAGATGCCCTTTCTAAATTGAGATTAATTGCTCCACAAGATGGTACAATTACTTTTATAGATGGTGAGGTTGGTGATTTAGCGCAGGGTGGAATGTTTAATCCTAGCGTGCTACTTAAATTATCAGATCTTTCAAAAATGGAAGTATATGTTAATGTAAATGAAAATGATATAGCTGATATATCCATAAATGATACAGCGCTTGTAGAAGTAGATGCCTACCAAGATAAAAAATTTAAGGGAGTAGTTAAAGAAGTTGCATATGCTGCTACAACATCTAGTGGAGGTTCTTCTCAGCAAGTCACCAATTTTGAAGTAAAAATTCAAATGCTCGAAGTTGTTGATGGTATGAGACCTGGAATGAGTGCAACTGTTGAAATTATTACAGAAGAAAGAAATCAAGTACTTGTAATTCCAATTCAATCTTTAACAACACCTAGAAAAAATCCAAATATTTCAAAAAATAAATCAAAATCATCTATGTCAGTTTCTACATCAGCTGGATCAAGCGATTGGAGTAATTACTCTAAAAAAAGCAGCGGTGAAAAAACTAGCGAAACTGTAGTTTTTGTTGTTAAAGACGGCAAAGCTGAACAACGCATAGTAGAAACTGGAATAGTTGGAGAGCGAGATTATGAAGTAACATCCGGGCTTGAAGAAGGCGAAGCAGTTGTTACAGGAGGATTTGTGGCTATTAGTAGAGAGTTATATGATGGAGCGCCAGTAAAAATGAGAGAAAAATCAGATAATAAATCTAGGCCAGGCCGTAAGCGTGGCTAAAGCAAAAAAAGAAGTAATATCAATACAAAATATTTCCAAAATTTATAACTTAGGAGATACAGTTGTAAAGGCATTAGATGACGTCTCTTTAAGCATATTTGAAAATGATTTTATTTCAATAACAGGTCCATCTGGTTCTGGAAAATCAACTTTAATGAATATCATTGGTTGTCTAGATGTTCCATCTATAGGTGTTTATAAATTTAATAATGAACTCATTTCTAAAATGAATGATAGTCAATTAGCTAATATCAGAAATGAAAAGATTGGATTTGTTTTCCAAACATTCAATCTTTTACCAAAACTAACTTCTCTACAAAATGTAGAGGTTCCACTTATCTATTCTTCTCTTGGAAAAACAAAACGATTAGCAAGATCTAAAGAGGCATTAAATATCGTTGGTCTATCTGATAGAATGACACACAAGCCGAATGAGCTTTCTGGAGGACAAAGACAAAGAGTGGCTATTGCAAGAGCATTAGTAAATAAGCCTTCTATCATTCTTGCGGACGAACCTACGGGAAATTTAGATTCTAAGAGTGGGACTGAAATTTTAAAGTTTTTTGATGAGCTGCATAAAGCTGGAAATACATTGATTATTGTTACCCATGAAGAGTCTGTTGCTAAAAGAGCAAAAAGAAGAGTAAAAATATTTGATGGTAAGATTGCATCTGATGAATAATATTTTTAAAAATATTTTAATTGGTTTAGCCGCAATTCGCGCAAACCTTACAAGAGTAATCTTAACTTCACTAGGGTTAACAATTGGTATTTTTACTGTTAGTATTGTAACAGCAGGAGTATCTAGTATTGATAGAGAATTTGATAAGTCTATGGAATATTATGGTAATGACAAGGTATATGTAGGCACATGGCCTTGGTCTTTTGATTTTGATTGGTGGAAATATCGTAATAGACCTAAAGTGAAAGAAAATTCCTTAGATTATATTTCTCAATACAGTGAGTATATAACTGCAGCTAGTATCAAAAAAAATACTTGGACTAGAGCCTCATTTGGGAATAAGTCTTCTTGGCTACAGCTAAATGGTGTATATCCTGAATATCAGGATATGTTAAGCGGAACAAAGGTTGTAAATGGAAGATTTTTTTCACAGAACGAGTGGGACTTGCAGCGAAGAGTTATTATTGTAGGTGGTACGGTTAGAGACGGCTTTTTTGATGGGAAAGATCCTATAGGTAAAAAAATAAGATTAAACAATGTTACCTTTGAAATAATTGGAGAATTGAAAAAACAAGGTATGGGAATGGTTCCTGGTGGAACACTTGATAATCTTGTCATTATGCCTTCTACAACTTTTAAAAGAATTTTAACTAGATGGGGTTTTGACGAACTTGTTTTACAAACAAATCCAGAAGATATGGCTAAAGCAAAAGAGGAAGTAGCAATGATTATGAGAGTTGCTAGAAAGATAAAACCTGGTCAAGATGATAATTTTTCAGTGAATTCTGCTGATGCATATCAAGAACAATTTGATTCTTTAAAAATTATTATAGCTGGTATGGGTTTTTTAGTGACAGGTATTTCTTTGGTAGTATCGGCAATTGGTATTATGAATGTAATGTTTGTTTCTGTTCGAGAGCGTACTAAAGAAATTGGATTACGAAAAGCAATGGGAGCAACAAATAATAATATTTTAGTTCAGTTTTTAAGTGAAGCTGTAGCAATATCTATTATTGGAGGTTCTACAGGAATTTTACTAGTTAAGCTTATCACTCTAGCTCTCGCAAATACATTACCAGTCGAGTTCGATTTAGTATTAATATTTTATACTTTTATGGTTTGTGTATTTATTGGCGTCACCGCTGGGATGATTCCAGCTAGGACTGCAGCAAAGTTAAATCCAATAGATGCATTAAGACATGAATAGAATTTTAAATTATCTTCGCGATGCAATCGGAGGAGTTTTATTTTATTTTGGGCAAACCAAGCTTCGTACAGCCCTTACTTTATTAGGGATTACAGTAGGAGTATCATCCATTATCGCAATCATGACTGTACTAACAACATTTGAGAATAGTGCAAATGCAGTAGTTAGTGATATGAAAACTAATATATTTTACATTACAAAAGATAATCCAACAGAAATTAGTTTTGGAGTGGGAGGTTCACGTTCTAGAAATAAACCTCCTATTACATGGTCAGAATATGAACAACTTAAACGTAGCTTAGAGCTTACAACTAGTATGGCAGCAGCAGTTTCAGAAGAGCCTAGCGATCGAACTATTAGCGTTGGAAAAAATGAACTTAAAAATAGGATAACTAGTTTTTGGGGTTCAGATGGAGACATGCTTTCTCTTAATAAGTATGAATTAGAATTTGGAGGAAGAAATCTTTTAGAAGCTGATATGAACAACTCAAGTAGAGTTGCTATTATAGGCTCTGATATAAAAGATGAACTTTTCCCATATTCAGATCCTCTGGGAAAAGAAATTAAAATTGATAATATCCCATTCGAGGTTATTGGTATCACTCAACCTAAGGGTGAAATGTTGGGACAAAGTTTAGATAGCATGATTGGTATCCCAATTTCAACCTATCTAAAATATTTTGGAAATAAAGGTTGGAGAAGAACAGACTTACAGCTCATCCTCGAGTCTGAATCTATGGCAACTTTAGATGCAGCTACTGATGAAGCGATCGGTGTGTTCCGTGCTATTAGAAAAATTCCACCAGGAAAGGATAATAATTTTTATATAGCAACGAGCGATCAATTAATGGATACTTTTGGAGAATTTACAGGCTATATATCTATTTTTATTGGCTTAGTTGCTGGAATTTCTCTTTTAGTTGCTGGAATTGGTATTGCAAATATTATGTTAGTATCTCTTACGGAGCGAGTTAAAGAAATTGGTATTCGTAAAGCATTAGGTGCGAGGAGAATTGATATTTTTCTACAATTTTTAATTGAAGCAGTTTTAATATCTGTTATAGGTGGAATAGTTGGTATTATTTTAGGCATTTCATTTGGTAATGTTGTAGCTATTATCTTAGAACAAGACCCAACCATTCCTTTAAATTGGGTTTTCTATAGTCTGCAAATTTGTGCATCAATGGGAATTATTTTTGGCCTATATCCTGCAATCAAAGCATCGAAGCTAAACCCAATTGATTCCATGCGATACGAATAATTGATCACTTCCTTTCTCTTGATGCAATGATACTTATCTTATAAATTCTTTGAAGTAATTTTATTATGTCAAAAAAGAAAAAAGTATCAGAAAAAGAAGTTGAAAAAATAGCATCACTTTCAAGACTCTCTCTTTCAAAAGAAGAATTAGTCAGTCATACGGAAGATATGAACAATATATTAGATTATATGGACCTGCTAAACGAAATAGATACTGAAGGTGTAGATGAGCTGGTAAATGTGCATGATATGAACAGTCCATTAAGAGAAGATCAATTTGAAAAATCTCTTGATATAGATTCAGTCATTAAAAATAGTCCAGAATCAACAAATGACTATATTGAAGTGCCCATAGTTCTTAAAAAGGAAAGTCAGTGAATCTAGGCGTTATTCCTGGTCGATTAAATTCAACTAGATTCCCAAAAAAAATTGTCTACCAACTTAATGGAAAATCAGTAATTCAGCACGTCTATGACAATGCAAAAGAATCTACATTACTTAATCACCTAGTTATTGCAATTGATTCGATAGAAACTTTATCTCATTTAAATAAAGAATGCGATACAGTATTGACATCTAAAGGGCATGAATCTGGCACTGATAGAGTGGCAGAAGTCGCAGGAAAAATTAAATGTAATATTGTTGTAAATATACAGGGAGATGAACCAAATATTGATGCAAATCTTATTGATAGTCTTATTAGTCTATTTGATGATCCTAACGTTGAAATGGCATCGATAGCATCCAGTGATTTAAATGAAAAAGATTTAGATAATCCTAATGTGGTAAAAGTATGTTTAGACAAAGAAAATAATGCCAGATCATTTGAAAGAACTGTAAGTGATAAAAAGCTACAGTATTTTCGTCATATTGGAATATATGCATACAGAAAAGCAACATTAGAAAAATTTACTAATCTTGAACAGTCAGAAAATGAAAAAAAATTGAAGCTAGAACAATTGAGAGCATTGGATAATAATATTGCAATTAAACTATTAATTAGTGACTTTCAACATAGAAGTATTGACGTAAAAGAAGACCTAAAGTATTATGAAATCTAAAACAAAATTTATATTTGTACTTGGCGGAGTAATGTCAGGCCTTGGAAAAGGTATCTCTGCTTCTTCAATTGGTTACCTACTAAAAAGTGCTGGATTAAAAGTAAACATTTTAAAGCTAGACCCTTATTTAAATATTGACCCCGGTACTATGAATCCATATCAACATGGAGAAGTATTTGTGCTAGATGATGGTTCGGAGACTGATTTAGATTTAGGACATTATGAAAGATTCATTGATGAAAATATGTCAAAGCATAATAATGCTACCTCCGGACAAATTTATAGTACAGTATTAGATAAGGAACGCTCTGGACAATATTTAGGAGAAACAGTTCAGGTCATTCCACACGTAACAGACGAAATCAAGCAACGTATTAATAATTTAGCAGATAGTAAAAAGTATGATGTTATTATTTGTGAAGTGGGAGGAACAGTAGGAGATATTGAAAGCTTGCCATTCATGGAAGCTATTAGGCAATTCTCACTGGATGTAGGATATTTTAATTCACTCATTGTTCACCTAACTTTACTTCCACATATTTTTGCAAGCGGTGAAATTAAGACAAAGCCAACACAGCACTCAGTAATGAAATTAAGAGAAATTGGCTTGTCTCCAGATTTTATTTTCTGTAGAACATCTCACGAAATCACTCAAGATATAAAAGATAAGCTAGCTTTATTCTGCAATGTTAAAGCTGATCATGTTATTGAGAATAAAGACGTATCAAGTATTTACGAGGTTCCCTTACTATTAGAAGAACAAAATATTACAAAAATGATTTGTGATAGATTGCAGTTAGAGAATAAGCCATCTATTAAGAAGCTACAAAATTTTGTAGATACATATAAAAATCCAGATCATAATGTTAAGATTGCTATGTGTGGTAAATACACAGAATTACATGATGCATATAAAAGTATCATTGAATCATTTATTCATGCTGGAGTAGAAAATAACACTAAAGTAGAAGTTATATGGGTTAATACCGAAAAAATTAAAAATGATAAACAGGCAGAGAACACATTTCAAGGCATTGATGGAATTCTAATACCGGGAGGCTTTGGATCTAGAGGAGCAGAAGGTAAGATATTAACCTCAAAGTTTGCTAGGGAAAACGACGTTCCATTTCTTGGAATTTGTTTAGGGTTACAATGTGTTATTATAGATTTCGCAAGGCACGTTTGTGGAATTAAAGATGCAAATAGTACAGAATTTGATAGTAAATCATCAAATCCAGTAATTGATCTAATGGAATCTCAAAAAGCTATAAAGGTTAAAGGAGGAACAATGCGATTAGGTTCTTACGATTGTGATATCGCTCCAAAATCAAAAGCTTCAAAAATTTATAAGAAAAAGACTATATCAGAGCGTCATCGTCATAGATGGGAAGTAAATAATAGATTTGTTAAAAAGATGGAATCAAATGGATTAGTTTTTTCTGGAATGAATAAAGACTTAGGAGTAGTGGAAATTATAGAGCTGGCTGACCATCCTTGGTTTATAGGTTGTCAATTCCATCCTGAGTTAAAAAGTAGAGTAGATAAAGCTCATCCACTATTTAGAGAGTTTGTTAAGGCTTCATTAAAGGAGAAAAAGAATGTCACAAAATAAAGTTTCATTTAAAGATATTGTTTTTGGTGGTGAAAAAATTCCATTTATTGGAGGTCCTTGTGTTATTGAAAGCAGAGATCATATTCTTAAAATGGCTGAAGAAATTCTCAAAGTTACAGATAAGCTAGACATACCATTTATTTTTAAAAGCTCTTTTGATAAAGCTAATAGAACTTCGATAGAATCGTTCAGAGGTAATGGTATGGATGAAGGATTAAAAATATTAGAAGAAGTTAAGAATTCATTTAATATTCCTGTATTAACAGATATTCACCATCCAGAGCAGGCAGCTATAGTATCTGATGTAGTAGATGTTCTTCAAATTCCAGCATTCTTATGTAGACAAACAGACTTATTAGTAGCAGCTGCAAAGACCGGAAAAGTAGTGAATATAAAAAAAGGTCAATTTTTGTCTCCATATAAAGTAAAAAATATTATTGATAAGGTTTCTGCTACGGGTAATAAAAATATTTTAGTTACTGAAAGAGGAAACTCTTTTGGATATGACAGTTTGACGTCGGATATGCGTTCGATTCAAATTATGAAAGAATTTGGCTTTCCAGTAATTTATGATGCTACTCATAGCGCTCAAATTCCTGGAAATTTTGAAGAAACTACTTCAGGAAATAGACAATTTATTCCTGGTCAGATTTATTCTGCAATAGCTTCAGGTTGTGACGGAATATTTATGGAAGTACACGATAATGTAGATCATGCATTGAGCGATGCTAGTACACAGTGGCCTTTAGATAAGCTAGAGCCTATTCTTACATCTATGCTAGCATTTAGAGAAACTTACTTGAACCACGGAAGAGAAAATGGATAAAAACTTAAAAAATATTAAACTATTTATTTGTGATGTCGACGGCATCCTGACAGATGGACAATTTATCAAAGATACTGCAGGCGAAGAGTCTAAAAGCTTCAATGTTTTAGATGGAGTCGGCTTTGTAATGCTAAGACTTTTAGACTTAGGAATTAAAACAGCATGGATTACTGGTAGAGAATCTGCTACCACAGAATCAAGAGCAGAAGAATTACAAATTGATGATGTATATAATGGAGTAATCAGAAAGATTGATTCTTATAATGAGTTGAAGAAAAAATATAATCTAGAAGATGATGAAATTTGCTTTATGGGTGATGATATTATTGATATCCCTATTTTAGAAAAAGTTGGTTTTGCAGTTTCTGTCCCTAATGCACCTGATTATGTTGCAAGTTATGCGCATTTAATAACAAAAAATACGGGTGGAAAAGGAGCAGTGAGAGAAGTAATTGATCTCATTATTGCATCAAGGGGTGATTTTGATCAATTGCTAGATCAGCTACTTTCTGAATTGCGATGAATTATTATTTACTATTCTTCTTTATTTTGACTAGCTGTTCTAGATCTTATGAAACCGAAGCATCTGTAAATGATGTACATGACCAACTATCTGTCGATGTAGAGATTACCCTAACAGAAAAAGGAAATATTAAAGCACTTATTAAATCAAAACTTTTAGAAAGAAATGATAATAATCTAGAACTGAAATTAACAGATAATGTTAATGTAGATTTATATGATGATAATTATCAACACTCATCTCTAATTACTTCCAATTATGCATTTGTAAGTGAAACAGAGAATAAAATTAATGCATTTGGAGATGTAATAGTTGCAGCTGATAATGGACAACAACTATGGACAGACTCATTGCTTTGGGATAACAAAGCAGATAAGATTTTTACCAATGCTAGCCTAACCTTTATATCAGGCAATCTTGATACATTATATGGTACTGGATTTGAGTCTAATATCGATTTAACAAATTGGAAAATTACAAAACCAAGAGGCTCTATTAACAATGAGTAAAACATTAAGTGCAAAAAATCTAAAAAAGAATTATTCCCAGAAGAATGTTGTCAACAATATTGATATTAATTTAGAGAAGGGTGAAATTGTTGGATTGCTAGGACCTAATGGTGCAGGAAAGACAACTACATTCTACATGATTACAGGAATGATTAGACCTTCATCTGGAACCATACTATTAGATGATATCGATATAACAAAGCTTCCTATGTATAAGCGTGCAAGAATGGGGATTGGATACTTAGCTCAGGAACCATCCATTTTTGGGAAGCTAACGGTCGAGAATAACTTAAAAATAGTATTAGAAACAGTTTTGCCAAAAGATATTGATCAGAACAATCTAATTGATGAGCTATTAGATCAATTTAATATTCATCATTTAAGAAATAGCTTAGGATCTAGCTTATCAGGCGGAGAAAGAAGGCGCGTTGAAATATGTCGTACTTTAGCTTTAAATCCAGATTTTGTCCTCCTAGATGAACCATTTGCTGGAGTAGACCCAATTGCAGTTGAAGATATTCAACAAATGATTATGTCATTAAAGAAGAAAAATATAGGAGTATTAATTACAGATCACAATGTAAGAGAGACTTTATCCATTACAGATAGATCCTATCTTCTATACAGCGGAGAAATTTTAAAATCTGGGAATGCTGAAACACTTGCAAATGATGAAGAAGTGAGAAGAATTTACTTAGGAAAAAAGTTTAGATTAGATTGATGAGCAAGCTTTCTACTAAGATCAGACAAAAGCAGTCTATAATACCAAAACAAATACTTCAATCGAGCTATTTAGAGCTTAGCTTAGATGATATTGAAAAAGAATTAGAAAATGAAATTCAAAAAAATCCTGTTTTAATTGAAAAAAATATAGAGGATTCAAAAGCAAGAGATTATGATGGTTATGGATTTAATCGTCAAGAAAGTTATGATTTATTTTTATCAAATCTTCCTGAGGATAAAAATATTATTGATCAACTTATTAATCAAGTTGATCAATCTGAAATTGATACAATATCAAAAAAAATTGCTAAAGAAATTATATTAAATGTAGATAATAGTGGTTTTTTAGATTCTGAATTAGACTTAATTGCAGATAGCACAGATTCTACCGTTGAGGAAGTTGAAACCGTGTTAACATTTGTTAAAACGTTAAGTCCTCAGGGAGTAGGTTGTAAAAATTTACAAGAGTATCTTATAATGCAACTGTCAGAAAAAGAAGATTTAGCATTAGACATAATTAGAAATCATTTTGAGCAGTTTCTTAACCAAGAATTTCTAGTTATTAAATCTTCATTATCCTGTTCAGATACAGATTTTGATAATGCATTAAAAATTATTTCTGCAAAAAAATTTGCACCCATAATTGATCTTTATGAACCTAGCAATCATGTGAATCCTGATGTTATTTTAAGGATGAAAGATGATAAATGGATTATTCTAATAAATGATCGAAATCTTAGTAGGTTTAAAATATCGAATGAGTATTTAAATGCAGCAATGAATAAAGATACTCCAAAAGAAGAAAAGAAATTTATTGATGAACATGTCAATAGTGCACAAAGTTTACTTGATACAATTTTATTTCGTTCGCATACATTGAGAAATGTTGTAAGCGAAATTATTGATATACAGCATGACTATTTATCTGAAAAACAGCAACATCCTAATCCTCTAAAATTAGAAGATATTGCTAAAAAAATTAATATGGATATTTCAAGCATAAGCAGAACTATTAAAAATAAATATATTGATAGCCCATTAGGCACTTTAAGTTTGAAAAGTTTTTTTACTAGTAAAATAATAAAGAAGTCTGGTAAAGTAGTAGGAGCAGAAGATTTAAAAACTGCTATTAAAGATATTATTGAGTCAGAAGATAAAAATAAACCACTATCAGATCTGGAAATTGTAAAATTATTAGATACCCAAGACTTTTCTATTGCAAGAAGAACTGTAGCAAAATATAGAGAGTCAATGAATATACTAAATACTAAAAAAAGGAAATTAAAATGAACCCTAGGCACTGCATCAAAGTCGATGATTTTTCTCAAAATGAATTAATAGATTTATTTGAATTAACTGCTGAATTAAAACATAAGTATAGAACAAAGGAAGACTTCAAGCCATTTAGAAATCATTCTATGGCGATGATTTTTGCAAAACCTTCTGCTAGGACCCGCGTATCATTTGAAACAGGATTTTCATGGATGGGTGGCCATGCTATATATCTAGCTCCACAAGATATTGGATTAGGTAAAAGGGAGAGTGCTTCAGACTTGGCTCAATTATTTAGTAGATATAACGATTTAATTATGGCCAGAGTATATAGTCATAATGATATGCTAGATTTTGAAAAGCATGCTAATGTTCCTGTCATTAACGGATTAACCGATTATAATCATCCTTGTCAAATACTGACTGATATGTTCACAGTCTGGGAAGCAAAGAAAAAAAATATTGATGATTTAAAGATAGCATATGTTGGAGATGGAAATAATATTGTCAATTCATGGATTCGGTTGGCTGCAATACTGCCATTCGAATTTACATGCGTCTGCCCTGAAGGTTACGAGCCAGATCAAGACACAATTAACTTCGCAGAATCAAAGAACTTATCAAAAATCAATATTAGTCATAATGCCACTGAAGGAGTTACGGATGCAGATGCTATTTATACTGACGTCTGGGCTTCTATGGGACAAAAGGAAGAGATTGATGAAAGAGTTAAAATATTTTCTCCTTTTCAAGTGAATGACGCTCTAATTGCGAATGCTAAAGATGATTATTTATTTATGCACTGTTTACCAGCTGAAAGAGGAAGAGAAGTTACAGATAGTGTGATTGATTCAGAAAATTCTGTAGTGTTCGAACAGGCAGAAAATCGTTTACATACTCAGAACGCTATCATGGTTACATTATGCGATAAAATCTAAAAGTTTTTGATTTCTAATTTATTGCCATCAAAAATAGCATAGTTATAATTGTTCTCATTGCATTCTCCTAATAGAATTAACTGGCCACCATCAAATATTTTGTGATAGGAGTGATGATAGTGTCCCATAATAACATAATTGTGACCCTCAGCAATTTTTTCTTTAGCAAAACCTTCTAATTCATCATGAATTCTATTAAGCTTATCTTGATCAATTTCATGTGAATCTTTTCTTTCATACGATATTTTTTCTGCAATTTTATTTGCAATACTTTTTGGAAGCAGAGAGTAGGTTGTTATAAATATATTGCTGCGTAAGACTTTCTTTAACAAGCGATATGAAGTATCCCAAGACAAAATTCCATCTCCATGCGTGACATAAATACTTGTATTTTTATGAGCTACAGTCGTGTCATCAAGAAAAGTTTTATTGGTATACTTCTTAAAGTAATTACCAATCCAATAGTCATGATTGCCTGCTATAAAATAGATTTCAAACCCACTATCTTTCATTTTTTCAATTTTTGAAAATATTTCATCAAATTCACTTTTTTGCTGATTTGCATATTCAAAATAATAATCAAAGAAATCGCCCATAATAAACAAGGAACCTTTAGCAGTTTTTGTTGTTATAGAATTAAGGAAGTCTGAAAACTTTTCTACTTTTGCTTTTTCTTGATTTGATTGCGATGATTTAAAATGGGTGTCCCCAAAAAAATATAAAGGTAGCTGCATTGGAAAAATTACTCTTTAAACTAAGCTTGTTCAATATTAATATTATTCATATGAAATTCGTCATAATATATCTTTTATTCAGCCAAATCATTTTTGGTCAAAATTTTGGTCAAAATAAAGTTCAATATAATACCTTTGACTGGGAATACATTGTCAGCCCCAATTTCAATGTCTATTATTATGGCGATAATTACGATTTAGCAGTCTTTACTTCTAAGGTCGCAGAAGAGTCTCTAGATCAAATAGGCAAACACTTGAGATGGAGAAGTAACAAGCCAGTAAAGATTATTGTTTATTCATCGCACAATGATTTCCAACAAACAAATATAGTGGGCGCTTATATGCCTGAAGGAGTTGGAGGTGTAACTGAATTATACAAGAACCGCATTGTTATTCCATTTGAAGGGTCTTACACACAGTTTAAGCATGTTATTCATCATGAGTTAGTTCACGCCTGCATCAATGATATGATGTATGGAGGAAATGCTCAAGGGCTTATCAGTGGAAGAATTCTCTTACAGATACCTCTATGGGCCAATGAAGGTTTAGCCGAATTCCTTTCAACTGATTGGGATAGTGAAACTGATATGGTAGTGAGAGACCTTGCTATAGAAGAGCAATTACCTACTATTAATCAGCTAAATTATTCTATTCTAGCCTATAAAGGCGGTAATTCAGTCTATCAATATATTACTGAAAAATATGGTAGAGAAAAAATTGGAGAGATTTTCCAGCAAATGAAAAGAACTCAAAATGCAGAAAAAGGATTTCAAAATGCATTAGGAGTAGATTTTGAACAGCTAACAAAGGACTGGCATGATTATCTAAAAAAAGAATATTGGTCAGATATTAATAAGCGAGAAAAAATTACTGATTTTGCAGATAAGATTACGGATAGAACAAAAACAAGAAATTTCTATAATGTTAGTCCTGCATTTTCTCCTGACGGGAATACAGTAGCTTATTTTACAGACCAAAATGGATACATGGATTTAGTGCTACACAGTCTTGATTCAGGAAAGCAAAAAAAGCGACTGATTAGGGGGAATACTAGTCCAGACTTTGAAGAGCTAAAGTGGTTACAGCCAGGATTATCTTGGTCTCCTGATGGCAAGTTTATTGCCTTTGCTTCTAAAAGTGGAAAAGAAGATTCTATTATTATGGTGAATACTCAGAACGGCGATTATGAAAAAATACCTATTGCTTTGGATGGAGTCTTTACTACAGTGTGGCATCCTAATGAAAATAAGATTGCTTTCGTTGGACATAAAGATAATGCGAGTGATTTATATATTGTAGATCTAGATACTCAAGAGGTGATTAATTTAACCAATGATACTTTTTCAGACTTTTCTCCGACATGGTCAGATGATGGGGGTAGCATTGTATTTAGTTCAGATAGAGGTTCCAGCAAAGGTTCACCTGATATGTTTGATGTAGACTTTTCTCAAAGAGATTTATTTATGTATGATTTTGCTATTGAAGAGATTGTGCAAATTACTGACACGCCTTATAATGAAGATTATCCATCTCTAACTAAAGACAATTTACTGTTTTATACTGCAGATTATAATGGTGTATATAATATATTTAGACATGAAATAGGTAGTGAGATTTTTTCTCCTATTACTAATGCAATAACAGGAATTCAACAAATTGATGTTGACAGCTCAGGTGATAAGTTAGTTTTCTCAGGTTACTCAGAAAGAGGGTGGGACTTATTTGTCATGAGCCAAGCTCAAAATAGGGAGGAAGAAGTTATCCCGGAAACAAGATTCTATAGCGAAAGAAATGATGTGGATACTTTTGAAGATTTACGTTTTGTTAAAACAGAGAAACCTAATGAAGAGTCTCAAGATTATTCACAATATATATTTTCTAAAAATTATAGAAGGTTCAATGATACCAAAAAAGATGATGAGCAAGATCCTGCACCGGTAGATTCACTTCGTTTTGCTGATGGATATTCAGCTAAGGCATATCAAACAGACTTTTCTATTGATTATATTGCGACCAGAGCTTCTATTGATAACCTGTTTGGTACTAGAGCACTAGCAAATCTTGCTTGGAGCGATGTAATGGGTGATCATCAAATTATGATGGGCACAAATTTAGTATTGGATCTGGATAATAGTGATGTAGTAATTAGTTATGCTTTTCTAAAAAATAGAATGAACTATTATGGTACTTTATTTCAGCAAGCAAATACCTTTTCATTAGGCTATAGTCTTACATCGGACTATATCGGTAAGCTAAGAGATTATGGTTTAGGATTTTTTGCCCAATATCCTTTCTCAAAATTTAGTCGAATTGACTTTGGTGGAACATTGAGAGCTGTAGAATATGAGGTAAAGGAATTTGATATATATAACCTAACGTACGATTCTGTCTACACAGAGAATCTTACAGCAGTTATGCCGATGGTGAGTTGGGTGTTTGACAATACTACAAATTCATATACAGGTCCTAATGATGGATTAAAACAGTATCTTACTTTTCAATTCAGCCCTTCTGTTGGAGATGACTCCATTCCTTTCCAAACAATTAAGTTTGATATAAGAAAGTATTTTAAAATTAATAGGAATTACAGTATAGCAACACGATTGATGCTAGGAAAGAGTATGGGAGATAATCCACAAAGATTCTTTTTGGGGGGAAATTCTCAAATGACCATTTTCTCAGACACTCAAACAGAAGGAAGAGATGATACAGGTTTTTATGCACAAAGAGTTTTACAGTATGATAATTCTTCTGTGCTTCAGGATGTTTATTTTAGTGAATATGTTTTTCCAGTAAGAGGTGCACGATATAGAGAACGAACTGGAGAAAATGTTGCAGTAGCAAATTTTGAGTTCAGGTTTCCATTTGTTAATTATGTGGATGTGAGTTTTCCTGCAAGGATTAGATTTGGAAATATCTTTGGACATTTATTTGTTGATGTTGGTGCTGCATGGGATTCAAGTGAAGAGTTTGACGATAGTGCATTAGTAAGAGCAAAATACGGTCTATCTGATTCAGAAGCTTCTGCAATTATTTCTACATTTGGTATTGGAATGAAGATGTTTACTCCCTGGGCTTTGGTGAGGCTTGATACAGCTTGGGATCGATATCCAAATGGAGATTATTCAAAACCACAATATATCTTATCTATAGGTTACGATTGGTAATCTCTTGAAGTTTACAGTCCAGTCTGAAGATAAACATTCATTAGCAAGAGTAGGTAAAATAGAAACAGATCATTCTACAATAGAGACCCCTGTTTTTATGCCAGTAGGTACACATGGAGTCGTCAAATCCATTTCACCTAATGAATTATATGATATCAATACTCAAATAATGCTTTCGAATACTTATCATCTCTACTTAAGACCAGGCACAGATATTATAGAAAAAAACGGAGGCCTTCATAAGTTTATGAACTGGTCAAATAGCATTTTAACAGACAGTGGAGGCTATCAAGTTTTTTCATTAAGTAAGATGAACGAAATTACAGATAATGGAGTAAACTTTAAATCACACCTTGATGGAAGTATCCATTTTTTTACACCAGAGACTTCCATGGAAGTACAAAGAAAGTTAGGTTCTGATATCATCATGGCTTTTGATTATTGCCCTCCTGCTGATTGCTCAAAAAAAGAATTAAAACGAGCTTCTAGATTAACAGAAGACTGGACTAGGCGAGCGTATGAATATATAAATAATCAATCACCACTATATGGTCATAGTCAAACTCTCTTTCCTATTATTCAGGGAGGAGTGGATAAAGAAGAGAGATTAAAATGCCTAGATCAGATGCTTCCATTCGCTACATGCGGCCTAGCTATTGGTGGTTTATCTGTAGGAGAAAAAAAAGATCCTATGTTTGATGTTGTAAAGTTGCTAGGAACACATATGCCTCAAGATCAACCTCGTTACTTGATGGGAGTAGGTAAACCTACAGATCTTGTGAAGTCCATTTTATCTGGAGTTGACATGTTTGATTGCGTTCTACCGACTCGTAATGCAAGAAATGGTCAGATTTTTACACATGACGGACCAATTAATATTTTAAATAGTAAATATAAAGATGATACATCCCCAGTTGATAAGAACAGTAGTATTTTATTTGCCCAAGAACATTCTAGATCATATTTAAGACACCTATTTAAGGTGAATGAAATGTTTGGCATTCGTATTGCAACTTTAATGAATATTGCATACTACTTTGACTTAATTAGTGAAATTAAATCTGAAATTAATAATAATAGTTTTGTAAAATGGTCTGAGGATTATTTACAAAGACATGATAAGTAAGGAAAAGATATGTTATCTATTGGAGATAAAGCACCAGCATTCACATTAAAAAATCAACATGACAAAGATGTTTCTTTGGACGATTTTAAAGGATCGAGATTATTGATTTGGTTTTATCCTAAAGCTAGTACTGGAGGTTGTACCAAAGAGGGTATTAGTATAAGGGATGAATTCAAAACTTTTGCTAAACATAATATTGAAGTAGTAGGTATTAGCAAAGACTCCATCAAGGCACAGTTTAATTTTTCTGAAAAAAATAATTTTCCATATGATTTATTATCAAACATAGATTTAGATGTTATCAAAAGCTACCATGCTTGGGGATTAAAAAAAATGTATGGTAAAGAGTACGAAGGTATCATGAGAATATCTTATCTGGTTGATGCAAATGGAATCATTGAGAAAGTATATTCAAAAGTAAAAACTGCAACACATGCAATGGACGTCATTGAGTCTTTAGATGAGTAGAATCTTATTAATTATAGCAATTATTATACTAAATAATTGTGCATCTGTTCGCAATCCAGAAGGAGGACCAGTAGATGAAATTCCTCCAACACTAGTCAGTACAAACCCACAAACATTAACAAGCATTACTCCAAAACAAAAAGTGACAATTCGTTTTAGTGAGTACTTAAAAGAAAGTTCTATCAAAAATTCTATTCAAGTCTATCCAATGGATGGAGAGAAAATAAAATATGAATTTAGAGGAGATAAGATTGATGTGATGCTTCCAGAAAATCTTAATAATGATATGACCTACATGATTATGTTTGATACTGGTCTTTTAGATGAGCACAGCATCCCAATTGAGCATGATATTAGTATCCCATTTACGATGAGCACTGAACTGGATATAAGTAAAATAGAAGGGTATGTTTATGGTGATTTTGATAAATCAACTATCTTGCTTTGGAGAGGAAAACTAGATCGAGCCACTATGTTAGATACAGATCCAGACTACATCGCAAATACAAATGATGACAATAAGTTTAGGTTCAATTATCTGCCAGAAGGGGAATTCTCAGTACTCGCAGTACAACAATACGGTTCGAATATTGATTATGCTAAAGGTCAATATGCATTTTATCATGAAACTACACTATCAACTAAAGGTAAAAATTTAGATAAGATTAATTTTTTTATACATAAGGCCTCTGATATAGAAATATTAGAAAAAGATAGTTTGGATGTAGTAGGAGGTATAGTAGAAGAAAATAGTGAAGAGACAAAAAGAGTAGCCAAAGTATCAGGGATAGTAACAGGAAAATTTCTTCATCCTATAAAGATACTATTACAAAATGATACCCATTCATACGTACAAACAGTTGCTTTAGATGGTTCGTATGTAATTAATGATATTGTAGGCGGTAAATACCAATTGTTAGTATTTGAAGATAGAAATAATGACAATAAATTAGATTCAGGATCTTTTGAAAATACAATACAAGCAGAAGAATTTAGTGTTTATGCTGATTCTTTATCTTGTCGAGAAAATTGGGAGCTAGAATTACCAATTTGGAATTATGAAGAGGAAAATATGGAATGAAGGTTGTTGCAGTAAGCGGTTATTTTGATCCAATTCATGTAGGGCATTTAGAATTCTTAAAAATAGCTAAGAGTTTAGGAGATAAATTAGTGGTGATTATAAACAGTGATTATCAAGCAGATTTAAAAAAAGGAAAGTCATTTATGCCGGAAGAAGATAGATTAGAAATTGTTCAAGCTCTACGTTGTGTTGATGAAGTGTTTCTAAGTATCGATAAAGACAAGAGTGTTTGTAAAAGTTTGGAGCATTTAAAGCCAGATATTTTTGCAAACGGCGGAGATAGAAGACTAGAAGAAATTCCAGAAACCGCTGTCATGAAAAAATATAATATAGAAATGGTAGATGGTTTAGGAGAAAAAATTAGGAGTAGTAGTGAGATTACAGGGATTAAGTTTGACACATAAGAAAAAAAATAAAAAAAATCAGCAGCTTCTTGATGATTTTATTGAATTAAGTCATAAATTTGATATTAAAATTATCCAAGATAAAGGTGATTTTAATGGAGATAGTTGCATGTTGTTTGCTGATAATGTTGTAGTAATCAATAAGCATAAACCTCTAGAGCAACGTTTACATATATTAGCAAAATGTTTTAGTAAGTTGGACTTAGATAATGTATATATTAAACCAGTATTGAGGGACCTAATCGATAATATTGAATCAGATAATGAATATGTCGCATAAAAAACATTTATGGGCTCCCTGGAAAATGGAATACATCAGAAATAAAGATGGATCCCAAAAAATCTTTTCAGATAAACCAAATGAAAGTGAAGACAGAGAAAACTTTATTCTTTACCGTGCAAAAACATGCTATGTAATTATGAATTATTATCCATATAATAATGGGCATCTTATGGTGGTTCCATATGAAGAAAAGAATGCAATAGAAGATTTAGAGGACGATACTTTATCAGAAATTATGAAAGTAACAAAAAAAACAATGACTATCTTAAGAGAGCACTTACACTGCGAAGGATTTAATTTCGGAGCGAACATAGGTAAGGGATCAGGTGCATCAATTGAAAGTCATTTACACTTTCACATCGTACCTCGTTGGCCTTCAGATACAAGTTTTATGCCAGTAGTAGGATCAACTAAAGTTGTAGCACAAGGGTTGCATGATACATACGATTTATTAAAACCATCCTTTGAGGCATTAGGATAATGGATTTATTTTCACATTCATGGCTTCCTTTTTTATATCAATATAGTTTTGGGTTGCTAATTTTTGGTGGAGGATTGTTTGCAATCTTTAAAGCATATGGACATGAAGTGCTTTGGGGTGAGTATAAAGCATTTGTAGTAGCATTAGTCTGGGGATTTATTTATGTCACCTCTATCCATTTAATTATGACCGTTGCTGCACTGAATAATGCCCCACAGCTTTATTTTATTATTCTTGCTGGCTATCTTATCACTGCATTATTATTAAGTAGGTACATACGATGACTCCTGAAATAGCTACAAGTTCATTATTTTGGTTTATCCTAGTTTTTTATGTATCCTTTGTTTTAGGTGCAGGCTTATTCTTTGCACGTAACAATCAATCTACAGAAGACTTTTTCTTTGGTGGAAGACGATTCTCATGGTGGCTTATTGGAATGTCAATGTTGGCTACTGGGGTTGGATCTCACAGTTTTGCAAAATATGCATCAAAAGGATTTGAATATGGTTTTTCTTCTACAATGACTTATATGAATGATTGGTTCTTCATGCCCCTCCTTTTATTTGGCTGGATTCCAATTATTTATTATATGAAAGTGAATTCTATCCCAGAATATTTTGAAAGAAGATTTAATTCTACAGTAAGAAATTTATCAACCTTCACAATGATTCTATATCTAATAGGGTATATTGGAATTGGTTTGTTAGCCCTAGGTTCATTATTACAGCCCATTCTTGGTTGGGATATTGAAACAATCATTATTACAATTGCATTAATTTCCGGAATCTATGTTTCTTTAGGTGGGCAGACAGCTATTATCTTTACTGACTTTTTACAGGGAGTAGTATTGCTCTTTGCAGGGCTCTTAATCTTTGGTCTTGGTATCGCATATCTAGGAGGATTTGATATATTTTGGAATGCTTTATCTACAACTAATAAACTACCATTAGCTGATTTTAATTCACCGCCTGACTTTAATTTTGTAGGTGTATTCTGGCAAGATGGAGTAGTTGGATCTGTTGGATTTGCTTTTATGAATCAGGCTGTTATTATGCGCTTTTTATCTTCACGCTCTGTAGCACATGCTCGTAGAGCAACAATGATGAATGTATTAGTTTTCCTACCGATTGCTACTATAGCAGTATCGAATGCTGGTTGGGTTGCAAGAGCCATTACTAATACATCACCAGAAGTACTTGCTGAGACTACAAACCCCAATAGTATTTTTACAGTTGTTGCTGGTATTGTTGCATCATCAGAAGCAGTATTTGCATTTTTAGTTGCGGCAGTAGTAGCAGCATTGATGTCTAGCCTAGATTCTCAAATTAATGCATCTGCAGCAGTAGTTGTAAATGATATTTATACACCTCGAGCAAAAAATCCTTCTGAAAAAACTCGTTTAAGAGTATCGATGTTAACATCTGCCGGAGTAACAATAATAGGAATTGGTGCAGCATTTTTATTTGCTCAGTACGGCACCATTTATGAAGCGCATGGAGCATTTCATAGCGTAGTAACCCCTCCAATGGTAACTATGATATTCCTAGGAATCTTCTGGCAACGTTTTTCAGCCCAAGCAGCTGTATTGAGTTTTGTTATAGGATCTGTATTCATTGTTTTAGGTATCATATATCCTTTTGAATTAATCACTCCATTTGCGCATGGTACCGAGTTCGTTCCGGAAAAACCTTATTCATATATCAGAGCATTATATAATCTGGTAGCTTGTGTGTCCATCGGAGTCATTGTCACTTTATTCACAAAGCCACCAAAAAATTATGACCATATTAAAGGACTCACTCTTTGGACAATCAAAGATGGTGCAGAACACTTTAAAGGGGCTAAGGTAAATCCTAATGCTGGAATTACTATTACAGTGCCTGGAAGTGAAATTATCGTATCTGAGGACGAAAATAATAAAATATGTCTTCCACAAAAATATATGGATCAAATCAAAGGGAATGTAGGGGACCTTATGTATATCAGTGATAAGCGTTGGTATTTAGGTGGATTAAAATCTACCCATGCTAACCTTGGATCGGTCTCTAAGTTTGATGGTGTGATTATCTCAAAAGATGTTCAGAGGCATGCACAATTTGATTTATCACGAGATTTAATTATCGAACTTGAAGTGTAATATTCCTTGTTTTTTTCATAATAATATGAAAAATTCTTTCACATATTCCGGAGTAGCTCAGTTGGTAGAGCGAGTGACTGTTAATCACCAGGTCGGGAGTTCGAGTCTCTCCTCCGGAGCAAGTTTTTTTCAATCATAAATCATTCAAAAAAATTAAACTCTTGACTTATATTTTCAAATTTTTTTATTATTCCGTGTAGTTAAAATCGCTTTTTAAGAGTTGAAGCAGATCTAAATGAAAAAAAAGATCTGGCCATGCGATTAAAAAGAGTTTTATTGCTTTTTAATAGTTGAAGCAGATTTTGAAAAAAAAAATCTGGCCATGCAATTAAATAAGTCTTAGAGGGCGTTTTTAAAAGTTAAAACTAATTTTATGAAAAAATTAGATTATACGATTAAGAACACTTGTCCTAACTGTATATCTAAACTAATTCATAAGTAAATAACAGGGAAAAATATGGATTTTCTTACACTTTGGTCTTTACTTGGATTTCTATTTGCGGTATACGCAGTTACTGCTAATGATAGTATCCAAACGCTCGGTACATATATATCATCTAATAGCGAAGTGAAGTGGTATTGGATGTTTGGATATATGGGTTCTATCTTTTTAATAACAATGTTACAAGGTTTCAATGGCGGTGATCCAGCTTTTGGAAGGCTAGATAAGTTTCCAGAAATCGAAATACAATGGTATCATGCAATAGCACCATTAGTCTTGGTGGCATTGACACGATTAAAAATACCAGTATCAACTACCTTTTTAGTGTTATCGGTCTTTGCATCATCTGTTGTAATGGAAAAAATGTTATTAAAAAGTTTTCTAGGCTATGCAGTATCTTTTGTTTTTGCTTGGGGATCTTGGTTCTTAATTAGCAAGTACTTCTTACATGAAGGTGAAAAAGGTGAAAACAAAAATAATAATTATTGGAGAATAGCCCAATGGTTAACTACTGGTTGGCTGTGGTCAACATGGTTGAAACATGATCTAGCTAATATCATGATATTCTTACCAAGATTTAGTACTGTTGACACGGTAACATATCAAGCATTTGTTATTGGGGTAATGCTTTTAGGGTTAGGATTTATGTTCTATGAGCGTGGAGGAAAGATACAAGAAATTGTTTTATCAAAAACTAATACAAGATATGTTCGTTCAGCTACATTAATCGATTTAGTTTATTGTTTTGTATTATACTATTTTAAAGAAATAAATAATATACCTATGAGTACAACATTTGTTTTTATGGGAATGTTAGCAGGTAGAGAGCTTGGAATTTGGATGTCTCTTGGATATGGAGAATTAACATACACTAGTAGACATAAAAAGGCTATCTTCCCAATGCTATATAAAGATTTCCTTAGATTGATGCTAGGATTAATGATAAGTGTTTCTCTTGCATATGCTATCCAATGGTATAGCACACTTTAATCAAAATGATGTATTGCAGCACTCACAACTATTGATGATATTATTACTGGTATGAACCTTAAAAATAAAATCGTATTAGTTACGGGTGCTGCTAAAGGCATTGGTCTAGCGACCGTTAAACGGCTACTCAAAAAAAATGCTAAAGTTATCTTATGGGATTTTCAACCTGAAGATCTAGAGAATGCTGTAAAATCTTTGAAAGCTGAAGGGCATGATGTATTCTCACAAGTCTGCGATGTCACCAATAAAGAACAAGTATATAGAAACGCAGAGACTATTAAACAAGATATTGGCGATGTTGATATTTTAATTAACAATGCTGGAACAGTATATACAGGATATATGTTGGATCGTACTGACGAAGAACTAGAGAATATGATAAATGTCAATTTTACATCAATGGTTTATACTATTAGAGCGTTTATGCCAGCAATGCTTGAAAAGAACAAAGGGCATATTATTAATATCTCATCTGCATCTTCATTAATTGGTGCTCCTAAATTAGCAATATATGCAGCAACAAAATGGGCTGTAATGGGCTTGACAGAATCTTTAAGACTTGAAGCAATTAAGATGGGTAAGAAGGGCGTAAAATTCTCTTCCATTCATCCAAATTTTTTGAAAAAAGGCTTATTTGAAGGGACAAAGCTAAATATCTTAGGTTCAATTTTTGCGCCAGGTGTCAAATCTCATGATACGGTTGCAAGAGTAATTGTAAATAGAGCAATTCGATTTGGATTTCATTCACCTAAAATTCCATGGATTATGAACCAATCTGTTTTGTTGAGAGCTCTTCTCCCTAGTTCTTTGCTGGTAAAATTTGGTAGTTTGTATGGATTAAATAGTATGATGGATAAACATACCGGTTATAAGGACGGGCGTTAATTTTTTTCTTTACTATGAGTATAAATCATAATTAGAATAAGTTCATGAAAAGCTCAATAAAGATACTAGTTATTATGTGTAGTTTTCCATTTTTCATAAGTTGTGGAAGTGATACTAGTACAACGCCAGATGAACAATCATTAATTGTTACTTTTGAAGATTCATTAAGCTACTCTATGGGCATTAATATGGCTCAAAATTTACCTGAGACACAACTTAATCACGATCTTGTGAAAGAAGGAATGGATGATTATTGGCAAAAAAAACAACCACGATTAAATAATGCTGATAGACAGACAGTATTACGAGAATTCAATATTAAAAATTCACAAATAGAAAGAGATGCAATGCAAGTAGCCGGAGAAGATGCTAAAGAATTATCTAGAGAGAATAAAATTTTAGGTCAAGAGTTTTTAGAGGATAATAAAGTAAAAGAAGGTGTACGCGTGCGCCAACGTAGTGGATTACAGTATAAAATACTTAAAGAAGGTTCTGGTCAAGTTCCAGATTATGATGATGTTGTAACTGTTCATTACACTGGATCTTTGCTTGACGGCCATAAGTTTGATAGTAGTTATGATCGTGGTAAACCTGCTGAATTTGGAGTTAATGGAGTAATAAAGGGGTGGACAGAAATATTGCAAATAATGCCTGTTGGTTCGAAATGGGAAGTCTATATACCTCATAATTTAGCTTATGGAGAAACTGGAATTCGTGGTTCTAAGTTGGGAGAATATGTTATTCCACCTTCCTCAGTACTTATCTTTCAAATAGAGCTATTAGGTATTGCTGAGTAATCTTCAGGCTCTTCAAACAATAAATCAATAATTTCAGATAATAATTTAAATAGGAGACGTTTAATATGATGTTTTTAAAAAAATGGAATATAATACTGTTGATTGCATTTTCATCTTTAGTTGCTCAGGATATCAATGGAAAAGTTGTTTTTGCTTACAGCAATTCCGATGATAGTAGCAAAATTGACGGATTTGATTTAAAACGAGTATACCTTACTTTTGCTAAATCAATTTCGGATGAATTGTCTATAACAATACAAACAGATGTTGATGCAAGTAGTTCGCCGCAAAATATTTATCTTAAGAATGCTAAAGCAGATTGGAATATAGCAAATGGGAAAGTTGTTATTGGGTTGCAGGGTATGAATATGTTTAAAATCCAAGAAATGAATTGGGGAAAACGTTATTTAGATAAAACTGTAATGGATCGATTCAAGTATTCAAGTTCAGCAGATATGGGATTAGGATATTATCATTCAAAAGATAAATTTCATGGAAGTATTTTAATAACAAATGGCGCTGGTTTTAAGAAGTCAGAAACAGATTCACATAAAAAGTTATCTTTACAGTTTATTTATGGAACTGCAAAGCTGTCCAAGTCAGATGGATTTAATGTAGGGGCAGTTTTATCTCATGAGCCTTATGATAGAGATGGTGAAGTTACTATTCCAGAAGAGCCATCAGGAGAATACAGTAAAAAAGTGTTCGGTGTATTTGGTGGTTATGCAAAAGAAAATTTACGAATTGGAGCAGAATGGAATCAGTTAGACGATTCTGGATTATTAGATGGAAATTATAATAATAATTTAACTTCTTTATATGGTTTCTATGTTCTTAAGAGCAAGCAAACATTAGTTGTTAAGTATGATAAGGTTTCAGGTAATAAAGATGCTAATTATGCATTGGTAGCAATGGAATTTACACCTACTAAAGGTTTGATGGTTTCACCAAATGTTCGTTCTAATGACGGAACCACAGCAATAGGGGTCAACTTCCAATTCCAATTCTAAAATGAGGATTTTTTTTAAAAGACTTACCAATATATTTGTCATATCGATAGTATTGCTATTTATAAGTAGCTGTCAGAATAATGATAAAATTATACTATCTGATCCTCTATTCTTTACCGACTCAATATCAGATGCTGGTATCGACAGCATAGGATTTCTAATGAGAAAACATGTCATTGTTGTTACCGTCAAAGATAAAAATGAGATTCATTTATATGGTGCAATGGATGGAAAATTTAAAAAATCTATCTCACGTGAAGGCGCTTTTCCGAATGGTGTCACAGTAATAAATGATCAATTTGTTCTAGTAACTGAAAGAGATAATAAGCATGTTGCCGTATTTAACACGTCAATGGAATTTCTAGGTTCTTTTGGTATAAATGAATTAAGAAGTCCTTATGGCATTTCTTACTACAAGGTTGATGATGGCAAGTACAAGGTATTTGTAACAGATAGCTATGAATATAATAATCCAAAACAGGATAGAATCCTATCATGGGATTTTAGTATTAATGACAACACCTTCGCTGTTAGCTCTGCATCAATATTTGGAAGTCCAACTTTATATCAAGTGGAGAGTATTCATGTAGATAAGCATTTTAAAACAATGCTAGTTGCTGAGGAAATGGAAGAGCATCATAAAATAATGGCGCTAGATCTAGAAACAGGTCAAACAAAAGTAGAAGATTTAGGAGATTTTAACAGAGGTAATGATCCTGAAGGTATAGCCTTAGTCATAAATAAAGATAATACAGGGTATTGGATTTGTACTGAACAAAGTAAAACTGATAATCGTTTCCATTTGTACAATCGTCAAACCTTAGAACGTATTTCCACCATGTATTTAGAAGATGTTTCATATACAGATGGCATTACTGCAGCGTATATGCACGGAAATTGGTATTTATATGCAGTAGATAATGATAAGCGTGTTGTAGCATTCCAATTGCCTGAAATCAACTAGTTTTTCGTTGTAATTTCATCTAGATTTATTTAATGATGAGTAATCTGATAACAATTTTCTCAAAGTTTACATTTCCTATTACTCGATCTCCTCATGAAGAAACACTAAAGTCACTAAGCCGTTAATTATATGCTTTATATGACCATATTTATACTTTGTACTATTTTGATATCATATATTTTTAGAAATAATATTATAATGAATATCTATAAGCTCCCATTGATTAGAAAGTCTTGGCAATTACCAAATATGGCCGCATCAACATTTGAAGTTCCTCAAAATAATACTAAACCTGTCGTTGTATTTTGTGGTGATAGTATTACGCACGGACATATTGGATATGATTGGGTAAGCGCATTACGGAAGAAAGATGATTCAAAAATATATATTAATGCAGGAATTAATGCTGACTTAACATGGAACTTAAATGAACGGGTAGATAATATTATTAAGCATAATCCTGACTACATTACTATTTTAATTGGAACCAATGATGCAATAGGCAGTCAAAATATTAAGCACATCCAAGATTATTACGTATCCACAAAAGGATTGCCGCGATTACCTCATATTGATTGGTATCGGTCTGAACTAGAAAGATTTATTACAACAGTTACAGTTCAAACTGACGCTAAGATTGCGATTAGCACACTTCCTTGGTTGGGAGAGCAATCTAATGCTGAAATCATAACAGTAGTAAAGGATCATAATGATATTATTAGATTATTATCTAAAAAATATAACCTAACTCTTATCGATTTATTTAAGCATTTTGAAGACATAATTGATTCCAATAATAGCGTGCCATATACAACGACAGAATGGAGAAGAATAAGAGGGTTAAGAGCCGTTATTTTACACTATGTATTTGGATGGAGTTGGAATCGAACTGGAAAGAAATATAGATTAAAGTTGTTGTGTGATCATATTCATCTAAATGAGAAGTCGGGAGCAATATTCCAAAATCTGATGGAAGACTTTATTAACGAGGTGAGTACCCCCGACATGAAATGAATCAAATTTTAATCTATTTCTTTTAATGCCTCAACCAGTTGATATTCTTTTTCAAATATTTTTTCCATACCACCTTCTTCTTTAAGCAAAATATATCCATAAGATTTTGAACCAATTGCAATTTTATCTCCATAGCGAGTATCGTACCAATATTGATCACCTTTACTGTCAATAATTACTTGATATCTACCATTTTGATTGTCTTGTTCATGATCATCGAATCCCATTAACAAAAACAAATTTACTGTTGTTAATATTCCAATTAAAAAACTTTTAATATCTAATTTCATGTTTATCTCCTTATTGATTTTTTTAAATATACTAGCATAGTACTGTATGATAAAAGATATAAAGAAATAAATGAGAGGAGATTTGTAGTCGTACCCCGGACAGGATTTGAACCTGTGACCTACGGATTAGAAATCCGTTGCTCTATCCAGCTGAGCTACCGGGGCATGCAGAGAATTTAGTTAATTAAAAAAATATTTAAAGACCTTTTTTGTATTTATTTATCGAGGAGGCTCCGTCGGAGAAATTTCTTGCAATAATTCAAGTTTAGCTGTAGTATTGAGGAGATTACAATAAAAAAAATATTTTCAATTAAATTTTCAAGGAGAAAATCATGGCTGAAAAAGTAAAAACAACAGGCGTTAGTAAAGAAAAAGGATTTTTATATTACTTAGGTAAAGATGGTAATGTATGGCGTTCAGGTATGTCACGAGGTGGATCTGGCGGCGGAAATGCAGAAAAAGTTGCTGATGCAGGCGTTACACGTGAAAGCGGATTCTTATACTTCATCGATAAAGACGGAGATGTATCACGCGCACCTATGGCTAGAGGTAGAGGTTAAATTTTAACTTTTATTTTTTAGATATTTAAATAAAAAAGGAGCATTAATTGCTCCTTTTTTATTTAATAATTGAATTTTTCTTACTTGAAACAATACCACTCGATACAATCATTCTAAATCCTTCTTCTACATCTACTCCAGCATCCGATGTTTCTTCTTTAGGGACAATCAAGAAAAATCCAGAAGTGGGGTTAGGGGTTGTAGGAACAAATAGATGGTAGAATTCTTCATTTGCTTGATTGGTAGATTCACTTGTTACAAATCCTAAAGTCCATATATTTTTTCTTGGGTATTCAATATAAACTACTTTCTCAAAAGAATGAGATCCACCACCAGAAATAGACTCTATAATCTGCTTAGTTGTTGTGTATATCATTCCAACTAATGGAATTTTTTTGAAAATGCCTTCTAGCCAAGAAACTACTCTTTTACCGATTACATTTCTAGCAAGTGCTCCTACAAGCACTAAATAAATTATTACAATGATTAGTCCAATAATAGAGCTTAATAAATTAAAACCAGGAAATGTTACATCCACAAGCTGTTTAAGAGGCTCTGATACCTTTCCTCCTAAAGCAATTGTTATGTTAACAACAACTTGTAGCACATAAACAGTTAATGCTATAGGTATAGTAATTGCTAAACCAGCTAAAAATGAATTTTTTATTTTATTTCCCATATCGGTATCAATTTATATAAAATTCTAATCTATTTCCTATATATAAGTACAGAGCTACCTAAAATAAAAATTGTACCTATAATTTCTTTTGCGCTAAGTACTTCATTTAAAAAGATCCAACCTAAAATAATAGCAACAATTGGAGGAAAAATAGCAACATAGGTGACTTGGGTCACACTCAAATATTGATAAAGCCAAAAATAAATACCCCAAGATATAACTCCACCAAATAAGACAAGATATGCACTAGCAAATAATAATTGATCTGTCCAAACTATTTGAGCAAGATCTTCTTTCAGTAAAGACGATAATGAAAGCATGATAACACCTGTTAATACTTGGCACACTGCATTCATCTGATAAGGCCCCACAACGTCATTATATTTCTTATATAGGACGCTTGGCCACGCTGCAATAATTATAGCCCCTACAAGTACCATAATTGCAAGAAATGACTGTGATTGTAAATCAATAGACTGGTTAGATCCAATAAATACCATTCCTATAAATCCTAGAAATAACGCCTTTAGCTTATTGGAAGTTAGCTTTTCATTATCATCTCCTGATAGCATGAAATGGGCCATTACACTAGTAAATAAGGGAAATAATCCCCATAAGATAGATGATATACTTGAATAGACATATTGTGTAGCCCAATAGGTAATACCGTATGAAAGAGCAAAATTTAACAACCCAAATGATAAGTATAATTTGATAGCTTGCCTATTAAAGGGGATCGATTCTTTTTTGAAAAAAATAATTAAAAAGAATAAAAGCCCTGATAGAAAAAATCTAAATCCTACCCCAAAAAAAGGAGGGACTCCTGCATTTAAAGAGATTTTAATAAAATACCATGTAGATCCCCAAATCAAGCATAATGCTATAAAAGGGAAAAGAATTTTGTTATTCATTACTTAGATTTATAAAGAGTAGTTAAGAAAGTACTAGCAACATAAATACTTGAATATGTTCCTATAATTACTCCTACAAGCAAAGTAAATGCAAAAGGACGTATAGTTGCTCCACCATACATTAGTAAAACAGTAATAACTAGTAATGTAGTCAATGATGTAATAAGTGTTCTACTAAGTGATTGATTAATACTTTTGTTAATAGTTGATTCTAGTAATACAGTACCAGAAGATTTCATATTTTCTCTAATTCGATCAAGAATAACAATAGTATCATTTAAAGAGTATCCAACAATAGTTAAAAACGCGGCTACAGTGCTCAATGTAACTTCATAACCAGTTAGCGAGAAAATTCCTAGCGTGATTGTAATATCATGCACAAGTGCTAAAATTGCACCAAGAGCAAATTTGAACTCAAATCTTATAGAAATATATAAGAGAATTAATGCAAGCGAAGATAGGATAGACCAAAGCGCTTTTCCGCTTAGCTCAGTACCTACCTTAGGACTAACAGAATCTAATGAAAGAATAAAATCATTTTTATCCGCTGGAACTTTATCTCCCATAGTTTTATAAACATGGTTGACTATATGTTGAGCAAAGTCAGGTGATACATTGTCTCTAATTTTTACTTTAATCATTACATCATCTGTACTTCCAAAATGTTTAATTTCTTCACCACTCAAATCAATGATTTGTCCATCTGATTCGACAGCACTCATAGCTGTTCGAACTTCCTCAATACCTACATTATCAGAAAAATTTAACCCAATCATAGTACCACCTTTAAAATCAATACCAAGGTTAATTCCTAATAAGAGTAATACAATAGATCCTATTCCCATAATACCAGAAATAGTAAATCCAGCATTCTTAAATGCCATAAAGTTTATTTTTGTATTTTCCATAAATTTCATTTTAGATACTCAGCTTCTCTATATTTTTTCTAGATGTTATAAAGTCAAAAACAAACCTTGTTACTATAATTGCAGTAAACATACTTACAATGATACCCCAGAATAATACTGTAGCAAACCCTTTAATTGGACCACTACCATACTGATATAATACAGCCGCTGCAATTCCTGTTGTTAGATTTGCATCAACAATCGTAGTAATAGCTCTTTCATAACCTGAGTCTATTGCAGATCTTACAGACTTACCATTCCTTAACTCTTCTTTAATTCTTTCAAAGATAATTACATTAGCATCAACAGACATTCCTACGGTTAAGATAAGCGCTGCTATACCAGGCAAAGTTAAAGTCGCTTCTAGTAATGCTAGAACACCCAATAATAATATTAAAGTCCACATAAGAGAAAAACTTGCAATTAGTCCTGATGCTCGATAATAAAATACGATAAATAGCACAATTAATAATAGACCTATCATTATAGATGACGTACCTGCATTCACAGAGTCAGCGCCAAGTGAAGGACCTACTACTCTTTGGTCAACAATTGTTACAGGAACTGGTAATGCACCTGCACGCAATACAATGGCAATATCTTCTGCTTCTTGAATTGAGTCCATTCCTTCAATAACGGTTCCTCCACCAAAAATTTGACTTCTGATTACTGGAGCCATGTGTACTTTTCTATCTAATACAATAGCAATTCTTTTATTGATATTCACTCCGGTAATTCTTGACCACTCTCTTGAGCCTTCGTTATTCATTTCAACTTGTACCGTAGCTTGTCCAGCGCTCACTCCAGATTGACTTAATCTCATTTGAGCATCTTCTATTACACCACCTGTCAATTCTGCATTATCAACTAAATGATACAGTAGATAGACTTCTTCTTCTTCACCAAAATCATTGATTAAAGTTTCAGGAGAATTTCCAGTAAGAAATAAACTACCAGTAGCATCTAATACTTGTTGAACACTATCTTTATTTAAGATGTTTTTAAGTGCAGCTAAATTTTCTGAAGAAATAGCTAAGTCATTACCACCCACCGCTATCAATAAAGAAGAGAATCCTAAATCATTATTTCCAGAGTCATCACTATTAAATAATTGATCAACATTATCATTATCTGATTCAGTGTTAGTAGATGTAAGGTTATCAATTTGTCTGACAATCGTATTGGTGCTTTCTACATCTTTTACAATCATTAGCTCTAATAAAGCTGTACTTTGTAGTAACTCTCTCGCACGTTCGGAATCTTGAATACCAGCTAACTCAACAACAACTCTGTTGTTTCCTTGTTTTTGAATTGTAGGCTCGGATACCCCAAATTGATCTACACGATTTTGAATAATTTCAATAATACGATTAATTGAATCAGTTGATTGGAGATCTAACTGTTCTATAATTTGTTCTTTTGTCTTACCGTAACTAATAAAATATCTAGGTAATTTTAAACTTTGTTCTTCTGCTTTCTGTTCAAAGACAGTAAAAAAATCAGCGCTATTATTTCGGTATTCTTTGCTTAGTTCTTCAAGGAATCTATCAAAATTTTTATCTTTATTCTTAGCAAGGCTGCTGACAAGCTGAGGAAGATCTACCTCGAGTACAATATATATACCGCCTTTTAAATCAAGCCCTTGTTTAATAGTTTTTGATTCAAAGTATGCAATCTCATCTTTTGATAAGTCACTTTTTGCTTCATCACTTAACAATAGATATTTAATTGATGGAAAAAGAGCATAAATCCCTAATCCAAAAATAAATAGAATTGATAGTAATCGTGTTCTTAATGTATTGTTCATATCTTATTTACTTTAAAGTGAAAAGAATTTAATACTTTCAGATTCTTTTTCACTATTTTTTTAAATTATATTTAACTCTGTTCCAACATTATGAAAAGCCTGCAGTGCATAATCTAATTGTTCTCTACTATGATCTGAAGAAATTTGCACTCTAATTCTTGCCTGACCTGTAGCTACCACTGGATATGAAAATGCGATGACATATATATTTTTTTTCAACAATTCTTCAGACATTTTTACTGCTTTTTTTTCATCATAAATCATAATAGGAATAATAGGATGATCAATTCCTTTTATATCAAAACCATACTCTTTAATTTTTTTTCTAAAATACATAGTATTTTTATCTAATCTTTTTTTATAACTATGATCTTTTTCAATAATATCAAATACCTTAATGCAGGCAGCAACTAGAGGGGGAGCTAAGCTGTTTGAAAATAAATATGGTCTCGATTTTTGTCTTAGAGTTTCAACTATTTCTTTTGAAGCAGATACAAATCCTCCAGAAGCTCCACCTAAGGCTTTTCCAAATGTTGATGTAATAATATCGATATCATTTAATACGTCATGGTAATCTCCACTACCCTTACCTTCATTCCCAAGAAATCCTGTTGCATGACAATCATCAACCATCACCATGGCATCATACTTCTTTGCTAGCATTACAATATTTTTCAACGGAGCCACAACTCCATCCATGCTAAATACACCATCTGTTGCAATTAATTTTAGTCTAGCACTAGAGTTTTTTAGTAATTCTTCTAAATGCTCCATATCTGCATGTTTGTAGCGATTTTTTTCAGCCTTGCTGAGTCTGATACCATCAATAATGGATGCATGATTTAGTTCATCAGAAAATACAGCATCTTCTTTCGAGAGGATAGTTTCAAATAATCCGCCATTAGCATCAAAGCATGAAGAGTAAAGAATAGTATCTTCTTTTCCGTGAAATTCACTTACTTTATTTTCTAAATCTTTATGGATAGTTTGAGTACCACAAATAAATCTAACGGAACTTAAACCAAATCCCCATTCGTCAATTGCTTGAATAGCAGCTTTTTTTATAGCAATATCATTCGATAATCCTAAATAATTATTAGCGCAAAAATTAATAACTGTTTCCCCTAGTACATCAATTTCTGTTTCTTGTGGAGTTTGAATGATGCGCTCATGTTTATAAGTACCATCTTGCTTGATCTGTTCAAGTTGATTTCCTAAAATATTTTTAATGTTTGCCATAATGCTTTTTGATTTCTGGTATTAAATATTCTTTAAAAGTTACATCATTATTCTGTTTATTTATAAAATTCCATTTGTCTGAAGCTTCATCACAATTTAAACTTTCAGGCCATGTATCTGCAATAGATTGAAATTTAGAGTCTATATCGAAGTCCACAATAAATTTTGGAAATTCTTTTTGCAGTTGTTCAATAATTTCTGTGGGATTTAAACTCATTTCTTGCACATTGAATGCCCTAAGATTTGAGTTGATAGTCTTAAAAGACATAATATCTATAATAACTTTAATCGTATTTTTCATTCCTAAGAATGGCAGTCTTGTTAATGAATCCACCTTACAAATATAGTTTTCATTGTTAAAGGCTGCATGCAGCATCTGTGGAGCAAAATCAGTTGTACCTCCAGATGGTATAGTAAATGGACTTATGATCCCAGGAAACCTTAAGCATCTAAAATCAATACCAAAACCTAACCCCAGACTCTCCTCATGCTTATGAGTCCCAAATTGTTCTACAGCTAATTTATTTCGCCCATATATGGTCAGAGGTTTCATAATATCTAATTCCTGAGCATTTTTTAATTTTCTTGGCCCATATACTGCGATTGAGCTAGGAAAAAAGATCTTTATAAACGATTCATGTTTCTTGCCATGATCCATAGCGGTATTGATTATTAATTTTGATCCTTCTTCATTTACTTGATTAGCTAATTCAGGATTATTATTAGCAGATTGACTTAAAAGGGCAGCAAAATGATACACTTCAATAATATTGTAATCATTAAAAATAGATTTTATAATATTTTCATTAAGAATACTGTCTTTGATGTATATAACATTATCATATTTCATATCAGACTCATTAATATCTAATGCAATGACAGGAATTTGTCTTTGGGTCAAAGATAGGAGAGTTTGTGTACCAATTTCTCCATTATGTCCCGTAATTAAAATTGCATCATTCATATTGTAAATTAACTCAATTGTGATGATTTTTTAAAAACTTTGTATTAAGAGTGAATACCAATTAAATTTTTTCGCTCAAATGAAAAAAACTATAGCAATTATTAATCAAAAAGGTGGTGTTGGTAAAACAACAACAGCTATTAATCTAGCTGCAAGCTTAGCTATCTTAGAAAAGAAAACCTTACTAATTGATTTTGATCCTCAAGCAAATGCTACAACTGGATTATCAGATTTTGGGATCGATAGCAGTCATTCTATTTATGATGCTTTAAGTGCAAATCAAACAATGAGGAATGTTATCTCATCTACAAATCTAGATTATCTAGATTTTATTAGATCAGATAATAACTTAGTTGGTTGTGAAGTAGAATTAGTTGGAGTTCAAAATAGAGAAAAACAATTACTGCGATTAATTAATAAAGTAAAAAAAGATTATGATTTTATTTTAATAGATTGTCCTCCATCATTGGGACTGTTGACATTGAATGTTTTAGTAGCGTCAAATAATATTCTGATACCTATACAAAGTGAATTTTTTGCGCTAGAAGGCTTAAAAAGCCTACAAGAAACTATTAAATTGGTTCAAGAGAATATTAATAAAGATTTAAAGATACTTGGAATCCTCATTACCATGCATACGAAAAGATTGCGTTTAGCAAAAAAAGTAGAAGCTTTATTAAAAGCAAATTTTAAAAATAAGTTGCTTAAGACAAAAATTAGCAGAAATATTCGATTGGCTGAGGCTCCGGACGACGGCAAGCCAGCAATTATGTATGATGTTGATTGTGCTGGAGCAAAAAATTATATGGAATTAGCATTGGAAATTATAAATGAAAAAAAATAATCAAATAGGACAAGGTATTGGTGCATTACTCACACCAAATAAGTCATCTGATAATGTAGAGCAGAATAATATCCTCATGAGTAGAATTACACCTAACCCAAATCAGCCTAGAAAAGTTTTTGATGAAAAAGCATTAAAACAGTTAGCACAATCGATTGATGAAAAAGGTTTAATAAGTCCTATAACAGTTAAAGCATCAAATAATAAATATATTATTGTTGCAGGTGAGAGAAGATTTAGGGCTCATCAATTACTAAAAAGAAAAAAGATTTTAGCATATATAATAGATGCAGATTCTAGCAAAGATATCATGTACATGGCACTAATTGAAAATATACAAAGAGAAGATCTTAATGCTATAGAGCAAGCAAAAGCATATCAATACTTGAAAGATAATTTAGGGAGCTCTATTACAGAAATTGCAAAAACAGTCGGTAAATCACGTCCAGCAGTTTCTAACTCATTGAGATTGTTAAACTTACCCATAGAAATTCAAGAAAGTATTCTCAAGAATGAAATTAATGCAGGTCAGGCTAGAGCAATCTTACAAAAAAAGACCAGTCAGGGCATGATTTTACTTTGGAGGCGATTACTAAAAGAAAAAATGTCTGTAAGAAAAGTAGAAGCGGCTGCTTCCAACAAAACAAAATGGGATCAGCAGGTAGAACAAATTGAGAATAAAATATCAAGAATTATTGGAACTAAAGTGACTATTAGTAATAATAAGAAAACAAAGAAAGGATTTGTAAAAATTCATTTTGATTCAAAAACTTGGGATCGAGTAATTGGTAAGCTCAAAAGTGTAAAGTCAGATTTTGAATAGGGTATTGCTTTAACATGTAGATTTATTAATGAAATTTAAAAAATATAAAATATTATTCATTTCACCTTTTAATGATAAGACTTGGCAATCTGAATTTAACAGACCAACTCTAATAGCTGGATTGTCACTAGTTGCTTTCTCATTTATTGCCTCCTTATCATTAATCCTTCTTTCCGCGCCTATTGTGAAAGAGTATTTTAAGATCACTGCTATTAATCAAGAGATTAAACATCAAAAAGAGATTATAGATAATATAGATGAGACTTTAGAAGACATAGGTTTAATGAAATCTTACATTGAAAATATTATCACCTCTGAGGATCAAAATGTTTTGCCAGACAATAATATTAGATTTATGGTAACAGATAATATTCCTACTACTAAGCCTGCAAATGGCATCATAAGTAAAGAGTTTGATTTAAATATTCTCCACTTTGGAATAGATATTGTTAATGACGAATCGACTCCCATTGTTTCAGTTGCAAATGGAGTTGTCATTTATAGCGATTTTTCTAGAGAGCTTGGAAATGGAGTAGTCATTGATCATCAGAATGGGTATTACTCTCATTACTATCATAATGAAGAAAATTTTGTGAAAAAAAATGAAAAAATTGATAAAGGAATGTTGATTGCCAAGCTTGGAAACACGGGAGTTTCTACTGGCCCTCATCTTCACTTTGAAATATGGAAAGATGGAGTGCCTATTGATCCATTCACTTTTTTCCCAGATTTCTCAAAAAAATCTGATAAATTTGAGGATGAACTTAATGAATAATAAATCAAGTAATAGTCAAACAATTATAGCTGAAGATGTACAAATTGACGGCGATATGACCTTAAGTGGCAATATTACTATTTACGGAGAAATCAGAGGTTCAGTATCTACTGATGGAGCTATTCAGCTAGCAAGGAAGGGTAAAATTTTTGGAGATGTGAAAGCCTCAATGATTCAAATCAATGGATATATTCAAGGAGATGTTTTTATCAATGGCTCTGCCGAGTTATTAGGAAAATGTGAATTGGTTGGAGATTTAAAATATAAAGTATTAACGATACAGGATGGCGCTCAATTTTCTGGACGCTGTGAAATCATTGAAGATGATTTTGATTTATAAATGAATCCCCCTAAAAGATCATTAAGCTCAATCATGTCAGAGAGCTATTCTATTTATTTTGAATTTTTTGGAATTATTCTTGCATGGATATTTTGTGGATACCTCATTACAAAAAATATCTCTTATATTGCTATCATTTGTGGAGTAATACATGGATCTGTTACAGCTTATAAGCACGTTCTAAAAAAATAATTAAAAATTCTAATTATTTTCCTGTTTTTCCTTACATGTTTTCATTAATATTTCGGCAATGATTGTCGGTGAAAAAATTACAGAAAAATGGTCAATGGATCAAGCAGCTCAATATGCCAAAGATCATGTCATCGATAGCGATAAATTAGCTGAAAAAAATATTTTCGATTTTGAATTTTTAACTACTCTAACAGAGAAAGCATCTGCATTTGGACTACCTATTGATTTTGCAATCTCCAAACATGTATTTCTTTTATTTTTTGTATCATTTATAACTGTTGGAACGATAGTGACTCTAGTGCAGAGCTACATTTCCCATAAAAAAAATATCCCTAATAAGTTTATGAATATGATTGAAATGATGGTTGTTTATTTAAGAGAAGATGTTCTTAAAACAACAATCGGAGATAAGGAGCATAGAGATTGGGCTCCTCTCATATATACAATTTTCTTTTTTGTTTTATTTTCAAATATTTTAGGATTGATTCCAATTTTTGACCTTTCTGGATTGATAGGTTCCTTAGGGTATAAATTTGAAATCTTTAAAGAAAAATATAATTTTCTTTATGTACTTTCAAAAGGAGGCAATACTGTTACTGCAAATATTAATGTAACATTCGCATTAGCTACCATTTCTTTCTTTGCTTTTATTGGTGCTGGAATTAAAAAATATGGTTTTATGCAGCACTGGAAAAATTTAGCCCCTTCTGGATTACCATGGCCATTATATTTTGTTGTTGTGCCTATTGAATTTATGGGACTGTTTATACGTCCTTTAGCTTTAACTTTAAGGCTAGCTGGTAATATGATGGGTGGCCATATAGCTTTAGTTATTTTTATAACATTTATTTTTAGTGCCAACGCTGAACTTGGAGCATTTGCAGGCTTTGCTATAGCTCCTTTTTCTGTTGCGCTTGCACTAGGTTTAACTATGCTTGAACTGCTTGTTGCAGTAATTCAAGCTTATGTATTTGCTTTATTAACAGCCGTTTTTATAGGAATGGCAATACACGTAGATCATTAACACAAAAAAAGGAGTCTCACTATGGGAGCAGGATTAGCAGTAATAGGCGCAGGAATTGGTATTGGTTTAATTGGTTATGGAGTAGCTCAAGCTATTGCAAGACAACCTGAAGCAGCTGGAGAAATTAGATCTCAAACATTTCTTTTAGCAATTTTGGTTGAGGGAGCAGCAATTTTGCTTGGATTATTATCATTGGTTCTTGGTTAATAGTAAACGATAAACGTAAGGAAGAAGTATGGATTTATTAACACCAGATCTTGGTACTTATATTTGGTCATTATTTATTTTTATGACAGTTCTTTTTGTACTAAAGAGATATGCATGGAATCCTCTTTTAGATTTTCTTGAAGAGAGAGAAGAGGATATCGCAAATTCTTTGAAAATGGCGGAAAGTGCAAAATCTGATTTAGAGCAAATAAAGGATGAGTCACAAAAAATACTAGATCAAGCCAAAAAAGAAGGTAAAGTTATTGTAACTGATAGTAAGCAAAAAGCTGAGGACTCAGCAAATAAAATTTTAGAAAGTGCTAAGGCAAAGTCTGATGAATTTATTGTCGATGCAAAGTCTAAAATTGAAATCGAGAAGCAGCGAGCAATTAAAGAGATCAAAGAAGAAGTTGTTGATCTTAGTATTGATTTAGCTTCTAAGATATTACAGAGAAATGTGAAAGATGATGATAATGATAAATTTATTCAGTCTTCACTTGACGCAATGAACACAGATGAAGCAAAATCATAAAAAAATAAAGATATATTCTGAGGCGCTATGTAATAGTGTGGATACTTTTGAAACATTTCAAAATGTTAAAGCATGCTTACATGAACTCACTGCTTTGTCAAAAAAAGATCTAATGATTAATACATTTCTGAAATCTAAATCAGTTGATATGAGTAAGAAAATGAACATTTTTACAGAAGCCTTTCAAGAGGTTTTTGATAAAAATTTACTTGAAGTACTTTTAGTGATGATTGAAAATGATGATATGAATTTGTTAATTGATGTAAATAAGAGTTTTGTAGTTTTAGCAAAAGAAAAATTGAATATAGCATATGTTGAAGTAACCTCATCTGCAGATATGGATGAAAATATGAAAAATCAACTATCAGATAAGCTGAGCGACATAACAAGCAAGAAGATCGATATTAATTTTTCAACTAATCAGGATTTAATCGGTGGATTAAAGATTAAAATTGATGATATGCTATTTGATAGCAGCTTAAAAACAAAATTAGAAAACGCAAAATCAAAATTAATAGGGGTATAAATGGATATTAAAACTAATCAAATCGGTGATTTATTACGCGACCAAATAAAGAACATTGACAACAATGTTGATGTTAATGAAGTTGGTGAGGTTCTTGAAATTGGAGATGGTGTAGCTAGAACAAGCGGTTTAGGTAATGTCATGAGTTCTGAGTTAGTAGAATTTCCGAATAATGTATTTGGTATGGCACTAAACTTGGAAGAAGAAAATGTCGGTGTAGTACTTTTTGGAGATAGTAGTCTCGTAAAAGAAGGCGATACTGTAAAAAGAACAGGTAAGGTTGTTGAAGTTCCTGTTGGAAAAGAATTATTAGGAAGAGTTGTGAATCCTTTAGGAGTTCCAATGGACGGTAAAGGCCCAATCAATGCGAAACATTCTCTTCAAATTGAAAGAAAAGCATTAGGAGTAATGCAAAGATATCCAGTAAAAGAGCCATTACAAACTGGCTTGAAATCAATTGACAGCATGATTCCAATTGGTAGAGGCCAAAGAGAATTAATTATTGGTGACAGACAGACGGGAAAATCTGCAATTGCTACTGACACGATTATTAATCAAAAATCTACTCACAGTGGTGATAGCCCTGTTTATTGTATTTATGTAGCAATTGGTCAAAAAGCATCTACTGTTGCAAAATTAGTTGGTGAGCTTGAAGCAAACGGAGCAATGGAATATACTACAGTTGTTGTTGCAAATGCATCAGACCCAGCTCCTCTGCAATATATTGCACCATATTCTGGTTGTGCAATGGGAGAATACTACAGAGATAATGGAATGCATGGTTTAATTGTTTACGATGATTTATCCAAGCAAGCAACTGCATACAGACAAATGTCACTAGTACTAAGACGACCTCCAGGTAGAGAGGCATTCCCTGGAGATGTATTTTATCTTCATAGTAGATTGCTAGAGAGATCATCAAAATTATCTGAGGATTTAGGTTCAGGTTCATTAACTGCATTGCCAGTAATTGAAACTCAGGAGGGAGATGTATCTGCATATATTCCAACTAATGTAATATCAATTACTGATGGACAAATATATTTAGACACTAACTTATTCAATGGTGGAGTAAGACCTGCAGTTGATGTAGGACTATCAGTGTCAAGAGTTGGTGGAAGCGCACAAATCAAAGCTATGAAAAAGATTGCTGGTAAATTGAGATTAGATTTAGCACAATTTAGAGAGTTGGAGGCGTTTGCAAAATTTGCTTCTGATTTAGATGATGCTACAGCAGCACAAATTACTAGAGGTCGCCGCATGGTAGAAATACTAAAACAGAATCAATATGTTCCAATGTCTACAGCAAATCAAGTTCTGATTATCTATGCAGCTAGTCAGGGATACCTTGATGACATTGAACTTGAATCTGTAAAAGATTTTGAAGTTGGCTTGCTTGAACATTTTGCGTCTAAATCTCCTGAATGTATTAAGGAGATTGAAGATACAGGTAATATCGGAGATGACTTAGCTAAAAAGATGAATAAAGCAATCGAGGCATTTAAAAAGAGCTTCTAATGGCAAATCTTAAAAGTCTACAAGAGCGAATTAAATCTGTTAGTAGTATTCAGCAGGTAACAAAAGCAATGAAGATGGTTGCTGCTGCCAAGGTGAAAAAGGCTCAAGATAAAATGGAAATATCGCGACCTTATTCAAAGAATACGCAAGATATGATATGCAGAATTTTACCTCAAGTTTCTAATGATAATATAGTATTAGTTGGTAAAAGGAAAGTTTCAAAAACAGCTTTAATCATCATAACGAGCGATAGAGGTTTTGCTGGATCTTTTAATTCTAGCGTTATTCGATTAGCTGAGAAAGAGATTGAGAAGCTTGGAAAAGATAAAGTACAGTTATTTTGTTTAGGAAAAAAATCTTCAGAATATTTCAGTAAAAGAAATTACAACGTAGTACAGTCTTTTTATGATTTTTGGAAGGATATGACGTTTGATACAGCATCTGATATTGCTGAAACATTCATATCCGCATTTAAAAATCATGAGGTAGATGAAGTTAATGTGATTTACAACAGATTTAAAACATTGGCATCTCAAGACTTAATGATGGAAAAAGTATTGCCAATTGATTTTACTGAGGATTATAATCCTAAGGACTATAATTATGATTATGAGCCAAATAAAGAAAGTATTGTTAAGTCATTACTCCCAAAACATCTGAAAGTACAAATGTGGCAACAGATGTTAGAATCTTACAGTAGTGAAGAAGCTGCTAGAATGATTGCAATGGATAATGCCACAGAAAATGCAAAAGAAATAATTAAAGAATTAAAACTAGAATTTAACAAAGCGCGTCAAGCTGCGATTACCACAGAAATGTTAGAAATTGTTGGTGGAGCAGAAGCGCTAGTCGATTAAGGGGACATAAAAATGAATAATGAAGGTAAAATACTACAAATAACTGGTGCGGTGGTTGATGTAAAATTCACCGAAGGGCATTTACCAAAAATTATGAATGCTTTAAACATCAAAAGAGAAGATGGATCTGATTTAGTATTAGAAACTGCTCAACATTTGGGTCAAGGAGTTGTTAGAACCATCGCTATGGATTCAACTGACGGACTTGTAAGAGGTACAGCTGTATCAGATTTAGGTCAGCCAATCTCAGTTCCTGTTGGAGAAGAAACATTAGGAAGGATGTTTGATGTACTTGGAAATCCAATTGATCAAAAAGGGGATGTTGGAAATACAAAGACATCACCAATTCATAGATCCGCTCCATTACAAGAAGATTTGACAACAACTTCGGAAATGTTTGAAACAGGTATTAAGGTTGTTGACCTGATGGAACCCTACACAAGAGGTGGAAAAACAGGACTATTTGGAGGTGCTGGAGTTGGAAAAACAGTTTTAATTCAAGAGCTTATTAGAAATATCGCAACAGAACATGGCGGTTTCTCTGTTTTTGCTGGAGTAGGTGAAAGAACTAGAGAAGGAAATGATTTGTATGCTGAAATGACGGAATCAGGTGTTATTGATAAAACAGCACTAGTGTTTGGTCAAATGAATGAGCCACCAGGAGCAAGATTAAGGGTTGGTTTGAGCGCTTTGACAATGGCGGAATATTTCCGTGATGATGAAGGGAAAGACGTGTTGTTGTTTGTAGACAACATTTTTAGATTCACTCAAGCAGGTTCTGAGGTGTCAGCACTATTAGGAAGAATGCCTTCAGCGGTAGGGTATCAACCTACACTTTCTACCGAAATGGGAGATTTGCAAGAACGCATTACATCAACTAAAAAAGGATCTATTACATCCATTCAAGCTATTTATGTTCCTGCTGATGATGTAACTGACCCTGCGCCAGCTACAGCCTTTGCACACTTGGATGCAACTTCAGTATTAGATAGAAAGATTTCTGAGTTAGGCATCTATCCTGCGATTGACCCCCTGACATCAACATCTAGAATTCTAGATCCGAGAGTAGTTGGAGATAGACACTATAATGTTGCACGATCAGTGCAAACAACATTACAGCAATATAAAGATTTGCAAGATATTATTGCAATTCTTGGTATGGATGAACTATCTGATGAAGATAAAATGGTTGTATCTAGAGCAAGAAAAATGCAGAAATTTATGTCACAACCATTCTTTGTAGCAGAGCAATTTACAGGGCTAGAAGGTCGTTATGTAAAGTTAGAAGATTCTATTGCAGGATTTGAAGCAATATTAAATGGTGAGGTAGATGATCTTCCAGAAAATGCTTTTTCTTATGTAGGATCAATCGACGAAGCAATTGAAAAGGCTAAAAAGTGAATAAAGTCTTTAGCCTAGATATTGTAACTCCAACACATTCTTTCAGTTTTGATGATGTGACATATGTTAAATGTCCTGGAACTGAGGGATATTTTGGGATTATGAAAAATCATACTAACTCCATCCTTAATCTAAAGGAAGGAGTCATATCGGTAAAAACAGGAGAAAAAGAAATAGAATTTTCCTGTTCAGCAGGGATTGCTGATATTAATTCCGACTCTACAGATGACATTCCAGATAAGGTATTATTACTTGTCGAAAATGCACAAGAATTAGAAAAATAATTATTACATTGATACTATATGGATTCTAGAACACACAATTGTGGTGAATTAACCAAAAAGAATATTAATAAAAACGTCCACTTACTTGGATGGGTGAATTCTACACGTACTCATGGAAAAATTATTTTCATTGACATTAGAGATCGATTCGGAAAAACTCAAATTATTCTCAATTCCAACTCTTTGATTGAAAGAGGAAAATCCCTATCAAATGAAGATGTGATATCAGTAAGAGGTAAAGTTATCGCAAGATCTGAAGACCTTATTAATAAGAATATCATAACAGGTGAGATCGAAGTTGTTGCTGAAGAATTAGAAATTTTAAATATGGCTGCTCCACTACCAATGTCTATTCACGATCGAGAAGCCTCTACAGAAGAGCACAGATTAAAATATCGTTATCTAGAATTAAGAAATTCTGAACTACAGAATAATTTAATTATCAGACATAAAACAACCCAAGTAGTTAGAAATTTTTTAAATGACCAAAATTTTATTGAAATTGAAACTCCCGTATTAACTAAATCTACTCCTGAAGGTGCTAGAGATTATTTAGTGCCAAGTAGAGTACATAATGGAAAATTTTATGCTTTACCTCAATCCCCTCAGATGTATAAGCAATTATTTATGATTTCTGGCTTAGATAGATACTTTCAAATTGTAAAATGTTTTAGAGATGAAGATTTAAGATCAGACAGGCAGCCTGAGTTTACTCAGATTGATATTGAAATGAGCTTTGTAGACGAAGAACATATAAGAGATATGGTAGAAAAACTTATTGTAACCGTTTTTGACAAAGTAAATAATATTAAAATGCAAACACCCTTTCCAATTTTATCTTACAAAGATTCAATGAATAGATTTGGTACTGATAAGCCCGATCTTAGATATTCAATGGAGATTCAAAATTTCAAAAAGTTTTCTGATCAATCCGATTTCCAAGCTTTTAAAAACTCAGAATCTGTTAATATGATTCATGTGAATAATGTAGAACGTTTTTCTAGAAAAGTTATTTCTGAGCTTGATTCTTATGCTCAGTCTCTTGGAGCTAAAGGACTAGCATGGATGAAATACAAAGATGGTTCATTTGAGGGTGGGATATCAAAATTTTTTAATCAAGACCTTCAATCTGATATTGCATCAGATTGCAATATAAATGACGATTCAATATGTTTTATGGTAGCTGATAGTACTCAGCTATCTTTAAAAGTATTAGGAAAAATAAGAGTTAAAGTTGCGGAAATGTTAAGTCTATTTGATAACTCAGTATTTAAGCCAGTATGGATTGTAGATTTTCCCTTATTTGATTGGGATGAAGACAACCAACGTTTTGATTCAGTTCATCATCCTTTTGTAGCACCAAAAGATAATGATATTGAAACTGCTATATCAGAACCTGGAAAAGCTATATCAAAAGGTTATGATATAGTTATCAATGGCTATGAAGTAGCAGGTGGTTCTATTAGAATCCATAATCAAGAGCTACAGCAAAAAATATTTGAAACAATGAATCTAACACAAGAAGATATTAGTAATAAGTTTGGATTCTTCATTGACGCGTTAAAATTTGGAACTCCTCCTCATGGAGGCATTGCTTTTGGTTTAGATAGATTGGTTATGTTATTAGCAGGAGTTAATAATATAAGAGATGTAATCGCATTCCCAAAAACTACTTCAGCCTCTGCTCTTATGGAAGATTCTCCTAATACTGTATCAGATGAACAATTAGATGATTTGGGTATAGACATTAAAGAGCATGAAAAAAACGTTTGAAATAAAAGGAGTTGATTTGACAGAGCTGTATGGCATTGGCGATCAGAATATACTCTTTCTAGAAAAATCACTTCCATTAAATATTAATATTCGCGGTAATAGTCTCTTTTGTAAAGGATTGAAAAAAGATTTAGATCATTTTTCAGTTATTCTAGGTCATATGGTTGACTCAATTAAAAAAGGTAATAACCTTACAACTAAGGATATCAATCAATTATTAGCAATAAATATACAACAAACTCTTGATCGTAAAAGATCTATTGGTAATGTTGTTTTTTATGGCAAAAAAGGGCCAGTACATGCCAGAACAGGCGGACAGAAGGAATTATTAAACTCTTTATTTAAAAATGATATTGTTATATCTGTAGGTCCTGCTGGTACAGGAAAAACATTTTTAGCAGTTGCCTATGCATTGTCTTTATTAGAAAAACATGAAATAGAAAAAATTATTTTCTGTAGACCTGCAGTAGAAGCTGGAGAAAGTTTAGGTTTTCTTCCAGGAGATTTAAAAGATAAAATAGATCCATACCTTGCACCATTATATGATGCACTAAATGAATTGTTACCAAAGAGTAAAATTCAGATGCTACTCAATAAAGGTATAATAGAAATTATTCCATTGGCATATATGAGAGGGAGAACAATTAATAGATCAGTTATGATTTTAGATGAAGCTCAGAATTCTTCAACAATTCAGATGAAAATGTTTCTGACAAGGCTGGGTATAGATTCTAGAGCAATCATTACTGGCGATGCATCTCAAATTGATTTACCAAAAAAGTCACACTCAGGATTAGTTAGTGTTCTGAATATTTTGAAAGATATAAAAGATATTGGAATTGTAAAATTAACTGAACATGATATTGCTAGACATCATTTAGTTAAACATATCATCAATGCGTATTCCAAATCAAAAGCATAAAAAGGGAAAATTATGAATAAAGGTATATTTGAAAGAGTTAGTAAGACAAATCATGAACAAGTTGTTTACTGCAATGATGAAAGTACTGGTTTAAAAGCAATTATAGCAATTCATGATACTACTTTAGGTCCTGCGCTAGGTGGATGTAGGATGTATCCTTACAAGACAGAGCAAGAGGCATTAGTTGATGCACTAAGACTTTCGAGAGGGATGACATATAAAGCTTCGATAGCAAATTTAAATTTGGGTGGAGGAAAAGCAGTAATTATCGGCGATCCTAATTCAGATAAATCAGAAGTACTTTTAAGGTCTTTCGGAAATTTTGTTGAAAGTCTTAATGGAAAGTATATTACTGCTGAAGATGTAGGTATGTCAGTACATGATATGGAGTTCATTAGAATGGAGACTAATCATGTTACTGGAATTAAGAGAGCAATGGGTGGAAGTGGAGACCCTTCTATATTAACTGCATTAGGAGTATTTGTTGGTATGAAGGCTGCGCTTAAGAAAAGATTAGGCATAACTTCGATGCGAGATCTTAAAGTAGGTATTCAGGGATTTGGAAAAGTAGGATACTATCTATGCAGGAATCTTCAAAAAGAAGGTGCCATTATTTATGGATATGACATTGATCAAAGTAAATTAGATACTGTAATTAATGAATTTGGTGTAATCCCTGTTTCTAACGAGGAATTAATTAGTTTAGATTTAGATGTTTTTTCCCCATGTGCTTTAGGAGCTATTGTAAATCCAGAAACAATTAAAAAAATGAAATGTTCTGTTATAGCAGGGGCTGCAAACAACCAATTAGAAAAAGAATCAAGAGATTCGAAATTGTTACTAAGCAAGAAAATCATGTACGTACCAGACTATGTTATAAATGCTGGCGGATTAATGAATGTAGCTAATGAGCTTCAGGGCTATAACAAAGAGAAAGCTCGCTATCAAGTAGAAGGGATATACTATATTTTGATGAGAATATTTGACTATGCAGCAACAAATAACATTTCAACTCTTGAAGCAGCAAACCTACTTGCAGAAAGAAGAATTGATGAATTTGCTAAATGGAATCATTAATGAGTGAAAAACAACATAGAAAAAAAGCAAGAGAAGCGGTATTGCAAGCCCTATATGCAAAGCATGTTTCTAGTGAAGATGAAAAAAAAGTTCTTCAAGACATCAATGATAGATATCAGTTTGATAAGCCAACTAAAAAATTTGTAGATGAATTGTTTAAATCCACAATAAAAAATGCTGAATCACTTGACAAAAAAATTGAGTCCGCTCTAGAGAATTGGACGCTCGAAAGAATTAATATTATTGATAGATTAATTATGCAAATGTCGATATGTGAAATGTCACTTATGCAACATTATGAAATATCACATAAAGTCACTATAAGTTCAGCCATAGAAAATGCTAAGAAATTTAGCTCAGAAGATAGCACTGCATTTGTAAATGGTGTATTAGATTCGGTGTATAAAAAATTATAATTGATATGAGCTTATTAACAACAATATTCGGTACAAAATCTGGGAGAGAAATTAAAAAGATCCAACCTTTGGTTAATCAAATTAATGAACTCTATGATACTCTTGAAGGAAAAGATGAATCTTACCTAGCTCAAAGAACAGCTCAGCTACAGCGCGATGTACAAGAAAGGATTTTTTCTGCAGAAAGCAAAAAATTAAAAGATATTTCTGACAGAAAAGAAATACAAAAAATACGTACTGAAATTGAGAAAGAAGTACTTGATGATATTCTAGTAGAAGCATTTGCTTTAGTCAAGCATGCCTCTCGTTTATTATATGGAAAAGAGTGGGTAGCTGTTGGTCAAAAAATTAAATGGGAAATGATTCCTTATGATGAACAGTTGATTGGAGGGGTTGTCCTTCATCAAGGTAAAATATCTGAGATGAAAACAGGTGAAGGAAAAACTTTAGTTGCAACAATGCCTATATATTTAAATGCTTTATCTGGAAGAGGAGTACATGTAATTACCGTTAATGACTACTTGGCTCAGAGAGATTCAGAATGGATGGGTAAGGTTTTTGAAATGTTAGGTATGTCTGTTGGACATATTCTAAACTCAATGAATCCAGAGCAAAGGAAAGCTGCATACAATTGTGATATAACTTATGGAACAAATAATGAATTTGGATTTGACTACTTAAGAGATAACATGACAATTGATGCTGAGTACTTAGTACAAAGACCTCATCATTATGCTATAGTTGATGAAGTAGATAGTGTTCTAGTAGATGAGGCAAGAACTCCTTTAATTATTTCAGGTCCAGTTGAAACAAAAATTAATCAATCTTATGTAGATTTAAGTTCACCTGTAAAATCTTTAGTTAGAAAGCAGAAGGAATTAGTTTCGGATTTAGTAGTTCAAGCAGAACAAATTATAAGAATTGATTCACCATCAGATGAGCAGCTTTATGATGCTGGACTTCTTTTACTTAAAGCAAAAAAAGGTTTACCTAAGGACAGTAAGTTACAGGAATTATTTCAAGAGCAAGGTACTTTAAAGCTAATGAATAGTGTTGAATCAGAATTTATTGCAGATAAAAAATTACATGAACTTGACGAGGATTTATATTTTGTAATCGATGAACAGTCTAATAGTGTAGATCTTTCAGATAAAGGTAGAATTGCGCTATCTCCAGATAATATGGAGGCGTTTACGATTCCAGATTTAGGAGAAATGCTAAGTGATATTGATGAAAAAGATTTATCAGATGATCAAAAAAAGCTAAATAAAGAAAAAGCGTATCAGTTACATTCGCAGAGAAGTGGAAAGATACATTACCTTAATCAATTACTTAAGGCTTATACTTTATTTGATAAAGATGTTGAGTATGTAGTACAAAATGGACAAGTATTAATTGTTGATGAATTTACAGGCAGAGTTTTACCTGGAAGGAGATTTAGTGGAGGTCTTCATCAAGCTTTAGAAGCAAAAGAAAATGTTAAAATTGAAAAAGAAACTCAAACATTAGCTTCAATTACTATCCAAAATTATTTTAGAATGTATGATAAGTTATCTGGAATGACAGGTACAGCTGACACAGAAGCAGCAGAATTTGAAAAAATTTATAACTTGGGTGTTACTGTAATTCCAACGCATCGTCCAATTGTTAGAAAAGATTTTAATGATGTTATTTATAAATCAATGCATGCTAAATATAAAGCAGTGATAAATGAAGTAGGTAGTTATTTCAAAAAAGGACAACCAGTTTTAATTGGTACTATTTCAGTAGAAGTCTCAGAATTATTATCAAAAATGTTAAAACAAAAAGGAATACCGCATAATGTTTTAAATGCTAAGCAACATAAAAGTGAAGCTGAAATTGTATCGCAAGCAGGCTTAAAAAATGCGATTACTATTGCAACTAATATGGCAGGAAGAGGAACAGATATAAAATTAGGTGCAGGAGTAGAAGAGTTAGGTGGATTGCATATCATTGGTACTGCAAGACATGAATCAAGACGTATTGATTTACAATTAAGAGGTCGATCTGGTAGACAGGGAGACAGCGGTTCATCAAGATTTTATATTTCATTAGAGGATGATTTGATGCGATTATTCAATATGGACAAACTTGCTTCATATATGGATAGACTAGCAATGGATGAAGATCAAGAATTAAGCGCCGGTATGTTGAATCGTGGTGTTAGTAATGCTCAAAAGAAAGTTGAAGAAAGAAATTTTGGTATGCGAAAACATTTACTTGAATATGACGATGTTCTAAACCAACAAAGAGAGATCATTTATGAATTAAGAAATAAGGCATTATTATCAGAATCCATTAAATCTTCGATTGATGAATTTATTGATGACTTTATATATGATTTATTAGAGCCTCTTGAAATTAAGGGCATAAAAGATTGGGACTGGGCAGCATTGAACCAAGAATTAAATGCACATCTATTGATAGATATAAATCTTTCTGAACTTAAGGAGCTAAAAAGTAAAGAAGAAATAGTTGCTAAAATTTTGGATAAGGCATTACAATATTATAATAAAAAAGAAGAAATTATTCCGGAAGAACTACTACGAAAGCTTGAAAAATTTGTTGTTTTAAGAACTATTGATGAAAAATGGCGTAATCATTTGCTAGGAATGGATCAATTAAGAGAAGGAATTGGCCTTAGAGCATTTGGACAAAAAAATCCTTTAATAGAATACAAAGCAGAAGCTTATAATTTTTTCCAAGATTTAATGGTAAGCTTGCGAGCATCAATTGTACAAAGAGTTTATCATGCACAAATTAGTGAGAATCCTCGTCCAAAAGAAAATGCTCCCCTTCAAAAAAATATTCAACTTACTCATGCAGATGCTTCAGCTGATACTAAGTCACAACCTGTTAGTACTCCTGAAAATAATATGGAAGAAAAAATTGGTAGAAATGATAAAATAAAAGTATTATCTCCCTCAGGAGATGAAGTAGAAATCAAGTTTAAAAAATTAGAATCTTATTTATCGAAAGGATATACTCGTGGCTAATAAAAAAAATAAATTACATTTTTCAACTAAATCTATTCATGTTGGAAATAAAATTGATGAAACAGGAGCAGCTGTAACTCCCATTCATTTTACATCTACTTTTAGGCAGCCTACTTTTGCTAGTACATCAAAATATGTTTATTCTCGAGTTGGAAGTCCAACGTTAGCTGCCTTAGAAGAAAATTTAGCTATGTTAGAGAATGCTAAGTATGCTTACGCATTTTCTTCTGGTATGGCAGCAATGACTGCGATTTTCATGATGTTTAAGCCAGGAGACCATGTATTGATATCACGAAATGTATATGGAGGTGTTTTTAGATTAGTAACAAAAGTGCTGAATGATAATAAAGTAGAATTTGAATTTATTGATACAACAAACTTAGATACGATTGCCCAAGCAATAACAGAAAATACAAAGTTGATTCACCTTGAAACTCCAAGTAATCCTTTATTAGAGTTAGCTGATATTAAAAAAGTTTCAGAATTAGCACATAAGAACAATGTTTTAGTGAGCGTGGATAATACTTTTATGGGTTCTTATGGACAAAGACCATTAGACCTGGGTGCTGATATTGTAATGCATAGCACTACAAAATTTCTCAGTGGACATTCTGATGTTCTAAGTGGTGCATTAATGGTAAATGATGATTCAGCATCAGAGAAAATAACCTTAATTCAAAATACTGGAGGCGCTCTTCCTAGTCCGTTTGATGCATGGCTACTTTTAAGATCAGTAAAGACGTTATCTGTTAGAGTAGAAAAGCAGTTTGACAATGCTGGTAAAATTGCTAAATGGCTGGATAGCAACTCTCTAGTTACGCGCGTGATTTATCCGGGATTAAAATCTCATAAACAGTTTGATTTAGCAACAAAACAACATTCATGCCCAGATGGTAAACCTGTATATGGAAGTATGATTTCTTTTGAGCTCGATCAATCAATCAATCTTGATAGTTTTGCAAAAAAATTAAGTATTATCACTTTGGCTGAAAGTTTAGGGGGGGTCAAAAGCTTAATATCTTGTCCTTATTCTATGACTCATGCATCAGTACCACATGATGAAAAAGCTGAGTTGGGAATCACGCCTAATTTATTAAGGTTTTCTGTTGGTATTGAGCACGCAGATGATTTAATTTCAGAACTTGAATTTGCAATGAATCATAATTAACGCTTTTTTTAGTTAATTCTTTTTATATTGTTAAAAATATGCCGTGGTGGCGGAATTGGTAGACGCGCTGGTCTTAGGAACCAGTATCGTAAGATGTGAAGGTTCGAGTCCTTTCCACGGTACTTATGGAAATTATATTCCTAGGTGTAATAATTCTGACAGCATTAGTACTTTTTATTTCAGAGTTATTTCCAATAGATGTGACAGCTCTACTAGTTCTTGGGTTGTTATTAGTCCTCGGACTGGTCAGTCCAGCTGAGAGTCTTGCGGGATTTTCTAACCCTGCAGTCATGACAATTGCTTGTCTTTTTGTGATGAGTTATGCATTACAAAAATCTCATATTTTAGAATATGTGATTATCAGCGTTAATAAATTAATTGATAAATCCAGAGTTGTAGGAATGATTGCTTATTTATTTTGTATTGGTATTGCTTCTGCCGTAGTAAACAATACAGCAATAGTAGCAATATTCATGCCAGTTACTATTCGATTAGCAGATAAATATAAGATCAGTCCTTCTAAGGTATTGATCCCATTAAGCTATGCTGCTATTTTAGGTGGAACATTAACACTTGTAGGAACCTCTACTAACTTAATTGTTAATTCTATACTGGTTGATACTTCTGGAGGTGCGGTATCTCTTGGAATGCTAGAGTTTGCCAAATTTGGAATAATAAAATTTGTAATAGGGTTGGTGTATATATTTACAATTGGATATAAGCTTCTTCCTACGAGGGTAGCAAAATCTTCAAGTATTGAAGACTATAGTCTGGATGGATATTTAACAGAGTTTAGAGTCAATGAAAATTCTCCTTTATGTGGTAAAACATTATTAGATAGGAAAATTAATGAAAACTATGATGTGATCGTTTTAGATGTTATCAGGGGTGGTGAAATTATTACTTCCAACCTAAGAGGCTTGGCATTACAGAAAGATGATGTTTTATTTGTCAAAGGCTCTTTTGATAATTTTCAGCGCTTGAAAGAAATTGAAAACCTTGCTCTTCTTACTGATGAAAAGCTTACTCAGGAAGAATTGGAGCAAGAGAATCATATATTAGCAGAATGTCTAGTAACTGATAATTCTGAATTAATAGGCCAAACGCTTCAAGATGCGAATTTCAGAAGAACTTTTGGTAGTTTTGTATTAGCGATTCGTAGAGAAGGTGAAGTCATAAGAAGAAAATTAGCACATTTTATATTAAAACCATTTGATACCTTATTAGTATATGGACCTAAAGATCGAATTAGTCAACTTGCTTCTAAAGAAGGATTTATTGTACTTGGTAAGGCAGATGCTAATCTTGATAGTCATCCTTTATGGTGGTTAAGTATTGCTACGATTTTATGTGCTGTAGGTTTAGCTATCTTTAAAGTAGTTCCTATTGTTGTAGGTGTCATTCTTGGAGTAATTACATTGCTGTTAGCTAGAGTTATTACGCCTAATGAAGCTTATTCATCAATTCATTGGCAGGTAATTGTTGTCATTGCGGCTTTCCTACCTATGGGAGTTGCCATTCAACGAACAGGACTAGATGTGATAATTGGTAATGGAATAGGAAGTATAGTAAATTTATTTCCTGAACACCTTATCCCATATTTTTTATTAGCTATAATTTATTTAATCACTATGGTCCTAACTGAGATTGCATCTAATGCAGCAACTGCAATTATCATGACCCCAATAACTCTAACATTAGCGGCAAGTTTTGGGTTTGATCCAAAACCATTTATTTTTGCAGTATGTTATGCAGCATCAGCATCATTTATTACTCCAGTTGGTTATCAAACCAATTTGATGGTATATGGTCCTGGTGGATACAGATACTCTGACTACATAAAAGTAGGATTGCCTCTAGGAATTATTCTATGGATTGTTTCAGTAATAGTTATACCAATGATCTGGCCCTTTTAATGTTTAAAGATTTAGAAAGCTGGGATTATAAGAATAAAGCTATTTCAAAAACTTTTGAATTCTCATCATACTTGTCTGGTGTAAATTTTCTTAACAAGGTAGCATCATCAGCTGAAGAACTAGATCATCATCCTGACATCACCTTAACGTGGTGTAAGGTGTATATTTTGCTTACGACACATGATAAAGGCGATGTAACAGAAAAAGATATAGAATTAGCCAAGCTATGTAATAAGCATTATAAGGACTAGTATTGAGATATTTAGTTTTAGTATCAATACTTTGGTCTTTCTCATTTGGCATTATTAAGTATGGATTGTCA